>ENA-OPBW01000761-OPBW01000761.1-human-gut-metagenome-genome-assembly--contig:-NODE-761-length-22236-cov-4.469591_pt1 | contig 22236 bp, 23 predicted proteins | sample MGYA00241070_ERZ501456 | MGnify/ENA primary metagenome ERZ501456 (study PRJEB25962, sample SAMEA2042624) | human gut metagenome | biome: human gut; feature: human-associated habitat; material: faeces...
GAAAGCCAGCGAGGAGCAGAAGGCTTTCATTGAAGAGATTACCCGAATCAATTATGAGAGAGAAACGGCAAAACGAAATATGACGATGAAGCCTGTCCGCGGCTTCTTTGATGCAAAAGTTTCCGCTTGACCCACACCGTGACCCACACGGGGAAACGCGCGGACGGAAGCAATGGAACAAACAGGCTGCGACCTCATCCTTTTTGGACAAAAAACCGCCGAAAAGCCTTGTACAGCAGGGGCTGGAAGGCTCTACGGCAGTTGGTAAGGATGAGGTCGGCAGTTCGAATCTGCCCAGCAGCTCCAAAAAGTCCTGAAATCTCAATGGTTTCGGGACTTTTGCTTTAGATGAAAACCTTGAGGTGGCAAAAAAACCTTGAGAAAACCTTGAGCTAAAAAGAGACGGTAGACACATTCAATGCCTACCGTCTCTTTCTGTTTGCTTCTATTTAGGTATCACTGTCTGCTTTGGAGTCCAACATTTCGGCAGCAGCACGCTCATTGTCTTCTGATAATCTACGCTTGCGTCTGATTGCTGCATTGGTGCTGCCATCTTTTAATTGGAGATGCCTTTCGTTCAAATCACGCAGATAGTACATTTCATTTACACATTTCGCTTTGAATATATCATTGAAATATTTCTCAGGGATGGCAGATTCACTAGCGTCTTTCTTTAGCTCTGCGATATCAATTCGATTTTCTAAAAAGGCGTTTATAGCGGCGGATTCAAAGGTCAGCATTGGTTTTCCTGTACTGAAATTGCGCGTTAAGTTGATTCCTTCAAAGTCAGCCAGTCTTGCGATGAGTTCTGCCACATCTTTTTCAGTCTGAATGGATTCAATAGACTTATCAATACGCCCAACAAGGTAGTCAATAGATGTGTAAAGATAGTCGGCAATAGCATATAGCTTATCGACAGATGGGACAGCAAGACCAGATTCGTAGTAGGTCATTGAGCTTGCAGTGATATTAAGGTCACGAGCCATAGTTGCCTTATTTATTCCACGGGCCTCTCGGCATAGCTTAAGTCGGCTGGCTAAAATGGAGCTGTCTACTTTTACAGGTTTGTTGTACATATTACATTCCTCCATTTTTGATTATAGCGGAAGAAAAGCACACTGTCAACTAAAATTAGCGCTGACTTAAGTTTTTGCTATAAAACACTTGACAGATGAGCGAGATTGGTGTATATTAGCCATAGTTCAGTAAGAACATAGCTTTTTAATAACTGTTAGTGCTAATGAAGTTAAGGATTCAAAAGCACTTGTATTCAAATCCGTTCAAGAATCTTGGATGGTTTATTTTTGCAAAAGAAATTAGCGCTAATTTAAGAAAAGGATAAAAAACAATGAAGCAATTTATGAGCATCAAAGATACCGCAACGTACAGTGGCCTCAGCCAGTTCTACATCCGCAATCGGTGTAAAAATGGCACAATACCGCATCGAATGATGGGGAAAAAGTATATGGTGGACTATGAGGCATTTATCGAGAGAGAACACAAATTGGCAGTACAGAGTACTGCGACATTGTCTGCACCTTAAGGGGGGAAATTTAATGGCTTCGGTAAAGAAAAAGCAGCGAAAGAATGGCAGTTTTTTCTATGAGATATCCGTTAGCAGAGGCTACAGCAAATCTCCCTATACGATGAGATGGGATATACCAGAGGGATTAGCTACAAAGACTGTCAAAGCGAGGCTTCGAGATGTGGCAGCAAAGTTTGAGCAGGATTGCAAGAACGGAAAGGTCAAGACACGAAAAGAGAGAAAGGAAGAGCTACAGCAAGCGGAACTGAAAAGAATTCTTGATGAGAAGAACAGAATGACGTTCAAGCGATACTGTGAAGAAACCTTTCTGCCAGACATTCGACAGCGATGCAGCGAAAACACAATTTACAATTATCGTCTTCAACTTGAGAAGCATGTCTATCCTGATATTGGGCAGTTGGAGATGCAGGGAATCAAGGCGGGAGATATCAACCAGCTTTTGAGAAAGCATCAAGCAGCGAGTGATTCGCTATCTACGCCTATTAAGGTCTATACCATCGTTCGAGCGGTTATGAAGATGGCCTACAAGGATGAGCTGATAGAGCACAATCCTATGGATAGAGTTGATAGACCGAGCAAACGCAAGGATTTGAGCAAGGCGCAGTCTTCGATGTCGTGCACGGTCGATGAAATTCAGAAACTTTGTGAAGCACTAAAGACGGAACCGATTCTTTGGCAAGCTCTTGTTCGGCTGCTGATTGACAGTGGAATGAGGATTGGAGAATGCGTTGGCTTGCTTTGGAGCAATGTTGACTTCGATAAGGCGAGAATCACCGTAGATGGTACGTTAGTTTATTCACCCGATAAAGGCGTGTTCCGAGACAGAACCAAGAATGGAAAGAGCCGAGAGTTTGGGATTGACCCTGATATCATAAGACTGCTCAAGGTCTTAAAAGAAAAGCAAAAGCTCACAGAAGAATCGGAATACGTGTTTACAAACGAGCAAACAGGAAAGCCGCTGCATCCAGATTCGCCCCGACGTTATTTGAAGAAACTTGGAGAGAAGTGCGGTATCAAGGGGATTCATCCTCACATGCTGCGACATAGCTTTGCAAGTATTGCCATTACGAGCGGTGCAGATATTGCGAGTGTATCGGAAAAGCTGGGACATAGCGATAAGGCAGTGACGCTCAGAATGTATACACACGCTGATGCGGTAAGTATTGATAAGGCCAGTGAGACATATAGGGATGCAATCAAGCCAAAGAAAAATGATGCTGATAATAAGGAAGAGAGGACAAAAAATGACGTTAATGAAAATTTACAACGAGATATTGCTTAAGGAGTAGAACGAGAAGAAAACGCTCCATAAGGGAGAAAGTAGCTGGAAACCAGAATGCTGTGAGGATTATTCTGTGCCAGAGTTCCATATCCCTGAGAGCAGAGCAAAAGCAGCACAGAGAAGAAAGCTATCTAAGGTGCTGGCATTTGTCAAGCGAGCACAGAGTATTAGGCTGAACACTGGATGTACCATTATGCCTATTCCAACGACAAACAAGAATATGATAGCGATTGCGGGTTCTGTGGCAAATGCGTCTAATCTGATAAAGTTCATGTGCGAGATTGGACTTATCAGTATTGAAAGTGACAAGTACCGATTTAACAGTAGACGTGCAGGAGGAAATTTTTCAAAAAAGTACCGATATTACTACGAAAATGAAGTGAGGCTCATAGAGTACTGTAAACAAGAGGGCATAAAAGAACATCTTACCAAGAACTGTCAGAAGAAAAATGAAGAAGCTTTACCAGCATACCTTATGATTAGTCCTGAAAACATTGCATTTTCGTCGAGAGTAAGATTGGTGAAACCGAAGAATGTTTCAGTAGCAGGATTTGAGGAGAATCTTACAAGGTGCTTGTATAGGAAGTATCCTGATTTAGAGAGGTATCAAAAGTTAGCTGACGAGATAAACGAAACCTATTATACTGAGTATCCCGAGCTTGCAATTCGATTTGTTCCTCATTTAACATGGGATAAAACAAAGATGTATATTAAAAAGATAGGAATCAGAGCAACAAATCAATGTGTGTCAGCAAGCGATACTAATACTCATGATGATAACCTTCATAGAATGGACAAACAAGAATTACTCAACAAATACAACCTCAATCTTTCTAAAGATGTCAAATCCTCTGTACCAAGAATCACTTTATCTTTGAATCAATACACATGGGAGAAAGAAAGCACTGATATCTATGAGAGGATATATCAGGCATACATCCAGTCAAGAGGATGTCCCACCAGTGGCACAGTAGTTCAAAAGTTCGAGGAACTACGTCCGGCAATTAAGGCACTGCACATGAGACGGTATTTCGATACAGAAAAGGAGATTCGGAATCATACTTGCTTTGCGATGGAGAATGTAGAGAATCGCCAAGAGGTCTATGACGAGATGGAGGCATATCAGAAAGCCGTAGTCAGTGCTGAGGGAGGAAAGCTTTACGGAAGTGAAATTTTCTTCCACGAGAGCTGCATTTATCTCGACGTTCTGAAATCGCTGCTTGATAATGGGTTCTTCTGCTGGGAATGTTATGACGCTTTTTACGCGAGAAAAGAAGGAGTAACACAAGAAGAGTTTGAAAAATATGTCGAAGTGTTGGTAGAGGAAAAAGCAAATGCGTATATCAAGAGGTATCACAAGATGAGTGCTAAGAGAGCGCGTTAAGACGATTAAAAAGAAGAACTGACATGTCGAAAGAAGACATCAATAGTTATAGACCAGTTCAGAACAGGCATAGAGAAAGCCTCGCAGTGATGGAGAATTTTTAAAATTCATTACTGCGGGGCTGCTATATTTTTGTGGAGTTAAGTTCAAAAATGATGCAAATTCAGGATTGGACTTGTATTTGTCAAAGGAGCATGATACACTGACATTGCGACACAAGTTTATAGGTAATCCACACGAGTGTGCGTTTTTATCATTTGGTAAAAACGTAGGCTCTATTTTGGCATATTCGTGTGGATTGCTAAACTTGTGTCGCAGCAAGGAGCCAGCGTTTTTCGGTGCGTGGCTTCGTGCTGCGCACTTTTTTTGTTTTACCGAAAGAAAAAATTGGGGGGAAAGAATATGGCATTAGTACAATGTCCCGAATGCGGGAAAGAAATTTCAGACCAAGCAATATCCTGCCCTAACTGTGGCTATACGATGAGAAAAGAGGAGAATGTTGCCAATGCAGTAGCCGTACCAGTAAAGAGAGCACCTAATAAACGGTTGATTGTCGTTGCTTGTGTGGTGGTTTTGCTTGCTGTTGTATTGGTCGCGTTTAGAAGTAGCCTAAATCAGTATGAGAAGCTTGCACTGGAGGATTGCAGAATACTGAAAAATATGCTCAAGGACCCGTCATCAATGGACATCTATAATATCTATGTCCATCCGTCAAAAGAGGGTGATGATTACGATACATTGGTGTTTATTGATTATGCTGCTGCAAACAGTTACGGTGGTAAAATCAGAAGTGTTGCAACATTTGAAAAGAACACATACTTAGGCGATTCAGGCGACGATGAGGATGATTTTAGCAGCCAATACGAATATGACTATTTTTTGGTTGCAAACCTTTACTACACATTACGTGATGGGGAAAATTTTGCAAGGGTCAATACTGAAAAGGTTGTAAAAGCGTTAGCAAAATAAGTGTAGGAGGGCAAAGATATATGAAGAAATCTGTATACATCGTATTTGCAATTATCGCCTGTCTTGCCTTGACTGGATGTAAAAGTCAAGCTGTCAGGCACGCAGAAAAGCAGATTAACAGCATTAGCGAGGTAACAATTGAAAGTGGTCCAGCAATCAGTGAAGCGGAGGAATCCTATGCAGCGCTCAGTTCAGATGAGCAGGGAACAGTTTCTAATTACCAGACTTTGACTGATGCGAGGGATACCTATCAGAGCATTGCTTTGGATAGCTTTCAGAGTGCAATTGAAGCTGGCAATTATGATGAAGGCAACCAAATTGTCAGCAAGTTAGATGATACCACCCTTAAAAACATTGGGTACGCCTTGATTGCGTATGGAGCAGACCAAGCGTTCGGTCATTGGTGGTATTACGAAAATAACGATGAGTATATAAGCGATGACGCGATTTCAAAAATATCGGGTATCATTGACTGTGCAAGAAATATAGAAAATCGGATGACGATTTCAGAATCGGATGAATTCTATCCTGTCGTGGATTTTCTACAGGAATTTCACGACTATATGAATGATGAGATTCAGTATTTTGACCTTTCTATCCTGCACAATAAAACGTCGGACCTTGTTTATGCAATGTCAGATTTTGTGGACGCATTGAGTTCCGGTTCAGAAACCAAGCTATACAGCAGTTACAATAAGATTGGAGCTTTTGCAAACAAACTGGACTATACAGGGAGTAACGAATTCGCAACGCAGTATGTCAATTCCGTATACAAGCTTTATAGTGGTGCAACGGCGATTGTGTCTGGCATAGAAAGTGGGAGGTCAGACCTTTGGAATAGTGGACTTGAAGAACTGCAAGAAGGAATCGCGCAGGAAACAGAGTTGACAAAGTTGGCACTTGCAAATCTTGAGAAAACCGCAACTCTATTGACCAAAGGCGACGCGATTGATGACATTTTGAAGGAATGGAATCCCGCGTCGCAATCTGAATGAAGAGTATTGGATTTGACAGATGCAAAGTCATTACCTGATGCAAATGAGGACATTATCAACACGGTAAAACTTAGGAACCAAATCTATTGAGACAGGAATACGACACATATGGCACCTGCGCCCAAAATCTCCCCCCACACCCCCTGCAAAAGGGCGCACAATTTTCATATTAAGGACAGAGCATGTTATACAATTTGAATTGTATTTTTCAAGTCCTGTGAAATGCCGGAAAGAGATTTTTCGTAGAGAGAACCAGTTTGATATAGAGATAGAGAAAGCCTCGCAGTGATGGAAAGTTTCTAGAATCCATTACTGCGGGGCTTGTTTATTGCAGAGCCAAGAGTTGATTGAGAAGTTCATCTACTAAGGGCAGGTACTTATCGTCAAGCCGATGCAGCTTATCAAGCATAGCTTTATCAGCGTCGCGTTCTTCGCCGAATATGAGATAGTCAGCAGACAATCCCAGCAGGTTACAAATGGCTTTCAACGTTTTTAGGGAAACGCCTGTTCTGCCTCGTTCGACTTCTGCCATATACGAAACACTGACATCCAGAAGCTCGGCAAACTTTTCTCGGGTATAGCCAGCGTCTTCCCTTGCCTTTCTGATTCGTGTGTGCAAAACTATCACCTCAACAGATAGTATCAGTGATAGCTTGCACAATTAACATCAAGTAATTTAGGATATTTTATAAATAGTATTAGTTGATGCCGTGTGATAAAGTAGAGATGCCAAAGAAACGAGCTTTGGTAGAAAGAGAGGGAAAATCAGTGTTTGAAAGTGTGGAAAATAAGCTGAAAACGTATGCAAAAGTAAATTTTGGACTTGTGATTGGTACTGCCATTTTGGCATTTATTGTCATGGTAAGTACGCTAAACAGCTTGAATGGATTAGGAGCACTGTTAGTTGTCATTTTGTATGTAATACTGGTATATGACTTGTTGGCTCTTTGCTGGTTCATGTATGCCTTTGCGGAGATTACAGAAAGCACCAAGAAGACAAATGAGGCGCTACGGCTCACCTTTGCAAAGCAGATTACAACTGAGCAGGAAAAACAGCAGGAAGAGAAGAAAGCTATCGAGGAAAAGAAGCGAGAGGAAGAAGCAAGGAAAAAAGCAGAGGAAGAGGCTCGAATGATGGAGAGTAAACGTCGGTATGACGCTTATTGGGAAACTCATGCTGAAGAAAGAAATTCCCTTCTTGCAAAGCGGGAAGAGGCAGTAAAAGCACTCAAATCTATAAGTGGGCTTGCTACAGAGGAGCGTGCAAAGCTGTCCAATTTGATTGCGGCTATTGACGAAGAACTAAAAAAGGAGAGATGAGGCGGTTGCTATGGATGAGAGGGTAAAAGAAATATTAGGCACTGACATTGATGAAGTCGTGGCACAAGGTGAAAAATCAGGCAGTAAGCGCAAAATAGCGGTCGTCATTATAGTATTTGTAGCCTTAGTTGTAGGCGTGTTAGGATATTTTATAAACCGTGATGCGAAATATAAAGACGCATTGCATATGGCTGACATAGGACTGTATGATGATGCGTTGAAAGAATTTTCCAAGTTGAGTACTTATAAAGATAGTCAGGATAACATTCAGAAAATAACTGTGGCAAAGGAGTTTGCGGAATCTTCATGCTACCAGCGACAGTGCGAGGGGATAAACAATGTATTTTGCCATAATGACGTCAATGATGTCTTGGTTTACTTGGAATGGGAAACGATGACAGTTGTTATCCAACTTACATTACCGGATAGTATGGATTTTACGATGGAGGATTTGCAAAGCGATGAGTTAAAGCCAGCGTTTCTAAATATCTCCCATTCTGCGGATAGTTTGTGTGAGATTCTGAAAGAAAACAGTAAGGCTGAAGGATATTCAGTAAATTACAAACAGGAAATTATGAGATATGATGGACAACTACTATATTCCACATTTAACGGAGCGCAGACTTTTTCATGTATTGATGGGGATGGAGCTTGAGATGAAGAGCGATTGAGAGATACGACGAAATAAGAGTAAAGTTGGTCAGAAATAGTATAAAATACTGGAGGGAAAAATGAAGCGTTTTGTTCGATTGATAGGAGTTTTACTGACTCTTGCTATGGTGTGCGGAACATTATCTGGCTGCAAGTCCTCGGATTACGAAAAGGCACAGAAATTAGATAGTGAGGGAAAGTTTGAAGAAGCGAGAGACATCTATCTTAGCCTTGGTGATTACAAAAACAGTGCTTGGTTGGCTAAATTTTGCGCATTAAAGGCATATCTGAGCGGGGACGGATATACCTATGACTACAGCTATGAAGAACGTCAGGTGCATATTTCCGCTTGTAATACCGAAGATAATACATCCATGCTGATAACGTTTTCTTTGACTACAACATGGAGTGATTGGTATTCAACAGGGGAGACTAACTGTAATATTTCTGCAACTATTCCGTATGGGATGGGAGCAGAGAACGGTGCCTATATAGAGGGTAACTCGACTTTTACAAGTAAGAGCGAATACATAACTAACGACGTTAGCGATAATGGTAGCGGAACTTGGGATATTGCAAGTTATGTTGATGGAGCGACTGTTCCATGGGACGAGTATGAACATTCTGGAATAGGCACATTCTTGCCTACCGGGCGCATTACTGCTTTAGATGAAAATGGAAAATTAGGAGAAGACAAGTCACAGGTATATTTTTCTCTATTTGCCAAAGGAATCTATGGCTTATTAGGGGAGAGTGATTCAGGAGTGACAATGTTTGATTTGGGCTTTTTGGTATGGCAACTGCAATAGTATAATTTTCATTACACAGCCCCCATGCAGAGAATCCCGTCTATAAATCCTCTGCATGGGGGCTTCTCTATATCTTTACACCTCCAACATCAAATGACCCTCGATGGCCTTTTCAAGCTCCTGCTGCTGGATGCCGATGTACCTTTGTGTGACTGCGGCGGAACTGTGCTGTAAGAGCTGTTGGACGAGGACGATGTTGTAACCGTTGTCGTTGTAAATCTCTGTTGCGTAGAACTTTCGGAAGCTGTGCGTGCTGATATCCTCACTGTAACCCAAATAGGAACAAACGCTTTGCAGCCTCTTCTGCACAGCTCGTTCGGTGATGGGAAATATCCTTGCCTCAGGAGCGATATTGTGGTCGAGGCAATAGCAGCGGATGAACTGGTAAAGGGCAAGGGGGACGGTAAAGGTTCGGGCCTTTTTCGTCTTCTGCTCTACGATGGACAGGCGATATCTGTCTCCATCGTGTACGATATCAGCAAGGCGCAGTTTGACGATATCGGAAATGCGCAGTCCAAGGTTGGCTTCGAGTATCAAGGCGGTTGCGATGCGCTCATTTGGCCTGCATCCGGAAAAGCCCTGCTTCATGGTGGCAATGATGGTCTTGTACTGCTCAGCGGTTAGTGCGATGGTTTTCTTGTTCATGGGATGCCTCCTGATAGGTGAAAATGGTGCTTGAATACGAACTTTGGTGCTGCGGAATACGAACAGATAGGATGAAACTCAGAAAATGCCTGTGAGCACTGGATTTTACAGTTCGTTTTCTTTGTATTTTACGAACAGTAGCAAAAGTAGGGTGTGATGCCGTATCTGCTCGCCGTATAAATAAATAACTATCAATTTCCCTCTCAGAATCGTTCACAGCGGCTTCGGGGTATAAGGATAGCCCCCCCTGTCTTGCGTTGCTCAGAGAAAGGAAATCTATAATAATTTCTTATTGAATCTCAAGATGCAAGAATCATCGGCTCCTTACAATCCAAGCAAGCAATGTGAACGCTCTTAGTGGCTCGAACACTGTTCCCGCAGCAGGGGCAGATGTACTTTCTGCTACTGCTCGTCTTCGGCGGGAGCGGCGGGGTATTGCTGTGCGTACCTGTTCCCATTACAGAAACGCCGTAATACTCGTTGCGGGTAATGAGGATGTCGCTCAAATCGTTTTCGAGTACGAAGGTCAATAGCTCGTCATTTGGCTCGGTGATTGTCCAGCCATATTTTTCGTGATGGCTCACTGTCAGACCATGGCTCTCGGCAACCTCCTTGAAGCGCTTGTTGTGGTAGGTATTGCCTCGGCTCGTGTCCTTGATGCCGTTGACATGGCAGTAGTAATGCACCATTTCGTGCAGCAGCGTCGCACAGATATTTTCGATAGGCCTTGCGAGCGTACCGGCTCCGATGTTGATTTCATTGCTGCTGCCAGTGACGGATACCCAAGTGTCATCTCTCATCGAGAAGTGACCATATGCTCGCGGCGTAGATTGAATAGTAATGGTGGGTCTTGCAAGTGCATTTTCAAAAAATCTCTGATTGAGCAGGTCAAACAGTTTGTTGAGATATCCTGCGACGCGATTGTACGATGTCAATTGCTTCATGGTAATTCCTCCTTGAAAAAGAGGAGAGAGCACGATATAATACTCGTACCCTCTCCATTGTAATGTGAGTTGTGGTCAGCTCTTTGTCTGTTGCTTTGGACGGCGGTCAGACAAGGGGCTTTTTTCATGCGCTGATACTGAATCGGCGGGATGCAACTTGTTTAGTAAAGGCTTTGTATACTTCCTCTCCGAATTTCTCCTTGAAAGACTTGGTATCAAAGCGAGTAGAGAGAACAGATGTCCAGCGCACAATATAACCTCCGGCAGATAGCTCCTCTGTTTCGACTGCTTCCATCTCAGCTTTAATGCTGTCACGGACAGTTTCTGCTTCCCTTTTTGCTTCTTCGATAAGGGCCTCAAGGTTTCTCAGAGTTTCGATTTGGGCGATAAGTTCATTTCTTGTCATAGTGGTTGCTTCCTTTCTTGATATAGGTTGGTGGATAGGGTTATAGTTGGCGCAGTGATTAGATGCAGCCAATGAGGATGAAGAGAACGAACAAGACCTCCATGCAGAGCGCAATGCCTTCTCCGGTCATCTGAAACGCCTCCTTTCGCTTGAAAATTCAGATTCAATTTTTCTTGCTGTCGTTGTCATCTTCGTGCGCGGTTGTGATGCAGAGCAGGACAGTGACGGTAAGCGGGATAATGATGAAAATTGCCCACGCGAGGAACGAGGCCCAATTATCCAGCGGGCCAGCCTGCAAAAACGGGAACACGAAGAGCACGAAGAAAATGAAGAACGCCATGGGGATACCTCCTTTCTTGGGTAGAGTTGGTTATATAAAAAGAACCGCACCACTCATAAGAGCAGCACAGTTCTTGGATAGTCGAATTTACATTTTTGAGAGAGAAAAGGTCAAAGGGGAGAGAGGGGAAGCCTATCGGGTATGGGTAGGAATTTAATTTTGAAACTTGAAAAAAGACGAATAAATTTCAATGCGGTTACGGTACTTGAAATTTTGCAAAAGAAATATATAGAAAAATTCTGAGGAGATACTTGGTATGAAACTTTATTCTGACGAGAGGAAGATTAGCTTTTCTATCGCGGACAAGATAATGATTATACGCAAAGCAAGAGATAGTGGAAAAGAAATATATCTTTGCCCCATAACAGAGATAGCTGGAGAGTTCCGCTTGGCAACTTCACCCAAACAGAAACCGTGTGGCAGAGTAGATATAATTGAAATGTATAACACGTTTAAGGAAATTGAGCCGTGGCTGTTTAGTGGAAGTAATGAGATAGACAGAGAAAAGCTAATTCTCCATTTGACCCCGTTATTACATAACTACGCTCAAATTTCAGAGCCGATTGAAGAAATGTATGCAGCGAGCCCTGAGTACTTCTACGAGATTGCGATGCACAGCAAAGAGTATAACAGCGGTCTGCTGTGCGACGGACACCTTTTATACGATATTGCGGTGAAGAGAATTTTCGGCGTGTTACTTGCAGGGGAGAGCAATGATGCGATTAGGACTCAAATTGAAGATATTCTCTATGCCTATGATACAAAGTTGAAAACCTTGGTAGATACACTTTCGGTAGATATAATAGACTATATTACTAGTGCAAAGAAGGCAAAAGGAAACTCAAATGCCTATACTCACATCATCTTATACCTACTATTGAATCGGTACGGACAACTTGATGACCCTCTCGTTAATTGGGTCGCTAATAGCGTCATTGCAACGGACGAATTTGTAGATGGACAAGATTATAAAAAGAGAAAAGACGATATTTTAGAAAACCCTCTCGAAAGAATAGACTTAGATGACAAATATACTTGGAAGATAGCCCGAGAAATAACTAACAGCGAGGATATAACTAGCATTTCAATAGCGATTGAAAACTTATATAAGTTTACTGAAAACAGACCAACAAATCAAACAATAGGAGATTTAATAGAACAGTGCGAATCGAAGACTTGTGAAGAAGGAATTTATAAGTCCGTCCACTTGCTATCAAGTTTTGTCTTTATAGCAAATAAATATGGATTGTCTACAAATAAACTGTTGGGGGATATTTGTATAGACCGGAAGAGAAGAAATGAAATATTGACAGAATACACAAGATTTTATGAGCAAGCGTCTAAACTGGGATATAAAATAAAAAAACCGGTACTGACACTTGATGCGTATGTTGCGATGGTTACTATTAACATTTTGCTTCAACATATTATTGACAGCAAAAAGGTGTTTTTTGAAAATAATAATGAGACGATGTACTCAACTGTTGCAATGTTGCAGGATAAAATCTCTGAGCAAAATGGAGAAATAAAAAGGCTTAAGGATGAGTTGCTTACTTATGAAAATAGGATTGCGATACTGAAAAACCAGATTCAGATGTTAAGCGATGTACAGAGCAAAGAAATAAAAGACTTGTTGCGCCCTTACGATGAAGAAAACCTTCTGCTTAAACGAAATATATCTGAATTAGAGAATGCGCTAAAAAAAGAGTGTGAAAAGAATACAGAATTGAACGCTTTGAGGTCTTTTGCGTTTGATGTTCGGAGAGAATACTTCCCAGAAAGTAACTTGAGGAGTTTATCCGAATTGACAGAGGGGAAAAAGATAATTGTGATAGGAGGGCATATTAACTGGAGAAATGACCTTAAGAACAAGTACCCAGCTTTTCAGATATTTGATGGGAGTGTAAATACAGCGGATTTATCATCCATTCAATCAGCGGATTTTGTATTCCTAAATGTGTCAAATATGAGCCATGCGATGTATTACAAAATAATGAGCATTCTAAGAACGAACAATATTCCCTTTGATTATTTGGGGAGAGCAATTAACCAAGAGTTGTGCGAGAAAGAAATGGCAGATATTTTATCAAAACATCAGCAGAAAGAAAGTTAAAGATAGGAGGGGTGTGAGAGAACTGTAATTTGATTACCTCAAGGTTTTCATCCTACGCAAAATAGGAGTGACTTGAAAAACCTTGAGAAAAACCTTGAGCTAAGTACTTTTTCAGCCGATAATAAGCTACAACAGACTACGATAGAAATTTGACGAAAAATTGTAAGAGCATTGAAAACAGAAAGTGAATTGCAACAAAATACAGGAGAAGAGCAGAGGGGAACTACTACTAACCAATCTTGGTAAGGATGAGGTCGGCAGTTCGAATCTGCCCAGCAGCTCCAAAAAAGCATCGAAAACTTCGGTTTTCGGTGCTTTTTTGTTGCAAAAACGCAGAAAATGGTGTGGGTCAAAATGTGGGTCAACTGCCTGACCCACACCGTGACCCACACGGGAAATAAACTGTACCCAAGAAAATGGACACGAGATTTTGACCCATGGCCCCGTTCGGCGGACACGCATTTGACCCATAGGGTCAGAAGCGCCGCACCTGTGTTATGATAGAACTACCGAACGGAGGTGCTGTATGGGCACGAAGAAGAAATTCACACCAGAGGAACTGAAGCATCTGCAGGCAAACCCCTACACGCTGCGGGTGACGGCAGACAGCATATCCTACACCCTCGCTTTCAAGGAGGCGTTCTGGGCGCTCAGTCTCCAGGGCTACACCGGCACAGCCGCCTTCCGCAAGCTGGGCTATAACACGGAAGTTCTGGGTTTCGAGCGGATCCACAATACTACAAAGCGCATCCGGCGGGAGGCCAGATCGCCGGAGGGCTTTCATGAGGGCGCCCGGGGCGGTGTGCGTATACCAGGCGGCGGGAACAACCAGACAGAGGGGGCGTCCGCCCCGTCTGACGAAGCCGCCAGACGCATGAAACGGGAGATTTTGTGTCTCCAGCAGCAGATGGCGTTCTTAAAAAAAGTCATGCGGCTGCACGGCAAGCCGGGAGAATAGCCATGGACAGCGCCGGAGAGAGATTTGAGGCCATTCGCGCCGCGTTGGCGGATCGGAACAACATCCTCACCGTGAAAGACCTGTGCGAATTGGCAGGTGTCTCCCGCTCCGGCTACTACAACTGGGTGCGTTCTGAAAAAAACAGAGAGCTTCGGGAGGCGAAGGACCGGGCGGCATTCGAACAGATCCTGGAGGCATACCGGTTCCGGGGCTACGCAAAGGGCGTTCGCGGCATTCATATGCGGCTTTTGCACATGGGTATCCGAATGAACGTGAAGAAGATCCGCCGCCTAATGCGGAAATACAAGCTCACCTGCCCCATCCGAAAGCCGAATCCCTACCGCAGATTGCAGCGATCCATCCGAATGGGCAGCGCCGCGGAGAATTTGGTCAACCGGGAATTCAAGTCTCATGGGCCGAGAGCCATCCTCCTGACGGACATCACATACATCCCGCTCTGCGGCAGATTCTGCTACCTCTCCACGATCCTGGATTCCTGCACAAAGCAGGTCCTGGCCTATGCGATGAGCGAATCGCTGGAAGTGGATTTTGTTTTGGAAACGGTCCAGCTGCTGGTAAAGCACCATGGGATCTCGCTGAGCAAGGAGACCGTGATCCACAGCGACCAGGGTACCCACTACACCAGTCTGAAGTTCATCCAGCTGGTGGAGAACAGCGCGCTGCGGCGGTCCATGTCCCGCAGAGGGAACTGCTGGGACAACGCGCCCCAAGAGAGCTTCTTCGGGCACATGAAGGACGAGCTGGCCAGTGAGATCCCGGGGTGGACGTCTTTTGAGGCCGCCAAAGCCTCCATTGACCGCTGGATGGATTACTACAACAACGACCGCTGCCAGTGGGATCTGGCGAAGCTATCCCCTAACGAATATTACCACTACATCACCACAGGTGAGTACCCCGCCGGTATGCTACCGCTATGGGTCAAATGAAAATGTCCTTGACTTGGGGAGCACTTTAGAAATGCACGGAAAGGGTGAAAGAGCATCGGAGAGGAAGCTGCTTCCTTTCCGATGCTCTTTTTGAAAGATGCCTTTACCTTACCTGAGCCATGAAGTTTCCCATCTTTTCCGCAGCGTTCCTTTGCATTTGCCGCATGGCATACGTGTAGGTGCGCAGCGTAAAGCCCGCGTCATAATGCCCGAGCATGCTGCTGACGTTTTTCACATCCACACCGTTTTGGAGTGCCAAGGTTGAGAACGTGTGTCTAATTCATGAAACTTTGTTTTAGATTTTTATTGCACTATTTCTGATATTTTGAAATAAATCAGGAATTAGTGCTTTCCTATTCTCCTTATTGCCTTTCTCTTGCGACAACTTGTAAATAAAGATGATAGCTCTAATCTTGAGCCTGACATCCCTTTCTTATGGTATCATTGTATCATCCGTCGGACGACAGTGGGACCGATACATCCTTAAACGGCGTATCGGTAACAAGATAGACCGTCATAGAATCCAGAAATTTACGAATATCACTTTCATAAAATTTCAGCAATGAATCATAATTGTCACAGTAGAACTCTAAAATAACTTCTTTTCCTCCGCAGACGATTGTCTCACAACGCACCACTTCCGGCACGGTTTGAACATATCGGTAGAGATCGTAGAGCATTACGGAATATACCCCTCCGATTATGAAGCCATGCACGGTTTTTCCACCTGCCTGCGGCGAAATCATCGTGCGAAAGCCACGGATGATCCCGCGTTCCTGCATCAGCTCTATCCTGCGAGTCACCGCTGTTGTGCTCAGATGCACCTCAGCGGCAATACTGCTGAAGCTGATGCGCGCATTCTCTTGCAATAATGAGAGAATTTTTAAATCGGTCGAATCAATTCTCATAGTTCACCTGCCACTTCAGCTGTCCGGAAAATATCCTTTCGTCCATACAAAACGGCGCACTTTATTATATTATATTAAAACAGCAGCTGAATTGCAATTCAAAAATCAACAATTTTCTTCGTCATTTCGGTAAATAAAACTAAAAGAGCACGAATATATATTAATATTACAATTCCATTCCGCATTTTTATACTATATAATACAGCCAGGCTAAGAGATCAGAGGGGTGTACAACTTCTGATACAACAGCCCAAAACTGATTAGGAGGAATGCAAGTTGCGTAAGATTAAGATTTATTTTCCAAAAGCTGACATCACTTGTTATGCTACCGTGTTGGAAGATGATTTCCCTGAATTAGCAGACGAGTTGTGGGAGAAGATCGCTCAGCCCATGGAATGCGAGGCTCATAACACGCTCTCCACCGGCGACTATGTTCAGTGCCGTCCCATCCCCCCGTATCATGTTCCCAAGTATGTTGGTGACCAGTCTAATCCTCTTGGCGGAAATAAAGTCCCGGCTCTGTGTGACTGTGTAAACGGCGACATCGCCTGGTCTGGCTGGTATTTCGCTATGACCTATGGTCCCTGCACAGAGCCTCTGCCGAATATGGGGCCCATCATGGCAAAAGTCGACCCTGAATATCTGGATGCATTCCATCGCGGCGGCATGGACTGTTGGAACCACACCTATCTCTATCACGAACTGGCAACCGTTATTTTCACCAGAGGGGAGGAAGCTTAAATGGCAGTGAATTGGAAAGATTTGAAGCGCGAGATCCACGACGAAGTTGAAAAGGTCTGGTTGAAGGAACCCATTGAGGTGACAATGAGCAAGCTCGGCATTTTCCCGAGCGGCGCCGGCACTGACAATCAGATTCTCGGCAATCTCTTTTTCCTGAATGCCGATACGCAGGCAATGGGTTGGTGGACGATTGAGCCGTCTATGTACTGCGTACTGGGAGATGACAAATTCTCTCTGGACGTCTGCAAGCAGCTTTTCATTTATCTCAACGGTCCGATTGCCCATCTGCTCGGTGATGTTTTAGAACCGAATTGCCCTGCTCCTTGGCTGAATATGCCTAAGTTTGCCTATTTCCACGACAAGATCGTGGAGTCCTACCCCACTATTGAGACAAAAGAAGAATTCCGCGACCTTCTGTGGTCCTGGTTCTGCTATGTCAACCGCATCAACAGCTGGTTCTACACCGTTCTTCCCTGGGAGCTCGGCAAGAATCTGCAGCGCAAGGATGTTGATGATGTTGAGCAGCTCGCCGATCTCCTCGGTTACAAATTAGAAAAGAAGTAAAACCAACCAACCCGTGAACTCAAGTTGCCATTGAGAGTGCTGTCTCTCTCCAACAGAGGTCCTGCCCGGTGACAAGACGATTCTCCTGCACAGCCGTTTCACTGCCAGGAACGAGTCTGCATCAGGCAGGGCCTCCGCTGTATTCAAAACAAGGGGTGAAATAATGAGCGTTTTCCTGAATCCGGTCGTCCTGTCGGTTATTCTCATGTGCGTTCTGTGCTTGTGCAAGTTGAACGTCATGTTTTCTCTGATTATCGCCTGCTTTGTCGGCGGTCTGATAGGTGGGATGTCCATTTCTGACATTTCCTCCACCATGCTTTCCGGCTTCAGCAATAATGCAGAGGCTGCCCTTGCTTATATCTTGCTTGGCACTTTTGCCTCCTGCCTCGCCTACACTGGTCTTGCTGACATCTTTGCCAAAAAGGTTGCACAGACGATTCGTGGCAGCAAGCTGAAGCTGTTTCTCCTGATTTTGATCTTCTCTGTTATTTCTCAGACGATTATTCCCATCCATACGGCGTACATTCCCATTCTCATTCCTCCGATGCTGGCGATGATGAACGAAATGAAAATGGACCGCCGCCTGATGGCCGGCGCACTGGTATCTGGCATGATGCCCTATGTCGGTATTCCGATCGGCTACGGTCTAATCTTCATGGGAATCGTAAAGGACAACATGTGTGCCAATGGCCTTGCCGTTACCGTACAGCAGGTTTACAGTGTAAACTGGATGCTAATGCTCACCTTCATTCCTGGCATCATCTACATCTGGTTCCGCTATCGTAAGCCACGCGAGTACGAGAATGTCGAGGCTGACCTGAGCGCATATAACGCCGTAGAATCCACCAAGCTTGAGCTGCGCCACTGGATCTCAATTGCGGCGGTTCTGGCCGTCACCGCAGTCGAATTTAAAACACAATCGCTGGCTATTGCCGCACTGGCGGGTCTTGTTATCATGTTCTTCTCTGGCGCAGTCAAATGGAAGGATATCGAAGAACGCTTTAACGACGGTATCCGTATGATGGGTAGCATTGCTTTCATTATGCTCGTTGCAGGCGGCTTCGGCATGGTAATGCGTGCTACCGGCGGTGTAGATGCCTTGGTGGAAAGCTCTGCCGGGGCGCTCTCGAGTAGCCGGCTGCTTGCTGCCACCGTCATCACGCTGATTGGGCTTGTTGTTACCATGGGGATCGGTACTTCCTTCGGTACGATTCCTGTCATTGCGGTCCTTTTTGTGCCTCTCTGCACCAAGCTTGGATTTTCGCCCGCAGCAACAATCCTAATGATTTCTTCTGCTGCGGCGCTCGGCGACGCTGGTTCTCCCGCTTCGGACGCCACGCTCGGGCCCACCTGTGGCCTGAATGCAGATGGTCAGCACGACCACATCTGGGATACCTGCGTGCCGACCTTTGGTGCACTGAATATCCCGCTGATGATTGGAACGATCATCATTGCACAGTTCATCTAAAAAATGCACCTGGTCCGTTCTTGACATACTTCACCATGGCAAAAGATCGGCAGACAAACGTCTGCCGATCTTCTTGCTGTTTTCCAGTTACCTATTCCTTCCCGCATGTACACATTAGTCGGCACAGGATTGTGACTAATCTGTTGAAAGCTATTCCCCGTGAAGGTATTTTTTGATCCATTTGCCGAAATGTGCGGAAAGTATAAAACGGAGCATTGGAGAGGAAGCTACTTCCTTTCCGATGCTTCGTTTTATATGAAGAATTTTATCGGACCTGTGCCATGAAGCTGCCCATCTTTTCCGCAGCGTTTCTCTGCATCTGCCGTGTGGCGTGTGTGTAGGTGCGGAGCGTAAATCCGGCGTCGTAGTGACCCAGCATCGAGGATACTGTTTTGACATCTACACCGTTTTGCAGTGCCAAGGTCGCGAATGTGTGACGCAGGTCGTGGAACCTGATGTGCTCCAGTCCCGCGTCCTTGAGGATCCGCTTGTGGAGTGTTACCACCGAGTCGGGGTGGTACATTTCTCCTGTTCTGCCGGACGGGAACATCCACGGATTGCCGGGGTGTTTGGCGTGTTCCTGCTTCAGCAGCTCCACGGCATCCTGCGGGATAGACACCTCGCGGATGGAGTTGCCGGTTTTGGGGCGGCTTAGAATGAGCTGGTGCTCTGTGTCCCAACTGGCCTGCTTACTGACGGAGATGGTGCAGTTGGCTTCGTCGAGGTCGCTCCATTGGAGCGCGACCAGCTCGCCCTTTCTCAGTCCGCTGACCAGTTCCAGATAGAACATCGGCAGGGCATTACGCCGCTCGGCGGCGTTCAGATACGCGCTGATGTGGTCTGGGTGAAGGATTTTCATCTCTTGTTTTTCAATTTTGAGGATGATGCAATTCTCCGTGGGATTGCTGAGAATGAGTTTTTCCTTCACCGCCCGGTCAAGGGCGTTGTGCAGCATCATGTGGATACCGCGCACAGTGGAATTGCTCAGTCCGGGTTTTTCCTTTTTCTGTACTTTTCTCAGCCGCCCATTGCTTTGCAGATCGTTGTAGAGCTTTTGCAGGTCACGGGTGGTGAGCTTATTCAGCGGGATATCCCCGATAGCAGGGATGATATGCTGTTCGATGTTCCGGTGGTAGTAGTTCATGGTGGATGGGCGAATGTGTGGTTTGGCATACAATTCAAACCACGTCCGCAGCCAAGCGGCAACCGTGTATTCATCGGCGCGGCCGACGTCCAATGACTGGCTCTCATCAATGGCTTTCTTTAGTTTTGCCTTGCATTCCGCCTGCGTCTTACCCAGCACGTTTTTGATGATGCGTTTTCCGGTTTCGGGGTGGTAACCCGCTGTGTAGCGACCCTCCCAACGCCCGTCTGCGCGTTTGCGAATGTTGCCCTCGCCGTTGGCGCGCTTTTTAGCCATTCGTGATCATCTCCTTTGCTTTTTCTTCCTCGTCGGCATCGAAGGAGTAGGGTGCTCCCAGCTCTCCGGCGATGCCGGCTGCCAGCTTGAAGCCTGCCGTGAAGCTCATCAGCGTGGCCTCCTCCAGTTAATATATTCTGTGCGTCCAGCAGACGGAGCAGCTCCTTGCATTTCTCATCATTCATTCCCTCGCGCACCTCCTCACGGGCGGCAGTGAGCCGGATTGACGAAGTGTTTCCATCGCACTATAATATTCCCGAATTGCACTTTATTGCTTAAGATACGGAGGCGCGTCATGAAGCGCGATTTAACACGAGGCCCTGTCACCAAGTCGATGCTGCTGTTTGCCATTCCCATGATGTTGGGGGATCTGTTGCAGCAGTGCTATAACATCGCCGACACGCTGATCGTCGGGCAATTCCTCGGGCGCGATGCGCTTGCAGCGGTCGGCTCAGCCTTTACGCTGATGACCTTTCTGACCTCCATCATCCTCGGCCTGTGCATGGGGAGCGGCGCACTGTTTTCCATGCGCTTTGGGCAGCGGGATGAGAAGGCTCTTTGCGAGAACCTCTGTGCATCGTTTTTCTTTATCGCGCTCGTCACTGTATTTCTGAACATCTTATCGTTTGCCTGCCTGGACGGGCTTCGCACCTTCCTCCGGGTTCCTGCCGAGGTGTGGAGCGATATGCGCGAATACCTGTTTGTGATTTTCATGGGCATTCCCGCTGTTTTCCTTTATAACTACTTTGCCTCTTTTTTGCGGGCAATCGGCAATTCCGTTATCCCGCTGGGCTTTTTGGCTGTTTCCGCTGTGCTGAATATTGCCCTCGATCTCTGGTTTGTCATCGGGTTAAATAGAGGCGTTGCCGGAGCCGCGGAGGCAACGGTGATCGCTCAGTATGTTTCGGGGATTGGCATCGCCGTTTTCACCCTTGCGCGCTTCCCGCAGGTGCGCTCGATCTGGAAGCTCCGCTGCCTGCGGCGCGGACGTATTCAGGAGATTGTCTCCTTCTCCACGCTGACCTGCGTGCAGCAATCGGTCATGAACCTCGGTATCCTTATGGTACAGGGACTGGTCAACAGCTTCGGCCCCATTGTGATGGCCGCCTTTGCCGCCGCTGTGAAAATCGACGCCTTTGCTTATATGCCGGTGCAGGACTTCGGCAACGCCTTTTCCACCTTTATCGCGCAGAATTACGGCGCAAAAGAGAGCGAACGGATACGCGCGGGGCTGAAAAGCGCCGTGTGCATTTCCATGGCCTTCTGTGTGGTCATATCCGCGCTCGTCTTCGTATTTGCAAGACCTCTTATGGCGATTTTTGTGGACGCCGGAGAAACCGAAGTCATTCTGGAAGGCGTGCGGTATCTGCGCATCGAGGGTGCGTTTTACTGCGGCATCGGCTGCCTGTTCCTGCTCTATGGCTTGTATCGTGCGTTGGGGAGACCGGGCATGAGCGTGGTGCTTACGGTCGTCTCGTTGGGCACCCGTGTCGCGCTTGCCTATCTGCTGTCCGCGATCCCTGCTATCGGCGTCATCGGCATCTGGTGGTCGGTCCCGATCGGCTGGGCCTTGGCAGATCTGACGGGCTTATTCTATTACAAAGCCAGAAAGAAAGAACTTCTTGCTTGAACCGTGGCAGAAGTGCATGCCTTTTTTCATTCAACGCCCTTCCGATTGGCTCGAAAAGGGGATTGCCGCAGCGGGCTGCGGGGCGCAGTGAAAAGGAACGGTGAAGGGCGGCAAGGGTCAATGATTAAGGAAGTCTCGCAGGCTGACGGCTGTTTTGCCGCGGATGCCGTGCGTGGTCTCGGCGTGGTAGAGTGAG
>ENA-OPBW01000763-OPBW01000763.1-human-gut-metagenome-genome-assembly--contig:-NODE-763-length-22209-cov-9.687415_pt1 | contig 22209 bp, 20 predicted proteins | sample MGYA00241070_ERZ501456 | MGnify/ENA primary metagenome ERZ501456 (study PRJEB25962, sample SAMEA2042624) | human gut metagenome | biome: human gut; feature: human-associated habitat; material: faeces...
TGCTCTTAAAATATGGTATGGATTTCATCAAAAACTATACCATGAGCGGCTGGGTGAAGATGCCAAACTATCGCCTTAACCTCCCCGACTATTCCGACCGTGCTATCTTCGAAGGATTGGTAAACCACCTTATCCATAGAGATTATACTGTGATGGGCGGTGAAGTGCATATTGACATTTACGATGACCGTGTAGAATTGGTATCACCGGGTGCAATGCTTGACGGAACACGGATTCAAGACCGAGACATATACAAAGTTCCGTCCATGCGCCGCAATCCCGTCATTGCGGACGTGTTCACACAGTTGGACTATATGGAGAAACGTGGTTCCGGTTTACGTAAAATGCGAGAGCTTACAGAGAAGTTACCTAATTTCTTGCAAGGAAAAGAGCCGCAATATCAAACGGAAGCGACTTCTTTCTACACCACATTCTATAATCTGAACTGGGACGAGAACGGAAGAATTCCTGTGGAAGAAGTAGCCAACAGGGTAAATAGTACCCTCGAAAAGTATCCTGTAAACAAAGAAAGTTCGGTCGAAAAGTTCGGTGTAAATGCGGATAAGTTCGGAGATACATCGGAAACACAGAAGAAAGTCAGTAAAACTGCACAAAAGATAATCGACCTCGTTATTTCAGATCCTTCAATCACAGCTGATAATATGGCCAACAAGATTGGTGTAACTAAACGCGCTATAGAAAAAAATATCAAGAGCCTTAGGGGTATGGGAATTTTGGTTCACGAAGGTTCAGACAAGGCTGGTTATTGGCGCATTATTGTTAAACCATAAACAGAACAACAAACCTATGGAGACCTCTTTCATACCACTCTTTGCAATCATAGCCGTTTTGATTATCGCCTTTTTTGTTTGCCTCTTTGCCACAGGTAAACCATAAAACGCGATACCGAGTGCTTTATGCAATAGCCATTATCATGCTATTAGCTGTTATCCCTATTAGTGAATATATGGCTGGTGGCATACAAAACTCAAGTAACAATTATCTGCTTGTCCTAATATTCGATATTGCAGTAGGATATTTCTGTATGTACATTGCTGCTTTGCTAAAATTCAATGTTCTTAAACGAAAGAACCAAGCATTGGAAAACGCCTTGACAGAAAAGCAACAAGAAAATGTAGCAATCCTATTGGAACATCAAAACGAAAAGCAACAAGCACTTCAGCAAGGAGAGCTTGAATGGTTAACAGAAAAAATCAAGGTATTTACTGAAGAAGAACAGGAAGCTATACTTGCCAGTGCTCTATCATTTGCTGAACATGACTTGATAGTTGCTCCCTCAATAAACATACAGCCCAAAGAAACATGTAGTCAGCAAGAACTAATGTACTTTGTCTGCTCTGCTTTTTACAATATGGATAAAAGCCGTAGTAAAATTGTGAGTTTTTTGATGAAAATTTTTCCGCTCTATTTTCCTGCTGGAGAAAGTGCATTGGCTAAAAAAATGCCGGGATTAGAAAAGGTTAGGGAGAGAAGAGAAAAAGAAACAACAGCGCTAGTGTCACATTAAAACCGGAACACTAGCGTTTGGCAATTAATTTAATTTCCCCATTCAAGGCATATGTTTACTCAATTGGATTATATGGAGAAACATGGTTCTCCGTCAGGTACGACTTTTTGCCGTCAGCTATTTTGAATCAGGAGGACAGTTGATAGAAAAATCTTAAGTCTATTCAAGAGATGAGTAGAAAGAGGCAACATCACCATCCTTCATTATATAAGAAATCTGCTTATTCTTCTCCGCTATAATCTTTAATTGCTTCTTTTCTTCTAAAGTCCAGTTCTTGATTTTCTTAAGTTCTGAAATTATTGAATGAGTTTGTTTAAAACTGTTGCTATTTTCTAAATCCATAATAAGTTTCTCTTTTTCTTTGTCTTCCTTATTATCTATCTGTTCATTATGGCTTACCTGCTCTTGCTTATTTATGTAATGGACAGCCATCAATTTTTCATTCGATGCAGTTGTATCAATTATGGTTTTGACTAATTTGTCCAATTCAGATCCTTCTGTATAGTCTGCAGGAGTATAATATTTTATGCGCTTATCCTCCATCATTTTATAGACTTTTCGTTTATCTTTTGTTTTTGGATTATAAACTCCAATAGAATGACCTGAATAAGAATTAATGAGTTTCATACAAGGTATATCCGTATCACTATCACCTATATATACCATATTTCTGAAAGGAATACGAATGTCCTCTGGTTTAAAATAGTCATTGACACCTGAATCATTCACATCTAATGTCCCTTTTTCTATTCTAAAAAGGAATTGAGTCTTGCTCGTGTAATTAATAACTTGTGCTGGCCATTGAGCAACACCATCTTTATCATAATAGAAGGAACTGGCATAAATTTTTTCAAATTCATTAGCGACTTTTGTACCTTCTATCATTTCTTTAAGACCTGATGAAATGATATAATGCTCTACAATAACTCCTCTTTCCATGCCATAGTCTCTAATGCGCTTAAACCAAGTCTCAACACCGGGGAATAATTGTACTTTCGCCCCATAATCCATTAATGCCTTTTTATTAAATATGACTTTTCCATGCGCTTTCTGAATCATGGTAAACATGTAAGCCAAATTTTGATCCATGTCATTCTCTTCAGCTAACCCATTGGACTCTTTCCAAAAAGATTCGACTTCATCCCCAACAGATTGTATATACCCTTGCGCTTGCATGTCATCTGGTGATAATGTCTTATCAAAGTCATAACATATTGCAACAACTGGTTTACTTTCCTTTGTTTTTCTAATAAATTCTTTATTCATATGCTATAATAAAAAAATGAGACACAATTACTATTAATTATGCCTCATTTATGATTTATCTATTCAGTAATTTCTTATTTTACTACTTTGAATTACTTATTATTTGACTTCCTCAAAAATAATGCATTATATAAATCAGTAAGTTACAAATATATGGTACAAATATGATATCCTTTTATACAATACACTCTAATAATAAAGAGAGTTTCTCATAGAGAAGGAAAGATTTATATTTATTTAACACTTCATTTCCTGTTTGCAGATGTTTTCATTTGCTACTGGATATTTTCACTTGTTATGCTTTTCTTTTCACAAATGGCATAAAATGAGTTTATTACAATTCCGCCCTCTATTTTTGCCTTTCGTTTTTTATGAAAATGCGTTGTACCTTTGCATTGAGAAATAAATAACAATAGACATGAAGCAAAAACAATATATACTCCACTCTTGGGCAATAGAGATCATTGCGGTAGTGCTGGCTTCGATGATTGCATTTCAAGTATGCAATATATTTGGCATACGAATGAGTTTGCTTCCGTTTATTATGGCTACCGGGTATGTCATACTAAAACTCATGTATCATCTTTGCATTATCGTGGCAAGATATATTATAGAAGCCATCCCTCCATCATTTTGGGTATCAGTTAAGAAAAGGGGCAGTAAGAAGACATTGGCTTTAGCTTCTTTTCCTATCTCAAACAGCGAAGAAGTTCAGAAAAAACGAATGGAGTTATTTCACTATGAATATCAGCGTGAGCAACAACAATACCAGCAGCAAAAAGAGAAAGAAGATGATGAAAAACTTAATGCTATTCTGAAATACACACAAGATACATTTAAACGTTTTGATTTGGATGAAACTGAGATTTTTCAAATATGTGAATGTGTTCGTTATTTTGTGACCAATAGGCGAGTTCTTTCTATGACTGAAATTCATATCAAGAAACACAGTTCTATCACCCAAATCTCTTTGAAGAACTTCGCTTGGAATATCGCTTTCCAATATAATATAGGTGGAGATATGACTACATCATTTGTGATGGCGACATTTGCCGAATGGTTCGCTAACTCTACATTTGACACTGTTAGAAAAAATCTACGCACTACTACTGGACGGCATAAGATTGAAATTGACGAAAATATATTATCAAAATACGCTATCTAATCTTTTTTTGCTTCCTGATAATAATTATTATCGGAAGTTGCTTATACTGTCAGACAATTTATATAAATTTGCTCTCGGATTAAAACATTTTACCTCATGGCTAATTTAAACAGACTAAAAGTGGTACTTGCAGAGCAACAGAAAACAGGAAAATGGCTTGCAGAGCAAATTGGGAAGTCCAACTGTACTGTAAGTAAATGGTGCAGCAATTCAGTTCAACCAGACCTTAAAACGCTTAATGATATAGCCAATGTTCTTAATATTGACGTGAAAGACTTGCTTGTCAGCAGTTGCAAATCATAAAACAACTTATTGTCATGGAAGTAAACAAGAAAGAACTTAAAGAACAAGAGATACGTACTCTGTTCATTACTCCTGCGCTCCAACGAAAAGGTTGGGCTGTAAGTGTAAATATGCGTGAAGAGTACTATTTTACAGATGGCCGAGTACTTGTTATTGGCAATCACCATTCAGTTGCGGAGGGCAAAAAAGCGGATTACCTATTATATCATAAAGGTAAGCCCATTGCTGTAGTTGAAGCCAAAGACAATAAACACGCTGTTGGAGGCGGCATCCAACAAGCTATGGATTATGCCCAAATCCTTGACTTGAAATTTGCGTATTCCAGTAATGGCGATGCATTCTTGGAACATGACTTTATCACGGGGAAAGAAACAGAAATTAAGTTAGAGGACTTTCCGACAAAGGAAGAACTATATAGCCGTTATCTTGCATCCAAAAACTACACATCGGAGGAGCTCAATATAATAGAAACACCTTTCTACTATGATGCTCATAGCCATGAACCAAGATATTATCAACGTATAGCAGTTGACCGTACAGTAGAAGCTATCGCAAGAGGACAACAACGTGTCCTTGTAGTAATGGCAACTGGTACTGGTAAGACTTTTACTGCATTCCAGATTATCCATAAACTTCATAAGAGTAAAGCAAAGAAAAAGATACTTTATCTTGCAGACCGCAATGTTCTTATAGACCAAACAATGGTTCAGGACTTCAAACCTTTCAAGAAGCAGGGTATAATAACTAAAATAATCTCACCTAAAGAAGGAGAAGCAAAGATTAATTCTGCGTTTGAGGTGTATATGGCTTTATACCACCAATTGGTCGGGAAAGAGGGTAAACCAGATCCATTCTTGGAGGTACAGCCAAGTTTCTTTGATTTAATTATTGTCGATGAGTGTCATAGAGGAAGTGCAAAAGACGATTCCGCATGGCGCAAGGTATTGGAATATTTTAGTTCGGCTACCCAAATTGGTATGACAGCCACACCGAAAGCAGACGAAGGAGCGAACAACTTGGATTATTTCGGTGAACCAGTATATACCTATTCACTTCTTCAAGGCATTCAAGATGGTTTCTTAGCTCCATATAGGGTTACAGCAGACTTTATTAATGTTGATTTACAAGGATGGACTCCAGAAGAAGGTGAAATAGATTTATTGGGTAAGGAGATTGAACAGAAACTATATCAAAGACAGAATATAGGTCGTGATCTTGCCATCAAGTTAAGGCGTAAAGTAGTAGCACATAGGATAACCCAAATGTTACATGACATTGGTCGTATGACAAAAACAATAGTATTCTGTTCTGATACTGAGGAAGCTGCCGAAATGCGGACGCTGCTTATCAATATGAATAGCGATTTATGTAAAAAGTCGCCTTACTATGTTACACGTATTGTTGGTGAGGATAAAGAAGGTAAGAAACAACTGGACAATTTCATTAGTGTGGATGAGCCTTATCCTGTAATTGTTACCACATCTGAACTTTTATCTACAGGAGTGGACTGCAAAACTTGTGGTTTAATCGTCATAGACAAAGAAATTGGTTCTATGACTGAATTTAAGCAAATCATTGGACGAGGTACACGACTTAGAAAAGACAAGGGCAAATGGCATTTGGAAATCCTTGATTTCCGCAATGCTACCGCAAAATTCAAAGATCCAGCATTTGATGGCGACCCGGAACCACCAAAAGGAGGAGGGAAAAAGCCCAAGCCTTACAAAATCATTGATGCTCCAGAAACTCCAATAGTATCTGAGCCTCGTGAGAAATATCTTATCAGCGGTAAGAATATTCGCATTGCCCATGAAATCGTTTCAGTGTTAGGAGAAGATGGTAAGACGATGAGAACGGAAAGTGTTCAGTCGTTTGCTAAAAAGCAATTATTACGCCATTACCAAACTTTGGATGATTTTATCCAAACGTGGACGGAGGCAGAACGCAAACAGGCCATTATGGATGAATTGAAGGAATATGCTATTCTGATAGATGCTGTACGTGAAGCTAATCCGGCATTGAAGGATGCCGACATCTTTGATGTGATATGCCACGTTGCGTTTGACCAACTGCCATTAACAAGGAAAGAGAGAGCAAACAATGTAAAGAAGCGTAATTACTTCGGGAAGTACGAAGGTAAAGCTCGCGAAGTATTGGAGGCTCTTCTTGACAAATATGCAGAGAATGGTATTCTCGACTTTGAAAAGGCGAACATCTTGGAGATACCGCCATTCAATAGCATAGGAAAACCAACAAAAATCATAAAGTTATTTGGCGGTAAGGTTGCTTTTGAGCAAGCCATCAGAGAACTAGAATATCAAATTTATAAATCAGCTTAAAAATGGCAGTAAACAACATCATAAAGCGAATCCAAAATATAATGCGCCAAGACGCTGGTATCAATGGTGACGCACAGAGAATTGAACAAATGACTTGGATGTTTTTCTTGAAAGTCTATGACACTCAGGAAGAAACTTGGGAATACAAAGATGAAAACTACAAGTCTATCATCCCCGAAGATTTGCGTTGGCGTAAATGGGCAGTAGATGAAAAAGACGGTGAAGCATTAACAGGAGAAGCATTGCTCTCTTTTGTCAATGCAAAACTGTTCCCTACTTTAAAGAATCTTCCGATAGACGCCAATACACCAAGAGCCAAAAGCATTGTTCAAGAAACATTTGCTGACTTAAACCAGTATATGAAGAATGGAACGCTTTTGCGTCAAGTGGTCAACATCGTAAATGAAATCGAATTTGACGATGCTGATGACCGCCACACATTTGGAGATATTTATGAGGGAATCTTGAAAGACTTGCAATCAGCAGGCAATGCAGGTGAGTTCTATACTCCACGTGCTTTGACAGACTTTATCGTGATGATGCTTGACCCGAAATTGGGCGAGACCTTTGGTGACTTCACCAGTGGTACAGGCGGCTTCCTTACCTCTGCTCTCAATTATATGAGTAAGAGCGTCAGTTCTGCCGAAGATGGAGAAAAACTGCAAAATGCAGTCGTAGGACAAGAATGGAAACCGCTACCTTATCTTTTGAGTATAACAAATCTGTTACTCCATGATATTGAAGCTCCCAATATAGCTAACTGTGATTCGCTTGGAATAAATATCACTGATTTCAAAGAAAGTGACAAGGTGGATGTTATCGGTATGAATCCTCCGTATGGTGGTAGCACAGAAGATAGTGTAAAAAGCAATTTCCCGGTGCAGTACCGTTCAAGTGAAACAGCGGATTTGTTCATAGCCCTTATCATGTACCGCCTCAAAGTTGGTGGTAGATGCGGTGTGATTATCCCAGATGGTTTCTTGTTTGGTACGGATGGAGCAAAACTTGCACTTAAAGAAAATTTACTCCGCAAGTTCAATCTGCATACCATCATCCGTTTACCGGGCTCGATATTCTCCCCATATACCTCTATTGCAACCAACATTCTTTTCTTTAATAATGAAGAAGCAGAGGGCTGCGAAGAAGGATTCAAGACCAAAGAGACATGGTTCTATCGCTTGGATATGCCGGAAGGCTACAAGCACTTCTCAAAGACCAAACCAATGAAGGTGGAGCATACCCTACCTATTCAGGAATGGTGGAAAGACAGGAAAGAAATTATCAGTGATGAAGTGGGAGAAAAGAGCCGTGTGTTCACTGCCCAACAGTTGATTGATTTGGATTGCAACTTCGACCAGTGCAAGTTCCCGAAAGAGGAAGAAGAAATACTCCCTCCGGCAGAACTGCTCAAACAGTATTTTGAGAAACGTACTGCACTCGACCATGAAATAGACAAAACCCTTTCTGAGATTCAAAAAATTCTCGGCATAGACATAAAATCGTGTAACTGATAATAGTGAAGTGATATGAAAGATTTGACCATCTCAAACATAGAACGGCAGAATGTACTTAACAATCGTTTTGCGGTCAGTAAAGTACAAGAGCATCTTGATATAGAAGGAATGCTCTTTGAGGGAGAATACCGCTTTACAAAAAAAATGGTTGCCGACTTTTATCAAGTTGACACATCTACAATAGATCGTTACCTGCAATCAAATTCTGATGAATTGAAGCATAACGGATATATTTTATGTAAGGGTAAACAGCTGAAAGAGTTTAAGTTAGAATTTGCTCACCTTATTAATGAGGCGAGCAAAACAACACAACTTGGACTGTTTAATTTCCGCTCTTTCTTGAATATGGGTATGCTACTTACAGAGAGTGAAAAAGCCAAGAAAGTCCGTAGCCTTATCTTGGATTTTGTGATTACCACTATCAATGAAAAGACAGGTGGAGGAACAAAATATATCAACCGCAGGGATGTGCATTACCTTCCTGCCGCAATAACAGAGGAAAACTATCGTAAAAATCTCACTTCTGCCATCAATCAATATGTGGACGGACATCCCACATACAAATATTCTCAAATTACAGATTTCATATACAAGGCTGTATTCAAGGAGAATGCTAAGGAATACCGGGAAGTGTTGAAGTTGGATTCCAAAGACAATGTTCGACACACGCTGTATTCAGAGGTTTTATTGGTTATTTCTTCTTTTGAAAACGGTGTGGGTGCAGCTATCAATGAACGATTCAAGGAAAATGGTGGCAGAAAACTTACTATTGACGAAGTGGAGCGTATTGTAAACGAACTTGCCGAACATCCCATGCAGAAACCTTATCTGAATGATGCCAGAACAAAAATGGCTTCAAGGGATTTCAGTTTCCGGGATGCGTATCATGGTAACATTGCAGACTATCTGCAAGCTGTTACTCCTGAAGAGTTTGAACGATTCATCGGTGACCAGTCTATTGATTTTGACCGTATTTTAGCGGACAATAAAGATGTACTGAAACGCTTAAAACAGGCAGAGGATGAGTAAGGAAATTATTTACATAGATTACGATGAAGCCCTAAACATCTATAGCAAAATGATTGATGCCAGTGATGGTGGCTTTGAAGGAGTGCGTGATGAAGGCGGTATTCGTGCTACATTGGATTTTGTGCAAAATGATTTATACTATCCTACCTTTGCCGACAAACTGACCTATTTGATGTATAGATTTTGTTCCGGGCACTTCTTCAATGATGGGAACAAGCGTATTGCACTGACTTTGGGTGCGTACTTCTTACACAAAAATAATTACTATTGGCACGCTTGTATCTGTATGCGTACATTGGAATCTATCATTTATCACGTGGCAGCATCGAACATCGACCAAGATTTGCTGCTACGCATCGTCAATAGCTTTTTAACCAGTAAAGATTATGACGAAGAACTGAAAATAGATATTGCCAATGCCATGAGCAAAGGTGAGTTAGGAATACAAGGCGAAGATTACGAATAAATGAATATAATTATGGCGAATGTACTTGAAATCATAAAAAACGAAATTACGCAAGATTATTATAAAAATAATTTTCCAAATGATGGTCAACGTTTCGTTGCGTGGTATATGCGGAATATACATCTTCTGGATCAAAGACAAGCTAAAGATGCCATCACAGACGGAGCCAATGATAAACAAATTGATGCCGTATATATTGATGAAGACGAGCAAAAAATATATATTGTACAAGGGAAATACTACCTTGGTGAATCTGTTGATGCAACTCCTGTGAGAGAAGTTATATCTGCTTGGAGCCAGTTTAGTAACTTAGCTCAATTACAGGAAAATGCTAATTCTAAATTAAAGACTAAAATATCAGAAATAGCAACAGCATTAGAAGATGACTCTTACTGCGTATGTTTTGAATTAATAACAACATCTATCTTTACGGATGCGGCTATGGATGATATACATTCATTCCAAACCAAATTATCAGAGGAAGATGATGCTGAATTGAATTATAGTACACAATTCTCCGTAGTTGATAAACAAGGTTTGGAAGATGCTTATAGTTGTGTTATTGAACAAACGAATCCAACTTTAAACCATACTATCAAGCTTGAAGTTGGTAAATATATGACGACAGAATTAGGGGCGACAAGCGTAATAGTTGCAGCCATGCCTCTGAAAGAATGTATAAAACTCCCTGGCATTAAAGATGGGTCTTTGTTCCAGAAAAATGTACGACAGAGTTTAGGCATTAACAATACTGTAAATAAAAAGATCAAGAAAACCATAAACGATCCGAATAAATGTGGTGACTTCTTCTTTTTTCATAATGGAATCACTGCCATTTGTAACAAAATTGAAGAATGTGGCAATGGTGAGTTTAAACTTTATGGATTGAATGTTGTAAATGGATGTCAATCATTGAATACTATTTTAAGTTGTAGTGAGAATGTACGAAAGCGTGATGATGCTTATGTTCTATTCAGATTTTATGAAATTCCACAAAGAGACAGGGCTGATTCTATTAGCATTAACACAAACACGCAAAGTGCTGTAAAGGCAAGAGATTTACGCAGTAACAGTAAGCAGATATTAAAACTCAAAAAGGCATACGAAGCAAAATATTCTAATGGATTCTTTGCAACCAAAAGAGGTGAAATTATTCCAGCCGACAAGGACAAACAGTACTGCATAGAGTTATCATATTTAGGAAAGAATCTTACAGCTTGGTACATGCAAAGACCTAATTTATCTTATGGTGAAACTAAGATTTTTGACAAGTATTTCAATACATTGTTCAAGAACGACTATTTGCCTGAAGATGCTTATGCTCTATCGTTTTGGATGAGAAAAATAATGGATGCATGGACTCAGGAAAACCCATTAGGACTGGAAGAGGAACTACTAACAATGAAGGCTTATGCTCCATACCATCTTCTTTTTGCCATATCAATGGTTTTTGCTAAATGTAACAATCAAACAAATGTACCATCACCGAGTGAGTGCTTAAAAGTTGCTTCTGAAAACAATCTTGTTGACAGCATAATTAATATTGCGGCAAACTGTTTAAACAGTGCTATTTCGGCAGAAAAAAACAATTGCGAGCAGAATAATAAAAGTTTCATTCCTCAAAATTGGGTAAAAAACAAGAGTTGCAATGCAGGTATTATGTCTGCTATTCAGAATTATTTTTCTTTCCTCCCAACAATGAATAAGGAGATGGATTCCAAACTTAAAAATGGAGTAAAAATAGACTCAAAGTATTTCTCATATAGAGTACAAGCAGAGGATTAAAAATGAACGGAAAGCAATTAAAAAACAGCATACTCCAGTGGGCGATACAGGGCAAACTTGTACCGCAAGATCCTAATGACGAACCGGCATCTGTACTTCTTGAACGTATCAGAGCCGAAAAAGCTAGACTGGTCAAGGAAAAGAAAATTAAAAAAGATAAAAACGAATCTATCATTTACCGTGGTGAGGACAATTCCTATTATGAGAAGTTTCTCGCTACCGGGGAGGTGAAGTGCATTGACGAGGAGATTCCGTTTGAGATTCCAAAGGGATGGGAATGGAGTAAACTGTCAAATGTTATAGAACTGCTATCAGGGCAAGACTTTATTCCTGAAAAGTATAATTCGAGTAATCAAGGAATTCCCTATATTACAGGAGCAAGTAATATTGTGAATGGGAATTTGGCAATAAATCGTTGGACTGAAACTCCTACGGTAATAGGAAAATTAGGAGATTTACTTATTGTTTGTAAAGGTTCAGGAGTTGGGAAAATGTGCATCTGTAATGTAGATAAAATACATATTGCTAGACAAATTCAAATTATTAGAAATTTCTCTAATGCGATAAGTCTATCATATGTTAAATCTGTAGTTGAAGCTAATTTGCAAACGATAATTTCTAATGCACAAGGTGTTATCCCTGGAATTAGCCGTGAGCATATATTAAATCTTCTAATTCCACTTCCACCTACTAACGAGCAATATGAAATAGATAAAAAACTTCAAGAAATATTACCTTTTATCGATCGATATGCAAAATCTCAAGAGGCATTAGATAAATTAAATGTAGAGCTTCTAGGAAATCTCAAAAAATCCATCCTACAAGAAGCTGTTCAAGGTCGGCTTGTACAACAAATAGCAGAAGAAGGAACTGGCGAAGAGTTACTTGAACAGATAAAATTGGAAAAGCAGCAACTCATTAAAGAAGGCAAGTTGAAGAAGTCTGCTTTGACTGATTCTGTTATCTTTCGTGGTGACGATAACAAGTATTATGAGCAGATAGGTGCAAATTGCAATGATATAACAGATGAAATACCATTCGATTTGCCATACAATTGGTGTTGGTGCAGATTTTCCAATATCGTATCTATGACTATTGGAAAAACACCAGCAAGAGGTGAACAGACTTATTGGATAAACGGCAAATACAATTGGGTTTCAATATCAGATATGGTTGACGGAGGCACAATTTCTACTACAAAAGAAAAGGTTTCAGATTTGGCTGTCAAAGAAATTTTCTCTGCTCCAATCAGTGAAAAGGGAAGTCTTCTTATGAGTTTCAAACTAAGCATTGGTAAAACTTCAATTTTGGATATTGACGCTTATCACAATGAAGCTATTATAACGATACGTCCTGTCATTGATAAAGAATATGCTATGAGGAATTACCTGTTCAAAGTTTTACCTCTAATTGCCAATCTCGGAGATTCTAAAGATGCAATTAAAGGTAAAACTCTGAATAGTAAAAGTTTGGCGAATTTGTTGATACCTTTGCCACCGTTGCAAGAGCAACAACGTATAATAGAACGAATAAATCTGTTATCGAAGCAACTGCGATAATTGTTCAATCTTCAGAACTATTCGTCTTTGCTCTTGCAGTGGTGGAATACCAATAATAAGCCCATAAAACAATTCCTTGTTGAGGTGTGGAATTGCTGCACCTTTCTTAGAATTGCGCAAAGTTTCTTTGTAGAACTGTATGAAAGCCAAGACATAAGGTTCGTGCATAGAGGAACTTATCCATAGTTGCTTGAAAGTGCTACCCATATAACCGTCTTGTGGAACGATGAAAACTTCACCAGAGTTTTCACCGTCCACAAGCATTATATTGTCACTTTTATATACAAGTTTACCTTGTTCTACGATAGTTTCAGAACTTTTACCACGTAAGTATTTTGCATCTAATAAGCATTGCTTGCCAGTGGTTTTCAAGCCGTCTGTAAGTTGGCAAACTGCATTTAACCGAGCAATAGACCAAGAACTTGGAAAGTCAAAAGGAAGCTCAATCTCAGTTACTTCGCTCCCTATCTGCTCATAATACTTGATAAAACCTCATTAATTTTGCCTACTATTCTTCCTTGTTCTGCCATTGGAGGCAGTGGTAAATACAACTCTTTCAGCCGTTGTTTCCCCAGATTATAAAAAGCAGCACCAGACTTCTTAGTTATTCCTCGCATAGCCTCAATTAAGAATGGACTTTGAAGAAAATATGCAAGTAACAAGGAGTGATTAAAGTCTTGAATGTATGGACTAATGATGAAGACAAAACCACCAGCACTAACATTTTTGTAGTCTTTTTCTATCACTGCCATTTTACCAATATTCTCCAAACTGGTTACAGCAGGAGTAATGATGCTGTTCTTTTTTAGAATGCTATTCGCATTGACAAACTCTTCTGACACAAATACGTCATCATCTTTGAATATATACTTATTGGGTAGAATGTTTCCACCACGTAATATTCTAATGCCTTTCTTGTTTGCGTTTGTTTGCTCTTTTTTGAACGAGGCACCTGTCTGTATTTCCAACAAGTCTTTGACTTTGCACCAAACCCATGTTTCGGGTATTTGAAACGGCAAAAACTCATCAATACAAACAGGACTATCGTCTATCAACTCATAATACTTGTTACAGACTTTATCTTTTGTACTATACGTTGTTGTTCAGCAAATGGCGGAATTGGAACAAGGTAGGCTTTTACTGTCTTAGTCGCCAATTCCTTTTGTTTTGTACTGCCATCCGATTTGTCTTCTATAACAGACTGTACCGTATTACTTGCAAAATAGTAGTACAGGTATTCTGAAACGATGTGCGTTTTATATGGACGAATTACAGTAACATGGCTGTCAGCAACAGCCAATTCATAAGGGTTAAGTATCATGTAGTATATAGCCATTCGACCTAATGTTCCCAGTCCTGTAGAGTTCCACATCAAATCTCTATCTTGCAAAAAATACTCTTCATTATATGATGAAATACTCTGTGGTTCAATAAATTTCGCTTTTTCGATGGAAAATCCATCCCATTGATTGCATTTTTGAGCTACAACAGGATATTTCTTTATTGGGCTATATTTGGGCGATTTGCCTCTATGTATAAAAGAGCAAATATCGTCAAGTCGTACCCATGCCCAATTTGACGGTATCTCAAATGGTATTTCTTCATCAATACATACAGCCCCATCTTCCGACTTCTCCCAATACTTGTTATCGTCACCTTTGAAGATAATAGAATCAGTCAAAGCAGACTTCTTCAACTTACCATCTTTGACGAGCTTCTGCTTTTCCAATTTTATTTGTTCAAGTAACTCTTGGGCTGTGCCTTCCTCTGCAATCTGCGGTACAAGTTTTCCTTGAATTGCCTCTTGAAGAATAGACTTCTTTAACTTATCATTTATTGTTACATTCAGCTCATCCAAACAGTTCTGAACTTTACTATATTTTTCTACTTGTGGTAAGAGTTCTCCTAACTTAGTAACAATTTTATTTTGCTCAGGAAGAGGGGGAAATGGTAATAACAACCCTTTTAAACGGTTCGTTGAAAGTCCAGGCATTGCAGTTCCTACAGAGGATAAGTTATTACTTTCTTTTAATAGGTAGATAAAGTGATACACATATTCACAAATACCATTTATACATGGGCGTAATCTGTGAACATGATTTTGAAGACAAATATCATAATCATAGTTCCAAATTGCAGAACGACCGTAACCCGCACCACCTTCACAAACAAGCAAATCGCCTTTTGTAGCAGAACAGTTATTAATCTCTTCCTCTGTAAAATTCATAATTTTTACATTATCAAGGACGAAATATCCCCAATAGAGATTGGATGTAGTAATAAATTTCTGCGGCGTTCCGCCATTCTTGTTGCTACTACTTTGCTGTTTTCCACTTGTATGATTGAAAATATTACCAATGCGTGTCCATTCCCATCCCTTTGGAATCTCAAACGGAATCTCCTCGTCAATGCACTTCACCTCCCCGGTAGCGAGAAACTTCTCATAATAGGAACTCAATGAATTTGTAAATACCATACATTATTAATGATAGTGAATTGTTTAACTAATAATGTATCAGACATGAACATTGGAAATTTTGAAATGTATCTTCGTCAAGGAAATATGGCGGAGAACACGATTGCGGCTTATCTATATGCCGTAAAAGAGTATTATTCCCGACATAAGGAATTGAACAAGCGCAACCTGCTTGTTTACAAAACCTATCTCATTGAGAAATTCAAGCCTAAGACCGTGAATCTGCGTATTCAGGCAATGAACAAATATCTTGATTGCATGGGGAAATCTCGTCTGAGATTAAAATCCGTTAAAGTACAACAGCGTAGTTATTTGGAAAATGTCATCAGCAATGCCGATTATACCTTTTTGAAAAACAAGTTAAAAAAGGAAGAGAATCAAGAATGGTATTTCGTTGTTCGTTTCCTCGCTGCCACAGGTGCAAGAGTTAGCGAACTAATACAAATGAAGGTGGAACACGTGCAAATAGGTTATTTTGACATCTACACTAAAGGTGGAAAAATTCGACGTATCTACATTCCGAAGTCTTTACGTAAAGAAGCCACAGAATGGCTTGACAAAGTCAATCGTACTACAGGTTATCTTTTTCTTAATCGCTTTGGTGAACGTATCACTACCAGAGGGATTGCACAACAGTTGAAGAACTATGCAACCAAATACGGATTGAATGAGAAGGTGGTTTACCCTCATTCGTTCCGTCACCGCTTTGCCAAGAATTTCTTAGAAAAATTCAACGATATTTCTTTGCTTGCTGACCTGATGGGGCATGAGAGCATTGAGACCACTCGTATTTATTTGAGGCGTAGTAGTGCCGAGCAACAGGAGATTGTGGATAAGATTATAACTTGGTAAAAGCAATTTATCTGCGTCGCTGTGAATTTTTCGTCTTCTGTTCTCCCCAAGGGAGTTCAGAAGATGAAACTCCGCTGCCTGTTCCGACATGGACTTGTGCCTGACCACCGATGGCTAGTTCAAAAGCCACTCCAAGCAGGTTGGCTTGTGCTTCATTGACTTGTTCCTGAGGCTCAAACACATCATTTATCAATTCATAGATGGTAGCTTCGTCTTTGGTGAAACTTTCCCATATTGGATTGAACCAATCAACATATTTTATAGTATCGTATTTCTCATTACCTACCTGTGTCCAAATATGCAGACTTGGATTATTATAATTAGGGATGAAATGGTGGACAAGTTCCGCTCCAGATGACAGACTGTAACGCTGAGGATTAGCCTTACGGTCGAGCTGGGCAATGCGTAAATTCAACTTATCTATAACAGATTCCTTTTCTTTGGATTGTCGGTCGGCTTTTTCTGCCATACATATAACCTTGTCTATCTCTTTTTGATAGCCGTTCCTTAATTGTTCAATCTCTCCCCTGTGCTTTTCTTTCAGTTGAGACTTTTCAGCTATGAGGTTTTTAATCTGATTTTTGAGTTTGACAATCTGCTCATCCCTATTCGCAAGTTCTTTTTTCGCTTTAGCCAAATCCCCCTTGCCGAACCACGAAAGAATTGTGTTTTTTCCATCTTGTGCTTTTTCAATGTCTGCTTGCAATTTAGCGATGTCTTCCTCATACCGATTTATCTGCTGCTTATAGTATTCCGAGTTTGCCAAATGTTTTGCTGTAGACCCTACAATGCCACGCTGCAATCCGAATGGTTTCATGGCTGCTGCATAACTGTTCTGGTATTCGTGCAGCTTGCTACGTCGCATCACATCATCTGCCGATAGGCGTGCCCCGGACTTCGTTGCATACTTCTTCTCACCCTCACGCTTCTTGCGAAGCCGTTCTGTTGTTACAATAGGTACGATTGTGGCGTGCAGGTGCGGAGTTTTCTCGTCCATGTGCAATACGCAGGAAACAAGATTTTTACTTCCGAAAGTATCTTTAAGCCATTTCAGATTGGCATCTATCCAATTATTCAACTTGCCTTCTTTGGCAATCTTCATCATCTGTTCATGTGTCCCAGTTAGGATGATGCGGATGGCTTTTGTCTGATTCTTGCCGACCTTGCGATGTAGTACGGCATGGTCTATCCGATGTTGTACGGCATCCGTCCTGTTCTTCACTCCGACAGGAAATGTAACCAGTTCCCGATTGAGGTGTGTCCTGTTTGCATCGGCATTGACGGGTACATATTTTTCCCCCTTGGCATCCTTCCTTTCTATATGGCATGACATACCGGAATCATTACCACTGCCACGTTGCAGGTGGCAGACTGCGTATTGCGTATTACTCATATCTCATTTTCTTTATTGTCGTACATTGATTCTTTGGTTGTAAAATCCCGCCTTTTGTGCCATAGGCAGCCAGGGGTCAAGAGGGAATCCCTCCGCTTATGGGCTTTTTTACCGCCACTCGGAGAGTGAAAGCGGTGAAAATGCCCTAATAAGCTACGGGATTTTACAAACCCTTTTCCAAAGACAGCGAGCTGTCCTATTCATTTTTTATCACATCTGTTCTACATCCACTAACTCCAGTTTCAATTCATCAATGAGCGTCTGCAAAGCCGGATTGCGCTGTATCATTTTATCAAGAATCATTTGTGGAGTATCAGTCATTAATAAGAAATCCGCAATATCCAATCCGTACTTTCGCTGTTCGTCAGTGGCGCATTGTTCCAAGCTATCACTCAATACAACTTTGGAACATACGGAAGTGAGCAAAGGCATTTTGGCTTGCCAAACTTCTTTTGCACCTAAATCCGGACATAGCATAACTGACCGACCTATCAAAACATTCACCACATCAGACTTGAAGCATCCGTGCATTCCACCTGTAGCCAGCCATATAAATTCCGGCATATAATGGGTAGCAATCAAAGCGGATTTTTCGCTTTCAACAATGGCTACTGGTTTGGTCGGTTTCTCAGACAGCAGATGTTCGCCAAACAAACATTGCTTCAAATTATAGTCTTGAAGCTTCAGTTCTGTATGTACCCAACTCACATAACTTCTTGGCTCTTTTACCCGATGTCCCGTTGTGGAATCATACAACATAATCTTCCCTGTTCGCACATTACCCTTCCAATCAATTTGCCAATAGACAGTAGAACCGCCCCACTTCTTTGATGTGCCAACATGATACAGTTGGAATATCCGAGAAGTCTCGTCTTTGCTCAATACTCCAGAAAGATAAATGTACAATGGATTCATATCATAGTTGGTAAGAGTACGTTCCATTAGCTCACTGTCAACAAAAGAAGGAGGTAGCAGGTATGACTTAGGCCTATCAGCTTCAACAAAATTATCCTTATTGTAATCCAGCACCATTGGGTTGTCATGGAAATAATCTGACGGAGTATAATGATATTGGCAAGATTGTTCATGATCGCATCTACCCACATAATCAGGAAAGGTTATTTCTCCTTGACTATCTATGTACTTGACAAAACATTGCTTCTTTCCACATTTCGGGCATGATAGCTTTGAACCACGTTTATATTTTTGAAGAGAAAATCTATATTTGGTCATATTTCATCGTTTTATTATTGCAGTTCGTGCAGTTTGCACTTATTGCAGTTTTGCAGAAATCCTATATGAAAACAAAGTGCAAACTGCAACAACTGCGACGTGCAAATGAGGTTATCTATTGCAGTTTCTCATATTCTCCTCGTTTTACTTTCTTGATAATCTTATTTGTGGCAAGATTGACCAAAGAATACATTACTGATCGTTCTGACAATCCGACCTCTTTCCCAGCTTGAATGGCATCGGAAGTTGTAAAAGTCACGGAAAGGCAGTCGAGCAATTCTTTCTTTTGAGGCTCAATGCTCTCGTTTAACATATACTTCTGAATATCTGCATAACAACTCTCAAAATATTCACTTAAAGCAATAGCCGATTTTGTTGAATCTATATCCACAAAATCCTTATGAACCTCTCCACAAGCCCAACGAAGGATTTGCAAGATCAATGCTAAACGAGCCGTTATCATGGGAGCCTTAATTACTCTGCTATTCACCAGTCCGTCATCTTGAATTTGATTGACAGCTCGAATTGCATTATTACGCCAATTAGTAAAATAGGCTTTGGCTTCCGAAGAAAAATCCAAAATATTTTGTGTATTTCCACCACTCTCGTTCTCTGCAAAAGGCAAGCTAACCACCTTGTCAATTATTGATTCCCACATAGCCGAGTATTTCTCAAAAGTTGCAAAGGACGAATCTTCATCCAATTGCCAATCAGCAATTTCTTTGGACGATGGATAAACAAAAATAATTCGGTCAAGCAGACCATTCTCTTTATAACCTTTCTCTATCAGTTCGTGTATACGTGTTGTTTGCATCGTACCCACAATGTTTATAAAGGGATATTCTATATGAATCGGTACTGGCATACTGCACCTTGAAATATCCAAAGGCTTACCGCTAAATGCAGTTAATAGCTGCTCGATAAGTTGTCCTCTGCTATATTGGTTTACGGCATTAAACATACCCATAATCTCATCCACATATACTACAATACCTCGTTGGTTGTCATCAAGTGCACGCATTAACGCTTCTGGAGTAAAGTCTGATATAATAGCCCTCCGTAAAATAGGTTTGTTGGGCAAAGGAGTAGTATTTTCTTTCTTACCTTTATTGCTTTCTATCAGATTGTTATATTGCTCCATCTCCAACTTGAATTGTTTGACAGCTTGTGCATCATGCTTGCGGATAGGGCGGAAAGCAAAATCCAATGGTGGAGTTTTACCCATTCCGGGACGACCCACCAATATCATATAAAGGGCAGAATTACTAATCCAACCACCACGAATACGGATGTTGACAGCGTTGCCAATAGCGGTTGACATTGCCACCAAAAGAGAAGCCATCATGTACTCAATGGAATAATTCTCCTGTCGAGATAAAACCAATATCATATCCTGAATTTTGACAGGAAAAGCATTCAAGGGAATCTTGTTTTCAAAGACCCCTTCAAATTCCATTCTGAGTGCATTGCATAAATTGGTTGAATCCATTAGAATTTGGTATTTCTTTTTGACTTTATGAATTGGGCGGCTTCATCTTCCAAGTTTTTATCAGATTTTATTTTGCCAGCATGGAGCCACTCGTCAATTTCTGATTTTAGGAACATGATACGTTTCCCTCTTTTGTGGAATGGGATTAGATGGCAACTCGTCCAACCATATACAGTTTGTTCTGCCGGGTGGCTGGGAATATAATCACACAATTCTTTGAGGTTCATCCATTGTTCGGTTGGCACGCTTTGATTCTGATTATTTAGTCCATCTATTTTAGAATCCAGCTCATTCAATTTATCCATCAACCACGACACAGCTTTAGGTAAATCTTCAAATGTAATGTTCTTCTCACTCATATTGCTACTTGTTTTTTGATTTTTCGGCAAAGTAACAGCGATTGCGCATACTGATTTCATGGTGTAATACATCACATAAAAAAGCAGTAACGAAACATAATCATCATAAGAATTACCTGTTGATTATCAATGTGAATAGTGGAGAATGTCAATAGTAGATTTTTATGGTAATGTCACCAATCATAAAGGATTCATAAGGCGGTCACAAGAAAAGACTGTAGATAAAAATAAAAGCCACCCACGCAGAATCTACGCAGATGGCTATATAAGTAACTATTAACAGCAAGCAAATTACTTCAGTTTGGATAAATAAACCTCAAATAGTTTGATGTAAATTTTATCTAACAAGATGGTGATTGACATATACAAAAAATAATTTTGCAGTTTGTATCCCAGAGACATCATTTCCTTTATAGAAGGTAAATTGTGTTGATAAGAACGTGTATTATGAGCACAACGATTACGTTCTTTATAGACATACTCCTTGAATATCTCCAGCAAACTAAGTCCGCAAGTTGCAGTTCTCTTTTCAGCTTTAATATTGTTCTTATTTAGAAACAATTGTGTGCCCTGCATTATCCAACTTTTATCTATATTTATTGTAAGCAATTTATATTCATCATAGCTCCTTTTGAAATTTCGCACCAACAAACTATTTTCAAGTACACATTGAATAGAAGTTTTCCAGTCATCAAGTATTTCATCTCTAATAGCATCAGTAATATCAAATGTTTCATCAAGCTTTTTAATCTCATTCAAAAGATCATTATACACCATACATTTGTCATCGTAACTAGAACACTCGCCATATGGCTTGCGTTCATACCGTTCATAGCGGTACTCATAGTCCCTGCATGCCATTTCCCAACATATACATTTCAACTTTTGTTCTTGGGCTCCGGTTAATCGCAAAAAAAGAGAATGTAGTAAATAGTCACTAATTGGGTATGTCTCAATACCACCATTAGTAGCATCAAGAGATCTAAACGCTTCTTTTATTATTGCCGTTTCAGGTCTCAGAATAAACTGTATATGGTTAGTGGGCTGGATGTATGACATAACGATTGAATATAGTTATAGATTGTTCGACACGAGTACGCATATATTTCAATAATGAAGGAGAGGCTCTGTGACCATCATTCCGTTTGAAAAAGGATATTTTATTTTGAAGTTCCCTCATTAGAGCATCTTTACGAGTAAAATCTATATTGTTTCCTTCTATTACGGTATTGTACACAAGACCAAACATATAAACATCAGAATCAATGATTGACTTGAAATGTAATTGATTATATCCAAGTTCGTTTAAAGTATCATTTAATAGAGTAATTCTTGGAGCGAAATCTTTGCCAGGAAATATCGTTGAGAATTGAACAAACACACCATTATTTTTATCATTCCTAAATTCCGCAGCATTTTAGTTTAACTTATTTTATAAGTACCTGAGCAACAA
>ENA-OPBW01000780-OPBW01000780.1-human-gut-metagenome-genome-assembly--contig:-NODE-780-length-21696-cov-6.452290_pt1 | contig 21696 bp, 17 predicted proteins | sample MGYA00241070_ERZ501456 | MGnify/ENA primary metagenome ERZ501456 (study PRJEB25962, sample SAMEA2042624) | human gut metagenome | biome: human gut; feature: human-associated habitat; material: faeces...
TCAATGCCAATTTTATATGTTATTATTTTTATCCCACAAGAAAGCGTGAAGAACCTAAAAAAAAGAGCGGATCCAACGGCAAGAGCTTCCCCCGCCCTCACCATCAAAAAAAGACCACATCTCTGCGGTCTTTTTTGATTGATTTTATTTTTCTTCGTCTTCCGCTGCTTCTGTTTCAGCTTCTGCGAAGGATTCCTGTGCTGCGCCGTCGCCGAGGGGGGCTTTCATGCGGTCGAGTTCATCGATTGCTGCGAGGGCGAGTTCGAGGTCTTTTCTGATCTTGCCTACGTAGGATTTCATGTTGCCTTCGGTCTGCATCATGTTGTGAATGAGGGTGCGGCGGTAGTCCTGCGCGTCTTTGATCTGCTTTTCGCTGTCGGCCTTGGCGTTGGCGATGAGGATGTCTGCGTTTCTGCGCGCGTTCTTCTTCACGTTTTCAGCGGTGTCTTTGGCGAGCTGCAGGGTGGCAGTCATTGTTTCGGAGATCTTTTCATAATTGGCCAGTTTTGCTTTCATCTGGTCAAGTTTTTCTTCCATTTCGCGGTGTTCACGGTAAATGCGTTCGTAGTCAGCGACGATCTGGTTCAGGAAATCATTGACTTCCTCTTCGCTGTAACCACGGACGGTGGCTTTCGTGAACTGCTTATTATGGATGTCCATTGGTGTAATCATAATTTGCCTCCTTGGGGGGAATTCTTTCCCCATTTTACTGTCTATCCGGCGTTTCGGCAAATTCTTTTTTGTCAAAGCGTAAAGATAGCATGAAAATTACCCATCCCTTTTGCTTTTTCCCTTACAGAAATGGAAGTACTGTGCATTACTGTATTTATCGTCTTTCCAGGCGACAGCGCATGAAGATTTTCCCGAAGAGCCATGCGGTAGCGGCGGTATAGATCATGCCAGGAGCGGCTGCGATGAGCATGACTTCAAGCCCCTTCCCCAGGAGGAAGTACATGAGGACGCGGGCAGCGGCGCTTCCCACGGGACCGGAAATCACGTAGAATACGCGGCTGTCTCCAAGCGCCAGCCATACAAGGCCGACGACGACGCGGAATGTCATGGCGACGGCGACGTTCAGGATGGTCGCGGTCCCCATCGTCATGCTTAAGAGGGATGCGAGGATCCCTGCAATCAGGTATTTCTTAAATCCAAAGACGCCACAGATGGCGACGGCAATCGGGGCTGAGAGCTGGAACTCCGTCCCCGGGACAAGGCCCGGGATGCGGAAGACTCCGCTGACGGCTATGAGAACGGCGAGCATCGCTGTCTCACAGATATCCACGATCCATTGTCTCTCTCCTGTCACGGTCATAAGGTGCTCCTTTCGATGGCTAGGGCAGGGGGAAATGCGCTTTCATGACCGCAACGGCGCGGTCCAGTTCTTCTTTCGTGTGAGCCGCGGTCACGGTCAGGCGGATGCGGCTCGTCCCGGCGGGCACCGTCGGCGGACGGATAGCAGAGAGAAGGATGCCTTCCTCAATGCATCGGGAGGCGTATGCGAGCGTCTTTTCCTCTTCGCTCAGTATGATGGGAATGATCGGAGTGTCGCTTAATTCTACGGGAATCCCCGCTTCTGCCAGCTTCTCCTTCATGTACCGGGTATTCTCCATCAAGCGTCCTACGAAGCGCTCCGGCTCGCGCTCCAGAAGGCGTAAAGCTGCCAGCGCCGTCATCCCGGTCACGGCTGAGATGGACGTAGAGAAAATGAACGGCCTTGAAACGTTCCTCAGGTAATCGCAGATTTCCCTTGAAGCAGCTGCATAGCCGCCCTCAGCACCGAGCGCCTTGGACAGCGTCCCCACCTGGATATCTATGCCAGAGACGTGGAAATGCTCCGCAGAGCCTCTTCCCGTCTCGCCGATCACGCCGACGCCGTGCGCATCATCGACGATGAGGCAGGCATTGTATTTTTCCTTAAGGCGGATCAGGTCCGGGACCGGCGCGATGTCCCCGTCCATCGAGAACACCCCGTCTGTCACGATGAAACGCTGCCCGCTCACAGGCGTATTCTTCAGAAGTTCTTCCAGAGCAGCCATATCCGAATGCGGATAAATGACCGTGCGGGCGCGGGAAATCCTGCATCCGTCGACAATGGAAGCATGGTTCAGTGCGTCCGAGAAAATGATATCGTCCTTGCCGCCGAGGGCATAGAGGACGCCCAGGTTTGTCATGTAGCCTGTATTGAAAATGACGGCATCTTCCGCATGCTTGAAGGAAGCGAGCTCCTTTTCCAGATCCGAGAGTTCAAAGACGGCACCCGATGTCAGACGCGCGCCGCCCGAGCCCGTGCCCCAGCGTACGGCATCCCTGGCCGCTTCCTGGACCTCCTGTTCATGCGTCATGCCAAGGTAATCATTCGAATTAAAGACAATGCACTCCGAACCGTCGCGGCGGACGCCCTTCGACGCCGTCACCATGCGGAGATCCTGCACTTTGCGGAAGCGCCCGCCTTCGCGGATTTCATCCAGCGCCTTTCCCATATTTTCAAGTTTCATTTGATAACCTCACCAATACCGTCTGATTCTGCATATAGTCTTCATAAAGAGCAACATCTGTCCCGTGCTTCACGAAGAAAACGCGCCCGCCGACCGGGTCGCCCTTGTCCTTCATCACCGTAATGCGGCCATAGCCGTGAAGCGGCGAGCCGACGTAGCCCGTCACATAGTCCGGATCATCCGACCAGCAAAGCTCGGCTACCGTGCCGGGTCCGTGAGCCACCTTCGATGCCAGGACAAGCGCTTCACGCGGATGATCGCCGCCAAGACCCTTGCCGCGCATCTTTGCTTCATACTCAGCCGTGTCAGCGCTGTCCATATTGCTGCAGCGGACCCCGCGCTCTCCGCGGCCATCGAGCCTTTCGCCCGTCTCCGCATCCATCACGATTGCGCCCCTCATGCTGTCTTCCAGTGCTTCCAGAGAAGCGATGCCCCGCCTGGCCGCCAAAGGAGAAACACCCGCGCGGATGAGCTCAGCCTCCGCTGCCCTGTGTCCCTCGGACTTCTCGCTCGTGTCGATCTGGTAAAGCGGAAGCATCAGGCAGTACGAAACCGCCGCATCCGGCACCTCTTCCACCTTCACCTGAATGAAATCCGCGCATCCTCTCTCATGCTCCCTTGCACGGCGCATCATGGAAATCACCGTCTCATCCACCAGATCCTCAGAAACAATCCGCTCCGCTCCAGAAATGTGGCGCCCGCCCTTGCCATGGGTCCCGCCTAGGCTCGAACGCATCTTCACACTGTACAACATTTACGGTCTCCTTTGTCAACTTGCATTGTTATTATTGTCAACCTTATGGGTGAAAAATATGCCGAAGCATCGCTCCGGTTCCATATATCTACTTTATTTCTTTCTATTATTTAATAGTAACAGGACTCTTTTGTCAAGGTGTTTGAATGTGCGATGTTAACAAAATAACTAAAACGCATGTTCAGGGATTCAAAAGAGCCTTTATGTAAAAAGGACTTCCGCAGGCGTAGGAAGTCCTTTTTAAGGTGTGTTGCAGGCACCTTTGCTGCCCAGCCCTGGGGGAGGTTCTCCCGGCCGCGTCTCCGCCCTCGAGAAGGGAAGTGAAGCGAAGACCCCGCCCGGTAGATAGGGATGGACTTTATGGAATGCCCTTCAAATCCAGCGGGGATCGCCGCTGGATTCATTGGACTCATCCCTGTACCAGTTTTTCTATTTCAAGAAATGAGCTTTCGCCATTTCATCATGTCATCTTCCATCCGCTGCATAGAACAAGAGCTTCCATGACAGCCGCTCTCATTCTGCAGGAACCGTCCCCCGCGCGGCGCATCCCCCGATGCACGCCGCGGACGATTTGTGGATGTTCTCCTGCTGACTAACGAAACCCGCTGGCAGGAAACAGTCGGCGCGTCCTTGCATGACACGGCCCGCCTCTGCCGCTTTCCCCCGGGATAAGCAGCAAGGCCATGTCTTGACGCTTCGTTGATACTAAGTATACGTTTTCTTTACAAAAACGGTCAATATGATATACCATACATTAATATTTGATTTAAATCTCCCCTTTTTTCATCATTTCCATGCAAGAATACGCATGTTAGAAATAAAATTCCCATTCTCAATAAAGTCAAAAATCCGAATTATTTTGTTTGAATTTATTCTGAATAAACAGTCAGAAAGTATACGGCTTTATCAAAATGACGTTGCTTTTTAAATCTATTTGAAAATTATGTTTTAGAATAAAAGCCAGTATTCCCGTTATAGTTTGAAATATTTCCTTGATATTCCTAAATGCAGCATATTCTATATAGGCTCTTTTAAAAATAAGAGTACCGAATCATTTTTATCAAAATATCAATTAGAATCAGACATTTCGCGTAAAGTCTATGCATCTTAGCCCCGTCTTTACCGGACTTTATCAAAAAATCAGATCAAAGTCTCCATTTTCATTTAGGTGAATGCCATCGACTAAAACTCATGTATATCCTGTAACCTATGAAATGAGAGGGATTGATAGAAGAAATCACAGAGCTATGAAAAAAGCAAACGATATTGGGAATGGGAGAGGAAGATGGAGGAAAATGCATTTCCACGAGCGAAGCGAGGTTTAAGGGTGTTAACCTTGCTCCGAAAGGAGAAGGTGGCAGCGTAGCTGACGGATACAGTAGTTCCTCAGTCGAAGACTGGTTCTGCGGTTTTTATGAGGTGGTTCATCTCCCAGGCTGCAAGCCGGCTGTATGGTTTTTCATCTTTTTTATATAAAATGCTAAAACCGCACAACCTCGCTCTGCTCGATGAACCTTTTATAAAAACCAATGAATACTGCACCCCTTTCGTCAGCAACAGTTAAATGATAGGCTGACCGCCCTTCCCCGCTGAGGCAGGGCAAAACCTTCCGCACCGGCACGTACCGCTATGTTACTGCGATGTACTGAGTTTTGATTTCCACGAGCCTTCCGAAATGAAATTCCACACAAAAAAGCCTCCCGCGCACTTGGGAGGCTTTTCTGCTTTTCCTTTGTTCAGAGTCAGGCTTTTTATTATTTTATACGCCGACTTTCGCGGCAAGTTTTGCGATGATCTGCTGCTGTTTTTCGTTGATTTCCTTCTGTTCTTTGAGCATGGTTTCGAGCTGGCCGATTCTCTGATCCTGGGAGGCCAGTTTCTTGTCCTGTTCAGCGACGTGTTTCTTGAGGCTTGTCAGTTCTTTGGCTGCTTCAACTGGGTAGACCTTCTTTACATTTCCTCTTTCACCGACTTTGAAGGAGGCGCCGACGGTAACCATGTTATCGTTGTAACCTACGGTCGTTCCCAAAGAGAGAAGCGTGTCGTCATTCGGATGGTAGAAAGCGCCGAGGGCGAGGGCCTGCTGGTCTTTGTAGGAACCACCGGAGACGGCGACGTTTTACTTGCTGTCCGGATCATAGTCGACCGGATGAAGGCCCGACAGAGCGGCTGCACCTGCGCCGACTTCATTGACACGGTGATCGAGGTCGCCTACGCGGTTGTCGAGCTGTGTCAGGTGGGTCGTGTTATTGGTAATGCTGCCCTTGAGTTCATGAATCTGCGAGCCGTTGACGGCGTCCGTGGACGATGCGGAAATTTCTCCAGGCGCGACGTTTGTCACTTTCCTGCCGCCTGCATTGATGCCGCCCGACGTCATGGACGGACCGCCTTTTATGGTGACGCCATCGTTATTGATGGTAGTATTTCCTGCTTTGACGCTGTCGACGGTGATGTCTTTCTTGAGCGATACTTTCAGCGAATCTCCGGAAATACTGGTTTCCGTATTCGTGCTGTCCCCAAGGATCGAGAGGGTGCCCTTCGGGGAAATCGATGCGCTGTTCCCGTCGTCTGCCTTGAAGCTGGTCGGGTCCGTGACGTTCCTGATCACGACGACTTCACTATTATCGACACTTGTATTACTGTCCGGGGTAATTGGAAGAATCGTCGTCCCACCGGAATTAGCGCCCGATGTTCCTGTATTTCCTGCGCCTGCAGTGCCTGCCGTGTCTGCAGTGGCCAGGCTGGAATGCGTCGTGACTGCTGTTTTCGTATTCGTTCCTGCGGCCGTATTTCCTACGCTGGCGGATGTATGGCCCGTCTCGGATGTGGTGCCTGTGATATTCGCGCTGATGGTGTACATACCGTCAGACGTCTTGATGACCTGGATGCCGTTGCCTGCCTTGATATTTGGCTGCGTCGCATTCTGCCGGGCGAAGACAACCTTCTTCAGCTGCGCCACGTTGACGGCATCGGTGTCCTGCGTGCCAGCTGCGACGCCCGTGATCTGACGGGTGATGCCTTTGGAAATATCGCCGACAGAAACGGCGCCTCTTGTCGATTTCCAGGCCGGGGACGTATTCAGGGAAAGAAGATTTGTCAGCGGATCATAGCCTGCATAACCAGCTGCCGTACCTGCCACAGAGCCCGAACCGAAGGCCGCGCCGCCAGAGGCTGTCGCATAGGAATTGTAACCGACAGCGACGATATCATCGCTTGTCATCTGCGTCGCATTGCTGTCTGCCGACCCGATGACGACGGAACGGTCAGTGCCGGAAAGGTAACGGTTGTCGCCGATGACCTGCGACATCTTCGAAACAAGAACAGTATTGGCTGAACCTATAGAAGTGACATTCTGCACATTGATGGCTGAATTACCATAACCGATTTGGATATCTTTTGCATTTTCTGCTGCACCATCCGTAGTGGACAAAACATTATTCACGCCGAACATCTGCGACAGGTTTGTATTCGTTGCACGGTTCCTATCGCCCAAAACCTGCGTCCTATCTGCATTCGTCACGCCATTGACAGCGCCGAGGGCAGAAACATGATTTACATTGGACGCCGTATTTCCTGAACCATCCAAAATATTAGCTGAGCTTACATTGTCTGCCGTACCAGTCAGTGTATTATTCGATCCGGTTACCGAAGAAAGAGCTGCATAGCTGATGGTGTTCGTATCGCCAAGAATCTGGGTTGTCGCGGTATTGTTGACGGTATTTCCAGATCCAATGGCAGAAACATGCTGCACGGCGGATGCCGTATTTCCCACGCCGGACAAGATATTGGATGCGCTTGGCGTCTTCTCTGTCCCGGTGATGGAATTCTTAGCGCCTGCTGTCAGAGAGGAATTGACATAAGAAGCGCTGTTTGTATCACCGATCATGACGCTGCCTTTGGTGTTCTCCACATTGGCGTTGTCACCCATGACAATGGAGCTTGTTACATAGCTTTTCTTGCTGCCCGTTCCGATGACCGTCGTATTGTTTGCTTTCGTGAAACTATTGTTGTATCCGTCGATCATGACATACTTGTCGCTATCAAAGAGGCCGTTTTGGCCCTTAAGTTCATTTCCTGTACCAAGGACCTGGGCAAAGGATACGCTGTCGACCTTGTTCCCATTGCCGATGGCCATGACAGCGCCGCCTGGATTTTTTTGGCTCCGTCAATGATTGCATCCTGCATGGCTTTTGGAGAATCAAGCGGCTGGCTCAGAATCATCGTTGCCGAAGTGACTCCCCATGTATTTTTCACCTCATTGCCCGTGCCGATGGCGATGGTTCCGCTGCTGTTATTGACACGGTTTCCCGTCCCGATGATGGAGTTTTCCGCGCCGGAATGAGGAAAGGCGGCAATCGATTCATTGGAGTTCAAGGAACCGACGACAGTGCCAAATGCATTCTTATATCCATCAAGAATGGTATCGACCACATGGAGTTCCTGATACTGGCTCGACTGCACATTGTAGCTGCCATAGGTCGTCGTGAACATGCCGTTTGCATACAAATTCGTGCCGACCGTCGTCGAGGCCGCGCCTAGCTGCCTGCCGGCTGCAGGACTGAAGCCGTACGTGCTGAATTCCGATCCCTTCGTATCCCCGATCTCCACATCCGCTCCCAGATTATGCGCGCCGATTTCAATCGATCCTGCCCTTGCGAAAGAATTCGTGCCGATGGCAATTCCTTCCAGCAGATTTTCCTTCGCTTCCGTGTTGCCAGCTATGGTGTAACCAAATCTGTCATCATCTTTGCCTCTCTCCTTGCCATATCCGAAGGAAAGGAGTGCCTCCTCCGTTCGTGTGCCCAGATCGATCTTCGCATTATTTCCAATGGCGATACTCATGCCCTTCGGGCGGGTATTGACCGGATCCATGCCATATTAGATAAATGCCCCCTGGCCCTTTACGATATCATTGGAGGGTGCAGCCTGCGCAGGCAGCGCCGCACTCGTACAAAGCAAAAGGGCGCAGACAGAAGCAAGGAAAAGGCGTACCTTTTCCCCCTGACATCTGCTGCGTCTGGAAATACGTGCATTAAAACTACTCTTCGAAATCATAGTACATCCCCCCGGCGGTCCACAAACGATACCTTTCCAAATTAAGCAGCCGCCATGGACCCTTTCCCCCGAAAGAGTCCTTTCAAGGCGTACTGCCGGATCGGGGCGCCGCGTTTGCCAGTGACAAGCTCCATGAACCGCCTGAAATTCCCTGGTTCCAGGCCGGCCCATTCGTTGATAGAGAATCCCCCTCAAACGCGCGCTTTTAATCTCCCGTTCTCGTCTTAAATATATAGTAATTACGATATTAAGAGGAATACGAGTCAGAGATAAGAGGTTGACACTTTTGTTATAGGTATCAAGGAAATCAGGGTAAATTAAGTGTCCTATCCTATTCCGTTATATGCTTCCCATCGTTCCGCGATTGGATTCGGCACTTTTTGTAAAAAATAACTCGGTCTTATGAGAAACCCTCAAGAACGGACGCACTCTTCTTTTAAGAACATATAGAAAACTTCATGGACACATCCGCCCTGCTGTACGTGTATCTTATGTGATTCCTTGATAGAGTGATAAAGGAAATGAATAGGATACTAGAGGATATAAAGGAAATGGATGGGAAGATGATCTGACGAATGGTACACCGCGCATTTCCCAAGCGCCGCTAACCTCGCCTTCCCAGACGGGGAAAAAGGGCCGTAGGCCGGTCTTGACCTTGCCCTGGAAGGGAAGGTGTCGGCGGAGCCGACGGATGAGTTGCATTTCCTCGGACAGAGTCCGGTTGTATGGTTTTTAAAGGTGCAATTTCTAAAATCGGGGTGCAGTATTCATTGGTTTTTAAAATATGAAAAGGTTCCACGCGCAAAGCTGCGGTTGTATGGTTTTTCATGGTTTTTCATGTTTTTCCATGCTCCCCATCCCACGCAAAAAGGACTTCCTTGACGAGAGAAGTCCTTTTCACTCGAATAGGCCTGAATAGCAGGTTCTGCCTTTCGACTGTCCGTCATGCGGCCATCCGACTAGTATGGGAAGGGGGTCGGACCGGTCTTTAATTGGGAAGGTCATGACGAACTATATGGAATGCCCGATGAGAGGGGAAGGTTGGAGTTTGGAGATAGATGTGCCCCCTCATGCGATGCTGATTCCCGTATGGGATGAATGAAAAATTTCCTTAGAAAGTTCCCGGTACATGCCGGCAGCCGATCAGCCTGGGCCGGCGCTCTGCCGTAAAAAACAAAAATCGCAGTCAAACGCGGGGAAGAAGACGGACTTCCTTGCCTGGCGTTCGCTGCGAAAAAAGGTGCTTTGAAAACGTTTCAAAATCGTAAGATCCCCCCCTGGCGGCTTGCGAGTATATCGCCGCAGTGGTTACGGTGATTCCCTTTCCCCCGAAAGAAAATTCACGTCCGTCCCCCGGACCACTGCTTGATCGGGATGCTGATGCAGGATCTTCCGGCCGTTCCCTGGAAACTCCCCAGTCCCCTCGGATCTGCCTTGATGAAAGATCTCCGTTAATTATCAGCGTATTTAAATCTCCCGTTCTTTGACTTCAATATATAATAAAAGGGAAATTATAAGAAATACTAATAAGAGATAAGAAGTTTATACTTTTATTATAAGTCGATCGGTTTGTTCTAACTTCCTTTACTCCTATGCATTCCTGCGATAGGTTTCCTCTTTTCAGCTACAAAAATACACTTGTTTTCCCTAAAATCAGATACTAATTCCCTATTCTCCCTAAAGGCAGACACTCGTTTTGCGATCTTCTTTCAGCAGATCATAGAAATATTTGTGAATGAGCCCGTCATTTCATACGCGCATCTTATAATCTTCCCTTACTCGCTTATAACAGATTCTGATTAGTAACGGCAATTTCATGGATATCAGAAGTATCAGAGCTTCAACGAAAAAGGCCCTCAGGTAAGCTGAGGGACAGCGATATGACAAAATGTACAATCATTTCGCCACAGTCCTTTTTCTATTGGAATATTCTATTATCGGATTATCCAGCACTTATATGCGCCGGCTTTGTCTGAATACCAAAAAACCTCGCTTCGCTCGAGGAAATGAACCTCCTCAGGCGACTCTGTCGCCAGCTCCCCCTACGGGGCAAGCTCAAAAAAAACCTTAAACCGAACTTCGTTCGAGAAATGCTAAAGGCAGTATTTACCTAATTTTGTCACAGCTCTTTTTGGATGGCCATATTATGGAAAGCCCAAGAGAATGGAAATCTGGAAAAATCTTCTTCTCAGGCGTTTTCCCTTATTCCGTCACTCCGGTCTTTGCCATAAGTTTCCGGATCAGGATTTCCTGTCTGGCGAGTTTAATATCTGAAGCAGCATCCGTCTTTGAGTGTACGGAAATTTCCAAATCTTGCTGTCAGTATGAATGAAATCAGTCTCCAAGAGAAATCGTAATCACCAATAGGTTCTTTCCAGCCTGCTATAAGCGTTTGTGCCATCTTCAAGAAATCCCAGCAAAAAAGACTCCTAGTCGGAAACCAGAAGTCTTTTTCACCGCCGTCGTCCATGATGGAGAGTGGGACGATGGCACACCCGTCTGCAGCCGGGATTACGGGCTGCGCGGTATGGAGACGCAGCCGTCAAGGCGGAAGGTTCATCCAGGGAGGGAGCAGACGGGCAATATGGATGGTCCCGCAGCGGACCGGGGAGTGAAAACGTAAGTTTAACTGTCCGGCCGCGGGGCGGTCCTTCGGCAGGGCGCCTGACCCGGGAAGGATGCGCTGATAGATGCACTTTGTTTGCATCTCCTGCCATCTATAGTATAAACCAATTTTTTATTTAGATAAAATCGCAGTATTTCATAAGGTCCCCTCTCTTCTTGAATAAGCGTTAAAACCTAACGATTTTCACCCTATTTCTCCTGCTAAAGGCCAGAAAAGAGTGTATAATAAAAGGAATAATTTCTTCAGAAAGAGGGCTCACCATGAAAATCGCAATTGCAGGCACAGGCTACGTCGGCCTCTCCAATGCCATCCTCCTCTCCCAGCACCACAAGGTTACTGCCGTGGACGTCATCCAGGAAAAAGTGGATATGGTCAACAGGAAGGAATCCCCGATTGTCGACGATTACATCGAAGACTACCTGGCGCACAAGGATCTCGACCTCACCGCCACCATGGATGGCGACAGCGCGTACAGGGACGCAGACCTGATCGTCATCGCCGCTCCGACGAACTATGACACAGAGACGAACCACTTCAACACATCGGCCGTCGAAGCCATCCTCTCCCAGATCCAGCGCGTCGGCTCCAAGGCCATCGTCGTCATCAAATCCACCATCCCGATCGGATACACCCAGGAAATTTCCGCCGTCTATCCTGACCTTTCCATTCTCTTCGCGCCGGAATTCCTCCGCGAAGGCAAAGCTCTCTACGACAACCTCTACCCGTCCCGCATCATCGTCGGGATCCCGAAAGGAAAAAAAGCCCTCCGCCCCGAAGCAGAAAAATTTGCAGCCCTGGAACAGGAGGGCGCTGTCCGCGAGAACATCCCGGTCCTCATCACAGGATCTTCTGAAGCAGAGTCCATCAAACTCTTCTCCAACACCTTCCTCGCCATCCGCGTTGCCTACTTCAATGAAATCGACACCTATGCCGAAGAAAAGGGCCTGAATACCGCTGACATTATCAAAGGCATGGGCTACGACCCCAGAATCGGAGACTTCTACAACAATCCGTCCTTCGGCTACGGCGGATACTGCCTGCCGAAAGACACCCGCCAGCTCCTCTCGAACTTCGAAGGCATCCCGGAAACCATGATCCGCGCCGTCGTCGATTCCAACGAGACAAGGAAATCCTTCATCGCTGACCGCATTGCCGCCAGAAATCCGAAGAAAGCCGGCATCTACCGCCTCATCATGAAGAGCGGCAGCGACAACTTCCGCTCTTCCGCCATTCAGGGCGTCATCGAGCGTCTGAGGGACAAGGACATTCCCCTTCTCATCTACGAACCGTCTTGCAAGGGAGACTCCTTTATGGGCATCCCCGTCACCAAAGACCTTCAGCAGCTCAAGGATGAATGCGACATTATCCTCACCAACCGCGAAGAAAAAGACCTCGAAGACGTCAAGGATAAAGTCTACACCAGAGACCTCTTTACCAGAGACTAAGGAACCCTATAGTAAAAGCAAAAAGAACTATTGTGAAATGAAAAATCACTTCGCAATAGTTCTTTTTATTGTCCAATCTTTATTTCTGCGTTTCTTCCTTTTTCAGCCTGTCATATTCCTTCTTCAAGGCCGCAAAGGTTTCATCGCTGATATCATGCTCGATCTTGCATGCATCGTCGAGGGCGTGCTTTTCGGAAACGCCCATGGATTCCAGAATGTAGGAAAGGACCTGATGCCTTTCATAGATCCGCTCGGCGATCGTCTGTCCTGCCTCCGTCAGATGGATGCAGTTGGATTCATCCACCGTAATCAAGCCTTCCTGGCAAAATTTCTTCATGGCAATGCTGATCGTGGGCTTGGAATACCCCATTTCATTGGCCACGTCGATGGATCTCACTGTTCCAAGGCGCTTCTTCAATACAAGGATCGTCTTCATATACATTTCCGTTGCTTCATGTACTTCCATGAGATCACCTGCTTTCGTCAGGAATCATTTTATCATCCATGCTGTATTTTACCATACAGTGTATCTATTATAACTTTTCGCCCCCTGTATAGCAAACCGATGGGCATGGGGCTTGGGCATAGAAAATCCCGGAAAATGCGCGTTCCCTAGTGCCGCTAATACTTGCCTTCCCAGACGGGGAAGGTGCCCGAAGGGCGGATAGGGTTGATTACCTCGCAGCGGAGCTGCGGTTTTGTGGTTCCCCTTCAGCTTATCATCTGCCATCCAAGTTGATTAATTGGCTGAACGCTAGAATATATCCCATCAAAAAGGACCGCGGCAAAATGATGGCACATTTTGCCACAGCCCCAATTTTATGTTTCCAGGCGAACCGCCTGTCAGGAAACAGCACTATCCCTGTGCGGCGATTCTCCTGTGCTGGATTTCCGTTTCTTCTCCCATGAGATGGTTCACGCTTTCAAGGAGTGTCTGCGTCATATTGACCTGCCAGAACTGATTGGCTTCGGTCAGCTGGTACAGGTAGCCGTTATGCTTCCAAAGGCCGTAGTCTTCCCACAATGGTCCCAGGAATTCCATGCTGGCCAGTTTTTCTTCCCTCTGGATCAGTTTATCAAGGTCGAGCCTGCTCTGATTCATCTGCCCCTGGATATCTTCTTTTAGATGGGCATTGGGCGACTGGTTCATCAGGAACATCATCGGTTTTCTTCCTTCATCGATGGCCTTTTCATAGGCCGGAAGCCTGCGGTCGAGCATGGTGGAAAGACCGTCGACATGGCCGCCAGCCCCGCAGCCAAAGGGGAAGAGGTGCGTACCGAAGCGGGCCTGCGTATTGTAGAGGCTCCGCTCCCTGTTGTTCCTTGCCCAGTGGCAGAAACTGAGGCGCTTGTATCCCTGTGCGTCGAGGTAATTCTTGCCGAAGGAGAACATGGCAGACTGCACCTGCGTCGGTGCGGCCGGAGGGCGTTTCCCTCTCTGGATGGCCAGATTGAGGTCGCTGTGTTCAAAGACATTCAGCTGGTAGAGATCAGCACCGTCGATGCCCGATTCCACGAGCGTTTTTACGTCCTTGTGCCACACGTCCATCGTTTGGTACGGCAGCCCGTACATGAGGTCGATGACGACAGCGCACTGGTTGTAGGACAGAAGCTCCTGCAGGTGGGAGAATACCGTCTCCCCGTCGTCGATGCGGCCCACGGCCTGACGGACCTTCGTATCGAAGGACTGCACGCCGAGCGACATGCGGTTCACGCCGTTTCTGAACCATACGTCCATCTTCTCCGGGACGAGGTCATGCACACGGCCTTCGAAGGTGAGTTCGTAGTCATTGGCAAGCGGCAGACATCTCTGGATCGTGGAAAGAAGGCGGCCTGCATTTTCAGGAGAGAGGGAGGTCGGTGTGCCGCCTCCGATGAATACGGCCTGAATCGGCGCGCTGGAGAGTCGCGGGGAATCCGCACCCATCTCGATGTCCTTTACCAGATGGTCGATGTAGCGGTCTTCTTCGTCCTGGTTCGTCCCGTTCTGGAAGAAGGGGGCAGTAGAGGCATTTCGTCTTGCAGAAGGGAATATGGATATAAGCCATCTGCGTCGGATGCCCTTCCACGGGCTTTGCCATGATATCCCGCCAGACCTTCTGCGCCATGGGAGGCGGCACCATGCTCCCTCCCATGGCGGCATGGACGACCCTCTTGCTGTCGAAAGCCAGACGGAGCGGCTCATCCGTCTTCCTTCCGAACTGCATCACCCTCTTCTCGGGCGTCAGCTGGTCAAAATAATTTCTTAAATCCATCGCACTCTCCTTACTTTTCAGCCTGGATGAAATTCATCACATTCCGGGCAAAAGCGGCTGCATTTTCAAGGTCTGCTGCATCCGGATGCGTGGAAGCTTCCTTGTGGCGCGCCTCGCTTTCCGGATTTCTTCCATGCGGATTGTCTGCCGGGAAACGCTTGTACATCGCTTCGATCAGCTGGGGATCGACTTTGCCCTGGCAGATAAATGTGCCTGCCGGTTTCTTTCCTTCCGGAAGAAGGGAGGCGCCGTTCTTGAGGCAGTCCTGTGCATGGCTGCTGGCCGGATTGACGCCGGCCGTCGCGAAGACAGCCACATGGCGGTTATGGAGATTTTCCAGAACCTTTCTGGATGCATCATCGGCCGTGCCCTTGTCGACCCAGAAGCCCATGAAGACGCAGTCATAATCAGAGAGAGACTCATTCATCTCGCGGATATTGCGGCAGGGCGTCCCCTCCGGCAGCGCAGAAGCGATCGCCTCTGCCACCATCTTCGTATTCCCGGTCCTTGTCGAATATAAAACGATACTTTTCATGAAGTCCTCCCTTAGAATTTAAATGTCACGCCGGTTCTCCAGGTGCGTCCGTAAATGGAGTAATCATCGTCATCGGAGAATGTCTTGTCGAAAATGTTGTCGACGCCGGCATAGATCTGTGTCGACTTGGAGATGTCCTTGGTAACGACGAAATTGGTCGTGCTGTAGGTGTAGTTCTTTCCTTCGCCGTCGAGGTAATCCTTGTACCAGAGGTTGTAGAGAGATGCGGTCCACGGATTTTCCTTCGCATCGGTCCAGGAAATCTGCACGAGGCCGTTCATGCGCGCGTTTTCAGAAATGCGGGCATTCGTTTCCTTGTCTCTGGCATCCAGGTAGGTCAGGTTCACCTTGGCATCCCAGTGCTTGTTGAAGCGGTAGCTGTATTCCCCTTCGACGCCGTCCATGACCGCATTGTCGATATTGACGTACTGGTAGCGGACGATTCTTCCGAAGCGGCCGAGCAGCTGGGAATTGATCATGTTCTTGATCTTATTGTGGAAATAGGTCACCTTGCCAGCGCCGTTTCCTCTTTCAAATTCAAGGCCGATATCAAAGGTTCTGGACTTTTCTGCCTCGAGATCGCTGTTGCCCCAGACCTGGATGTGCTTACCATCCATGCCGACGGCACTAGTCCTTCCTTTATGCGGAGCCGGGATGCTTCGAAGAGCGACCTGCTGGTGGCGGTGACGGCCATGGATGAGGTCAATATTATCGCCTGCATGCTGGCGAAGAAGAACGGCATTCCCCATACCATCGCCCGCATCCGAGATCCGAAATTCCTCTCGGAGCCGGTGGACTACATCAAGGAGAATTTCGACATCGACCTGGTACTGAGTCCGGAGCTCATTACGGCCCGTGAAATCAGCCGGCTGGTGATGACGCCCTCCGCCATTAACGTGGAGGATTTTGCAAAAGGCCGGGTGCGTCTTCTGGAAATGAAACTCAGTCCCCGCTCTCCCTTTGCCCATAAGGAATTAAAGGACATCACCCTGCCGCCATCCGTTCTCATCGCCCTCATCCTCCGGGACCACCACATGATTATCCCCCACGGCAGTGACAGGCTGCTGCCGCTGGACAACGTGTATTTCCTTGGAAATCCGGAATCCCTTGCAGAAATTTCATCCCACGGCCATGCCAAGTACCAGCGCCGAACGAAGAAGGCCCTCATCATCGGCGCCGGCCGCACGGGGCAGGCCCTGGCTCCCATGCTGGAGAAGCAGGGGATTTCAGTGAAGGTCATCGACAATAATGAAGACCACTGCCAGCAGATGGTGAAAAGGCTGAAAAAGGGCATGGTCCTCTGCGGCGACGGCACGGACATGGACATGCTTACCCAGGAAGGGGTATCGGAGGCGGACACGGTGATCTGCACCACCAAGGACGAAAGGCTGAACCTCATGATGGCCCTTCTGGCAAAACATCTGGGCGCCGGACAGACCATGGTGCGGGTGACCCGCACGGAATACATCGCCCTCATGCAGCAGGTGGGCATCGACATCGTCCTGTCCACCCGCCTTCTCGCGGCCGGTGAGGTGCTTGCCTTTGTGCGGAGCGGAAGCGTGGTTTCTGTGTCCCTGCTGGAAGGGGCCAGGGCAGAGGCTTTGGAAATCGTCATTCCCGAAGGTTCCAAGGCCGCCGGAAAGCCCCTCATGAAGGCGAATCTCCCCAAGTCCTGCCTGGTAGGCGCCTATGTGCGGGATGGCAGGGTTTACATTCCTGACGGCCATTCCGTCCTTGCCGCCGGTGACAGCGTCATTCTCATTGCAGAGGCGGACAGGGCGCAGGACGTGATTTCCTATTTCAAAGGCAGGGACTAGTATGAACATCCGCATCATCCAATCCATGCTCTCCCGCATCCTTCTGGGCGCCGGCGCCGTGCTCCTTCTTTTCCTCCTTCTGTCCCTTTATTACGGAGGGCCGGTGCTTTCCTTCCTCATCCCTCCCCTGCTGTCCCTTCTTCTTTACCTTCTTCTCCGCAGAAGAAATCTATCTCCCAATGTGAGCCTCACGCCCCGGGAGGGCACCGCCATCACCGCCCTTTCCTGGATTGCCGTGTCCCTGCTCTATGCCATTCCCTATATCTGTTCCGGCACTCTCTCCCCGCTGGACGGACTGGTGGAAAGCGTGTCCGGCCTCACCGGCACCGGGGCCACCGTCATCAATGACCTTTCGCCCCTGCCGCCGTCCATTCTTTTCTTCCGCGCCATGACCCACTGGCTGGGAGGTCTGGGCATCATCGTCATCTTCGTGGCCCTCTTCCCCCAGGCCGGACGGGGCACCACGAAAATGGTGAATGCCGAAAGCACAGGACCCACCTCTTCCAAGCCCCTCCCCCGCATCAAAGAAACGGCACTGGCCCTTTTCTGCGTGTACTTTTGTTTCACCGCCGCTGCCACGGCGGCCTTAATGCTATGGGGCATGGGTTTCTGGGAAGCATTGGACCATGCCTTCTCCACCATTGCCACCGGCGGTTTTTCCACCAGAAATGAAAACATTGCCTACTATCACAGCTTTTCCCTAGAAATGATACTCACCTTTTTCATGGTTATTTCCAGCGCCAACTTCGGCCTCTACGTGGACGCCTGGAAACGGGGTCTCCATGTACTCCTGCAGGATACGGAATTCAAAGTCTACCTCCTCATGGTGGCAGCGGCAATCCTTCTCATCACCGCCTCCCTGGCGCTTCAGGGCCATATGCCCCTTCCGGAATCCCTCCGGGAAGCCCTCTTCCAGTCCGCCTCCCTGTCCTCCACCACCGGCTACGTATCCGCCGACTTCGACCAATGGCCTTCCTTTGCTAAATTTATCCTTCTCCTCATCATCATAGCCGGAGGCTGCGGCGGCTCCACCGCCGGCGGGCTGAAGGTAATGCGCCTCATTCTTTTCTTCAAATGCTTCTCCGCCATTCTGAAGCTCCACATGCACCCAAGGGCGGTTTTCCACATGACCGTGGGAAAGGAAAAATTCTCCCGGAATACGGTACTCCAGGTGCTGGCCTTCTTCTTCATCTACATGGCCCTCTCCACCCTGTGGGCAGGGGCCATGATGTTTGACGGCCTTGCTTTCATGGACGCCCTGGGCGTGGCCTTCTCCACCATGAGCTACGACGGCCCCGCCTTCGGTGCATTCGGCGCCACCTGCACCTACGCAGCCCTGCCGGATTTCTCCAAGGTCATCGTCTGCCTGTCCATGCTCTTCGGAAGGCTGGAATCCGTAACCCTCCTCTCCATTTTCATCCCTTCCTTCTGGAAAAAGAGCGGATGGTGAGGATGAGATGATAGAAGATAGACGATAGATAATAGAAATTAGAAGATAGAAGGTAGACAGTCAGACTTCAGACGGTCAGACAATCAGACACCTGCGACCCCCTACTGTCATGTTGAGCGGGGCTGCACGGCGGTATTGGCGGTAAGTGTTTTATTTCCTATTGATACTCTGAGCCCAGAAATCTCCCGCCACAATGTTGCTTGTCCCGTTTCGGAGTGAGATTTCTCCACTCTGTGGAGACTCTGCATAGAGTCTCCAAGTCAGCCGAAGTTGGCCTCCAGCCTGCCCAATAAGAGGCTTTCCTATTGGCGGCTGACCGGCTCCGGTCGAAATGACAGGGGCGGCGAGCTGTGTACAGGCATCTCTGAAAGAAGCAGAATGGCACAGGTGCAGCCCCCCCTCTACTGTCATTTAGCGGGGCTGCACGCCGGTATGAGGGTAAAGGTTTTATACTCTATTGATACTCTGAGTCGAGAAATCTCCCGCCGTCATGAGGCTTGTACCATTTCGGAGTGGGATTTCTCCACTTCGCTTCGCTCCGGTCGAAATGACAGGAGCGGCGGGCGAAGATAGAAGATAGAAGATAGAAGTTAGAAGTTAGACAGTCAGACCTCAGACGGTCAGACTTCGGACACGCTGCCCACTCTACTGTCATTTCGAGCGGGGCTGCATGTCGGTTTTGGCGGCAAATGGTCTGTGTCCTATTGATGCTCTGAGTCGAGAAATCTCCCGCCACAATGCAGCTTGTCCCATTTCGGAGTGAGATTTCTCCACTCCACTTCGTTCCGGTCGAAATGACAGAGACGGCGGGCTGCCGACGGTCATTCACTCCAAATAGGGACATCAAAAAAGCGTGGAAACGAAGCTCCACGCTTTTTTGATATCCCTATTTCTTCTCGCCGAAGAGGCGGAGGAGGTAAATGAAGATGTTAATGAAATCCAGGTACAGGGTGAGGGCGCCCATGATGGCTATCTTCTGTCCTTCGTCGGTGGCCCGGGAATGATAGGTGAGGGCCAGGCGTTTGATGGACTGGGTGTCATAAATGGTGAGGCCCGTGAAAATCAGGATGCCGGCGTAGGAAATAAGCATCTGCAGCAGGGTGCTGTCGAAGAAGAAACCCACGACCGTGGCCAGGATGATGCCGAAAAGTCCCATGAGGCACATATTTCCCAGCTTCGTCAAATCCGCCTTCGTCACATAGCCGTACACCGACATGATGCCGAAGGTGCCGGCGGTCATGAAGAACACGCCGCCGATGGAAGAAAGTGTGTAGGTCAAAAATACCGCCGACAGGGTAATGCCGTTCAGCACCGAATACACCAGAAACATGACCGCCGCCGTTTTCAGAGACATTTTCCCCATGGCAGAGGACAGACGCCATACCAGGGCAAAGGTGGCCACGATGAGCACCAGGGTGCCGGTGCGGCTTCCCATGAAAAGCCCCCGGAGCAGGGCATTATCCGCCACGAACCATGCGCTGAATCCCGTCACCACCATGGCGATGGCCATCCAGGCATACACATCCTTCATGAGACCGGGCATATTGATGGAAATACTTTTCTCCCGTTCCGCTGTCAATTCGTCATACATAGAAAGACTCCTTTCTGAATGAAATATCTTATATCGATTTATTTGAGAAAAGAAGCGGCCTTCGCAAAGAATGCCGCCCTTTTATGGCCTTTTATATTTATATTGTAACACAGCCTGTACAGTGTCACATCATCTGTACATCCTTATACAGAAGAGATTTCACCCACTGCCCGTGGATATCCACAAGCCCCCAGAGTCCGTGGGATTTCACCGGTGCCAGGCCATGTCGGAAAGGCCGCGCCGCCTCTCCTTCCGGAAGGGTGAACAGAATCTTTCCTTCCCGGTCCAGGGCATGGATTTTCTTTCCCTCTTCCAGCCAGGCCAGCCCCTCTTCCGAATAGGGCTGCATGACGGCGCCAGAGGGAAGCTCACGAATGACGCCGCTTTCTCCGGAAAGCACCGTCTTACCGCCCATTTCATAAAGCACGCGGTCTTTCCCGAGGAATATAATCCGGTCATACAGGAAATCCATGACCTGCCTGCCGTCCTCCAGACGGAAGGCACCCATCTTTCCTTTTTCCTTATCCCTCAGAGTCACCAGCCCTTCCTCTTCATAGAGCATGCCGCCGGAAAGGTCATAGCGCCCCGGCGGGATGATGTACTCTCCCTTCCGGTTCACGAAGCCCAGAAGGCCGTGGTCCTTCACGAAGGTGCCCCATTCTGTCATGGGATATACCTCGTCGGAGCGGCTGTCCACCACGATACGTCCCTGCCGGTCCAGATAGCCCCGCTTCACGCCGTCATAGGAAAGAGGAAGCATTTCATCGCCTCCGCCGCTGCCGCCAAGGCCCCCAAGCACGGCCCCTGCCAGGGTGCCCCAGTTGAAACGGTTCACCTTCCGCCGGTACTCCGCCAAACCATCCTCATAGGGTCCCACGCTGTCAAATTCCGCGGTAAAAAGAAGCTTCCCCGACCCGTCGATGCCGCCCTTCCGTCCGTCGGAAAGCTGCACAAAAGCAATGCCCTCGCTGAAAGGCGCCAGCACCTCCCTATACAGCGGCGCCGTCACCCGATTTCCACGGTCATCAAGAATACCGTATTTCCCCTTTTCCCTGTAAAAAGAAGGGCCCTCTTCTCTATCCGGAAACGCCACGCGGCCATCTGCGGTGATATAGGAAATCTTCTTTCCCTTCTTCACCTGAAACAGCCCATTTCCTTCATAGGACATGGAATCCCAGAAAGCAGGAACGATTTCATGTCCCTCCCGGTTCAGGAGCCCCCAGCCCTTTTTATTCCGAAACGCAGCGGTGACACCATAGCCATAAACATCACTTTCCCCCCTGCGCCGGTGAACATCGCCGGGAAGGCCGTTCTTTGCCAGGTAGGGATACAGCAGGCCTCCCGCCGCCGGCGAAGAAGGCAGGTTCACCGATATATCGTAATGGGTGGTTTTTTTCGATGATTTTTCCCTCGTCTCCACCCTGCCTGTCTCCATAGTGGAAACAGAGCCCTCCCGATGGATATGGGTATAAGAAAAAGCCGGTTCCTCTCCCCGGGCAGGAGAAAATGCAGCCGGCAGAAGCAGGAAGGATGTGATAAGCAGAATCTTTCCGGTTCTGTAGTTCATAGAGCGTCCTTTCTATTTAGTGCATGCTGAATAACTATTTATGATAGAATGTATTAGATAACTACTGAGATTTAACATGTAATATTGTATAATATATGCATAGTTA
>ENA-OPBW01000785-OPBW01000785.1-human-gut-metagenome-genome-assembly--contig:-NODE-785-length-21575-cov-2.787918_pt1 | contig 21575 bp, 20 predicted proteins | sample MGYA00241070_ERZ501456 | MGnify/ENA primary metagenome ERZ501456 (study PRJEB25962, sample SAMEA2042624) | human gut metagenome | biome: human gut; feature: human-associated habitat; material: faeces...
GGGGCTGGGAAAGCACCTGAAGCACAAGCCTTCGCAGATGAGCGGCGGCCAGCAGCAGCGCGTGGGCATAGCGAGGGCGCTCGTTACCAATCCGGATATTGTGTTTGCCGACGAGCCCACGGGCAATTTGGATTCCAACACGTCCGACGACGTTATGCGCACAATATGCGAGGTTATGCGCAGCCGCAACAAAACGCTTGTTATGGTTACGCACGACCCGAACATGGCCATGTATGCGGATAAGATAATAAAAATACTGGACGGCAGGGTGGTGGACATACAGATAAACGAGCACCCGACCTACCTTACCCCGCGGCCCAAGCGCGCCATAGGCGACGAGCTTGAGGAGCAGTCCGAACAGGCTGAAAATAAAAAAGACAATAAACAGGGAGATACACAAAGATGAAGCGTAGAATAATCGCACTTTTAACGGCGGCCATGCTGCTCATGGCCATATGCCCCGCCGCGCTGGCGGATGACCCGACACCTACACCGACACAGGGTGCAGACCCCAAACCCACACCCGCACCGGCGGTGACCGAAGAAGGGGATGTTTCTCTTAATGTTGGTTCTCCGATAGCCGGTACAGGCATAGCATATATTCCAGTGACCATAACCAATAAGGGCAATGCAGCAATAGAACTGGAAAGCATTACCACAAAGGAAATACTGTTCGATAAGAGCATTTCATTTGATAAGACGGAGGTTAAACCTGGCAAAAGCAAGGAAATTCTGCTTACTCCGGCTCTTAAAGTGAGTGCGGCAGGTACATATGCGGATCTGCTGTCGTTTACGTTTTCAACTAAAGTATTAGAAGATGGCAAAGTAGTAAGCGGAAAAATAACTATAGAATCTAATGTTTCTATGACGCTGAGCGAAAACGGTCAGAATGGCAATACCGACCCGTCCAAGCCCACGGCGGCATTCAGGCTGTCCAGCTATGACCCCAACGGCCTTATCGTTACCACCGCATCGGGCAAAAACGGCGGCAAGGTGCTGGTAAGGCTGCCGCTGATGTGCGTAAGCGGCCCCGTTATGAACATAAAGGTCGCGCCCAAGCTTTCAACAAGCCTTGACGAGTTCCCCTTCGCAATAGAGCGGGTGGACTACACCGTTGGCTATAACGGCTTCATAAACGCCAACCAGATAATAGAGTTCCAGTTTGACATGCGCTTTGCCGATAAGGTTACGGCGGGCGTGAAGAAGGTTGACTTCACCGTTACCTATGAGCGCGGCTGGGGCAGTGCGGAAGGCTCCGCCACCGAAAGCTGCGACGTGAGCCTGTATGTAAACGTTACAAAGGGCTACGAGGCCGCAGGCGAAACCCCGGGCGGCGAAACCACGCAGACATTGCCCAAGCTTGTTGTGGACAGCTACAACTTCTCCGAAGAAAAGATATACGCGGGCGAAACATTCACGCTTACCTTCACCGTGCGCAACACCTCAAACGAGGAGGATACCAAGAGCATACTTGTGACCATGACCAACAACGCGGATACCGGCAAGCTGACCCCCGCGGAAGGCTCCAACACGCTGTATATCGATAAGCTTGCCAAGGGCGAAAGCAAGACCATGACCATGAGCATTGCCACCGCGCCCGATACGGAGGCCAAGGCGTATGAAATAAAGCTGGACTTTGAATACGAAGGCACAAAAACCCGCCCCGCAACGCTTGCCAAGGGCGAATCCAGCGCATCTATACCCGTTACGGTAATGCAGAAAATCCGCCTGAAGATAGACGACCCCACCGTTGACGGCGAGGCCATTGAGGGCGAAAGCGTGCCGGTATATTTCTCGCTTTACAACATGGGCCGCAGCCCCATATATAACTGCATGGTAACCGTTGAGGGCGACGGCCTTTCCCTTGAGGACAGCTTCTTCCAGGGCACCGTTGCCGCGGGCAACAGCATGCGCGCCGATCTTTCCATAATAACCGCAACGCCGGGCCAGATAGACGGCGAAATAGTTATAAGCTACGAGGACTCCCTTGAGGAAAAGATGGAAGAAAGGCTGCCGCTGAGCCTTTACGTTACGGAAGCCTATAACCCCGATGCGAACGGCGACATGGACGACCCGGGCTACATTGACCAGCCCACCATAGGCGGCATGGACGATCCTTCCTCCTCCGGTACTCCGGTTTGGATATGGATCGCGCTTGGCGTGGTTGTTGCGGCGGCGATAGTGGTTGCCATAATACTGCTGAAAAAGAAGCGCGCTAAGACTTTGGAGGACGTATGAAATTACCCGATCTGCTCCGCACGGCGTTCCTGAACCTGTGGCGGCGCAAGCTAAGGGCGTTTTTAACGGTGCTGGGCATGGTTATAGGCACCAGCAGCATTGTTGTAATGGTGTCGCTGGGCGTTGGCATGCGCCAAAGCATGATAGACAGCTATGCCAGCATGGGCAGCCTTACGAACATAACGGTGAACAACTACCGCTACGTTGAATCGAGCGATGGCCAATCATCCACATATAAGGAAGTGAAGCTGGATAAAAAGGCCGTGGACGAGATTAGGAAGATACCCGGCGTTGAAGGCGCAATGCCGCAGATAAATGCATACGGCATGGTTATGAGCGGCAGATACATGACCGACGTGAGCATAATGGGCATAGATATGGAGCAGGCGGAGCTGTTCGGCATAAAGCTGGAGGAAGGCGAGTATCCCGGCAGCAAGCTTGCGGGCGGCAAGGTGCAGGCGATTGTGCCGTATGATTTTTATAACAATTTCTATGACCCCAACGCCAGCCGCTGGAGCCCTGCAATAGACAAGGACGGCAACTCCAAGATCACCTCACGATCGCGGCTCAAGCTTACGTTTGACTATTCAAACGTATATACCAACCAGCCTGGCGATCCCGGCCAGCAGAAGGGCAAGATATATACCTTTGTGCCCACGGGTAGGCTTACGCAGGGCGGCAACGATTTCAGCTGGTATGCCATAATGGATATAAAGGTGCTGGAAAAGCTGGCCAAGGAAAACCCGAACTATATATCCCTGAACAAAAAGAACTATAACCAGGTTATAGTCAAGTGCAAGGATATAGACGACGTTTTGACAGTTAAGGCCAAGATTGAGGAAATGGGCTTCGGCGCAAGCTGCATACAGGAATGGTTAAAGCAAAGCGAAGAGCAGCTGAAGCAGACGCAGTATCTGCTGGGCGCGATAGGCGGCGTGTCGCTGCTGGTCGCGGCAATAGGCATCATGAACACGATGATGATGAGCATATATGAGCGCACAAAGGAGATAGGCATAATAAAGGTGCTGGGCTGCCGCATGTCCAACATAGCGGGATTATTCCTTACGGAGGCGGCGTATATAGGCTTCTTCGGCGGGGCGCTGGGCCTTGGGCTCAGCTACGGGCTTAGCCTTGTGCTGAACAACTTCCTTGAAGCAAGCGGGTTCAAGAGCGTAATACCGCTCTATCTTGCCGTGGGCGCGTTGGCGTTTTCGGTAGTGGTGGCGCTCATATCCGGCCTGTATCCGGCAATGCGCGCCATGAAGCTTTCGCCCTTGGCGGCAATAAGGAACGAATAAATAACAAAGAATTGCAGGGGACGCGAAAGCGTCCCTATTGGTTTGTGCAACCGCCGCCCAAAAGCCTGCCCTGAAAGGGGAGGTGGCAATGAGCGATAGCGAATTGACGGAGGGGTTGCATCGGGGCTGCTCATTTTTCCGTCAACCCCTCAGTCGCCTTGCGGCGACAGCTCCCCGTCCGGGGAGCCTTTTAGTACAGTGCAAGCACATTGTACAGTGCCGTACCCCTCGCGGAGCGATCGTTTCAATACCCATCACTCCCCCATCTTATACACCTGCTCGCACCAGCGTTCGCTTTTCGCTATCACGCCGTCCGCATCGCTTGAAAGCTCGTGCGCAAGATAGCGCGCGTCAAGCTCCGTCATGTATCCACGCGCATCGGATTTCTTCAGCACGCTTTGGGCTATCATCGCATCTATGTTGATAAGGTTCAGCGCCGCGTAAAGCACCGCCGCGGTTATCGCCATCGCCTGCAACGCACGCAGCCTTTTATCATAAAGCCGCACTATGCATATTATTACCGCCGCCAGTATGCACACCATGAACCATGCCGAAAGTATCCTTCTGAGCGTAAGGCCGTATGCGTCAATGTACATATACAGCCTGAACGCCGCGCACATAAGCAGCACGAACGCGGAAAGCATCAGCCCCGCAAGGAAACGCCTGAGAGCGGTATCCTCCTCCGCTGCGGTGGAGAAAAGCGCGTATACGCCAATGTTTATTATGCTCACGGCGCAAAGCTCGCCAAAGCCCTGCACGGCGTATTGCGAATATGTAAGCCCCTCCGGCAGCCCCTTCAGCCCCGTAAGGTAAGCGAACTGGAATATGGCGTACACCACATATAGTGTAAGCAGCATTCCTACCGCAATTTTCGCAGCGACGGCGGGTATTATGCGCTGATACGGCGTTTCCGGAAGCGTTTTCGGCTCATAAGCCATATAGTATATGAATGAAAAGAACAGCACCGCCGCAGCGAGCGCGGCAAACGCGCGCCATATCACCGCGCCTATTCTAAGCCCCTCAAAAAAGCGGCCTATGCTAAGCTGCATCGCCGCATCCGCATTTATAAGCAGCGCAGCGCACAGCGCGGCAAGCGGTATGCCCATTATAAGCCCAACGCGCACGGCGGTGCCGTTTTTGCTTGCCTTGCCGCGGCCGAATGCGCTGCCTATCGCGCCAAAGAATCGGCCTATGCACACGAACGGCGCAACGAACCAGCCCTTGAAATACGCCGTTATAAGCCCATCCTGCCGTTCTTTGGGCACGGTGAAGCACACCGTTACCGCGTGCAGCATAAGCACGGCGGGCAGCGCGGCAAAGTTGATAAACGTAAGCTCGACCTGCTTATACATAAGCGGCCTCAGCACCAGCACAGCCGCCACCGCAAGCAGTACATAGCCCCATACGCTCCGTTTGGCCCTGTCCCATGCGGCGAAGTAAAACCCGGCCATGTATACAAGCCAGAACCCGCCGTATATGAGCATGGCGCTGCCGGTTTCCGGCTCCCCGCTCCACATGTATTCGCCGCATACGCCCCAAGCGAACGCTATGCCTATTGCTATGGCAAAAAGCGTAAGTATGCGCTGCTTTAATGTGTATTCCCGCGTTTTATTCTGCTCCATTGTTATCCTCCACGTATTCCAATATGTCCCCCGGCGTGCAGTTCAGCTTTTTGCATATAGCGTCCAGCGTGGAAAAGCGTATCGCCTTGCCCTTGTTGGTTTTAAGTATGCTCAGATTGGCCTGCGTAATGCCTATGGCCTCGGCAAGCTCCCCGCCGGATACGCCCCTGCGCGCCAGCATTATGTCAAGATTCACCCTTATCATGCTGCCCTCCGCGTCAAATGGTAAGCTCGTTTTCCCGCTTGTACTCAACGGCCCTTCTGAACACCATGCCAAGCGTAAGCGCGAAAAGTCCGCTGAGTATCATCACCAGCGCGCACACGGCCGTCATAACGGTGAACATGAAAAAGCATTTTGCAAAGAACACAAGCCCCGCCGCCTCAGCCGCAATGCCCATGCGCATGAACGCCGCCGCGTTGCGCTCCACGAACGGATCGCTTTCCACGGTTTTCAGCACCGCTGCAAGCTCAATAAGTATCCAAAGCGCTATGCCCCCGCACATGAGCAGCATTGCATAGAACAGCACGGCGTTATCCGCCGTTCCGTATGCGTTTTCCAAGAATCCGCGCACGCTGCCCGATACGAACAGCGCCGCCATCAGCGCCGCAACAAGCACAACAAGCACATATAAAAGTGCGCGCGTTATTTTTGAAAGCGTTTTAAGCGTCATAATTCCATCCCTCCGCGGTTTTATGTTTTCACAAGTATAATACCACGTCATTTATCGAATTACAACAAGAATTTATTGTTTTACAATAAATTCATAGAATCTTAATAAAATGTTGTCACCATCATTTCACCAAATATGGGTTCATAGAGCTTTTAATGCGTGTTATAATAAGCATAATAAAAGTAAGAAGGGGACGCAATTATATGTACGATCCATACTTTTCATACGCATCGGAATCGCTGCTTTACATAGCGGTGCTTATCGTGGCCGTGTTCGGCATGATAGCGTCGCTGAAGGTACAGAGCACGTTCAAAAAGTATTCCACTATGCCCGCGCGCTGCGGCCTCAGGGCGAACGACGTTGCGCGCAGGCTGCTTTACGAGGGCGGCAGCTCCGCCACGCTTTCGCCCGTGTCCGGTTCGCTTACCGACCATTACGATCCAACAAAGAACGCCGTTGGGCTGAGCGAGAGCGTGTATAACAGCACGTCCGTTGCGGCGCTGGCCGTTGCCGCGCACGAAATAGGCCACGTTATGCAGCACCAGGAAGGCTATACGCCCATAAAGGTGAGAAATGCGCTGCTGCCCGTGGCGCGCATAGGGTCAACCGTTGGGCCGTGGCTTGTTATAATAGGCATAATGATGGGCGCGTTCAATCTGGCCAGCATAGGCGCGGGGCTGTATTTTGGCATATTGGCATTTCAGCTTGTCACGCTGCCGGTGGAGTTCAATGCCTCCCGCCGCGGGCTGAAGATGCTTACCGAGGGCGGCTACATATCATACGGCAGCGAAGAACAGGCCGCAAAAAAGGTGCTGCGCGCCGCCGCAATGACATATGTCGTTGCAGCGCTGAGCACATTCCTCACCTTCCTGCGCCTGGTGATGATGGCAAACAGGAATAGACGGAGATAAATTTTCATTCTGTCACACAGGGATGGTTTTTACCGCCCCTGTGTTTTTTGTTTGCGCTTTATTAAAAAGTTGAAATATTTTCTGTGACCAATAGCATAACATTTTAATCAACGCATCATGATTTAACGCCAAAAATCAAGCGTTTCAGGCATAATATATAATACAAAATTTATTGGGAAAACGTTGACGTTCTCCCGCTTGGTATGTTACCATAGAATCGGTAAATAAGCCACGTTAAGCTTTACTAAAACAGTTACACCCGCTGCCCGTTCCCTAATCGGAACGATATGAACCGCAGGACCGACCAACACCAAGGAGGCTGATTCCATTGCGCCGTTAATGTTTTAGGTACTAAACGAAAACACGAACAGCGAAAATCAAAACAAAAAAACAGCAGGAGGAAAACCATGAAGAAAAAGATTTGTCTGATTATGTGCCTGGCTCTTATTGTGACCGCGTTTGCGTCCGTGGCTTTCGCCCGAAAAGAGTCCTGCTCCTATTGCGGAGCTGATATGGAATGCTATTACGTTTCTCCTGAGCGTATAGTAGACCGTTACACATCGCCTTGTAGTATAGCGACAAACCAACGCGATGAGATGGTAATACACGCCACCGATTACTTCTACCAGTGTTCTAATCGGTACTGCCGAAAGGAGTCCTTCAAAGACACAGTGACTCGCACCGAACGCATTTGCGACCATTCGGAAAACTAAATAGCATCGAGCTTTGTTCTATTGCGGCGGGCGGTAACGACCGCCGCAATATCAAACAGTTGCAGGAGGGTAATCATGAAGAAAAAACATTGTTTGTTTTTGTGCCTGGTCATCATCGTAACAGCATTTGCTTCCGTGGCCTTTGCGCGCGATGAAATATGTTCGTATTGCAACGCCAGAGTAAAATTTTACGACACATCTGATACATACCTTCTAAGGGTATATAGCACGCTATGCCTATATGACGATAAACGTATGGACATAATACGCGTATGGGCAAAAGATTATCTTTATAGATGTTCAAACCCCGAATGTGGTATAGAAAACTTCAGTGAAACAAAGATCGTTAAACAAGAACGTAGTTGCAACCATGTCTAAACGAACGATATCTTGATGCGGCTTCAAGATTATTATAAAAACAGCATAACCATAAGAAAGGAATTTTATCTATGCTATCGATGCACCTAAAGCAGTTGTTTCGTAAGCCTATGCGCACCGTATTATGTATACTGGTGCTTGTTTTGCTTACTGCGTTTTTCTGCACGAGCTTGAATTTATATAGAGATAGTCAGCATAACCTTCAACTGGCAAACGATACATATACTACAATAGCTATAATGGAACTGTATGCGGATGTTGACAGCCGCGGCAATATTATAAACGATGTTACAAAAGCCGAGGATTACGCGGGATATCATGCTTTAACGGTGTATGGTTACGATTTGGAACCCATAATTACCGCGCCCAGCGTAAAAAAATATGAACTCCGCGCGCGTTACGGCGCTTTTAGCGAAGATAACATTGCGGTAAGATATAATGACAAAAAGCAAGCTATTCCGATATGTAGCGAGGATATTATCCGTTTCAAAATAGTCCCCGAACATCAAAAAGAAGCGGAAGCCGACAAAGAATGGAACGACGTTGAATTTGTTGACGACGGCCGTTACAGAATAGGTACCGAAAGTTGGGAAGATGGTAAGTTTTTTTCTCGTACATATAACTTAGATATAGTTGAATCCGCCATAAATGTGTATGAATACGAAAAACGTCCTATTAATTTTTATGTTCAGCTCGGCAGAATATACATGGATGAACCCTTGACCGATACAAACAGCCTTATGCCTTCGGCTGACTATGCCGATAAGCCGGACTGCATAATTCTGGAGCCAAACACGGAATATATCGCTTCAATTACGCATTTATCAGACAGCAACAGCACTTTCAACGCGGCCAGCGGGCTTTATAAAATACAAATATTCACAATAGCAAGAGACAAATTTTTTAGGAGCAATTATTATTGTTATTCCATCGGTCGTAGTGAATACGTATCTTGTGACTATCCTTACGAAAATCCATTCTGGATATATGAATACGACGAACTGAAGAGCAAACCGGAAATGCTGAAAAAATATGAGCAGATAGCGCGGGCGTATTACATAAATTCCCGCTCCTTCGGCGTTATGACCACAAACGACTTAACCGGCATTCCCGCATTCCACTTGGGCAATATGTTCATACCCGAAGGCCGCATGATAACCGAGGAGGAATACGCTTCCGGCGCAAAGGTCTGCATGATAAGCACAGACCTTGCAAAGCTGCAAGGCTGGAACGTGGGCGACAAGATCGATTTCAGCTTCTATGAATACAACAATTTTGTCAACGCAACCATTTGGGGTTCGCGCCTAAGCCCGCGCTATACCTACACCGACCCAGACCACTTCTTTGACAATGGCGAATATGAAATAGTCGGCGTGTATAACGTCCGCCCGCTCACGGGCACTTCCGCCGTGTCCGCGTCCGCCGTGTCCGTCCCCTGGAACACAATCTACATTCCCGAAAAGTCGCTCGAGAATGCCCCGGCCGAGGAGGACAGACCCGTTACAGGCGCGCTGCTGACCATATGGCTGGAGAACGGCAAAATCGAGCCGTTCATAGAGCGCATGAACGAACTTGGCATAACGGGCGCAAAGCAGGGCGACTACGAAGCAAGGTTTACATTCTACGACCAGGGCTATTCGAGAATACAGCCAAGCTTGGAAGCACTTTCCGGCACGGCGGAGCTGCTGCTGATACTTTCATCGTCGCTGCTGGTAATAGCGGCATTGCTGCTGGCGTTCTTCTATGCACAGTCGCAGAAGCAGAGCATAGGCACTATGCGCCTGCTTGGTTGTAGCAAGGCAAGAGCCTTTGCCGCAGTTATGCTGAGTGCGCTTATTATTGCTGTGACGGGTGCGCTCATAGGTGCAGCAATAGGCCATGCCCTTACCGCCGGCGTAGGCGAGAGCATAATGGCCAGCGCCAACCAAACTCCTGAGGAGTTTCTCGCCTTCAGCGCATACTTGGCCGAAAGCACGCAAGTTGAAGTTGAATTTGCGCTCGGCGCAGATGCAAAAGTAAGCCTGCTCACCTGCCTTGCCGCGCTGGGGCTGTTCATCGCCGGAACGCTCGTGTTTGTGCTGCGCTACCTTGGCAAAGGGCCGAGAGAGCTGCTGCCACGGGCGGGAGAGTAAAAGATTATATGCCAAAAGGCTCCCGCGTTTTTGCACGGGAGCCTCTTTGTTAAATCAAATTCGTTTGCCAATATCGTTTTATTTTTCTTTCTTCCCCGTGACCTTATTCAGTATTGCCACGAAGGCCCATATGGTCAGTATTACGGCGAAGATGCCTATCATGCCCTTGAGCGTGAGCAGCAGGGAGGGCATAAGCGTTTCGGGAGACCAGGCGAATTTCATTGCGTTAAGTATAAACATGGCTTGTATCCTCCTTTTATCAAAGCATGGCTTCTATAAGCGTTATCATAAGGCCGCCGGCTATTACGCTGGCGATCTGGCCGGACACGTTTGCGCCCGCGGCATGCATCAGCAGGAAGTTCTGGTTATCCTCCTGCAGGCCAAGCTTATGCACAACACGGCTGGCCATCGGGAAGGCGGATATGCCCGCCGCGCCAATCATGGGGTTCACCTTGTTCTTGAGGAAAAGGTTGAGGAACTTTGCAAACAGCACGCCGCCCGCGGTATCGAATATGAACGCGACAAGGCCGAGCGCGATTATTGCAAGCGTTTCCGCCGTTACGAAAAGCTCTGCCTTCATCTTGAACGCAACGGATATGCCAAGCAGCAGCGTAACAAGATTGGCAAGGGACTTCTGCGCGGTTTCGCTCAGGCTGCCGAGCACGCCGCATTCCCTTATAAGGTTGCCGAACATGAGGAAGCCTATAAGCTCCGCGCTCTTGGGGGCGATGGTACCAGCGACCACGGTTACGAATATCGGGAACAGCACGCGCGTTGTGCCGGATACGGCGCTGGGGCTGTACGGCATGCGGATGCAGCGTTCCTTTTTGCTGGTGAGCATCTTTATTACGGGCGGCTGTATGATGGGCACGAGCGCCATGTATGAATACGCGGCGACCATTATGGGGCCCTGATAGTTGGACTTAAAATAGTTGGCAAGGTAAATGGACGTGGGGCCGTCCGCCGCGCCGATTATTGCAATGCTGCCGGCGTCCTGAAGGGTGAAGCCTATGAGCCGCGCCATTATAAACGTGAAGAATATGCCGAACTGCGCCGCCGCGCCGAAAAGGAACATTTTCGGATTGGAAAGCAAGGGGCCGAAGTCTATCATCGCGCCTATGCCTATGAACAGCAGCAGCGGGAAAAGCTCCGTGGCTATGCCGGCATTGAAAAGGGTTTCAATAGCCTCCGTATTGACAAAGGGCAAATTGACCAATATTGCGCCGAAGCCCATGGGCAAAAGAAGCGTGGGCTCCATTTCCTTTTTTATGGCCAAATAGATGAGCGTTGCGCCTATGGCGATCATAAGCAGCTGCTGCCACGTGAAATTGGCCACGTTTGAAAACAGTTCAACAAATTGTTCCATTGTGGTTTTCCTCCGGTTTTAATTATTGTTCGCGCCATGAAAAAGCCTTTTTGGGGTATAAAAAAACCTTCGCTGCGCTTCCCTAGCCGCATATGCGCGGCAAACAAGCGGCAAAAGTCTCACCAATCAAGGCCGGGCGGGCCATGCAGCCGTGATGACGCCCAAACCGCCCGCATTTTCGCCCGCGGGCAGGTTACTCCCCTTTGTCGTGAAGAATTATACCAGAAGGGCATATCCTTTGTAAATGGGGAAAAACACAAAAACGGGCAGTTATCGAAAGCCGCCCGCGTTTCGTCATTTCCCGCGCCGCTCCCGCCGCGCCTTAATCCTTGGCTCTATCTGCCGCGCATAGGCCACATAGAGGACCATTACGGCAAAAAAGAGCTGTATCCATATCCACGGGGCATGATGAGCCAGCCTGCCTTCGCAGGACTTAATATAATTTTCGGGCGTTGCGGTAAGCTTGTTGTATTCCCAAAGCGCATCGCCGGTAAAGCTTGCAATTACAATGGCTGCTGCATCGCCGTAAGCTGCAACAAGCGCAAACCTAGGTTTGCGGACAGATAATAAGCACAGTCCTGCCCACATCAATCCGTAATGCCCGTGTTTCATATAATCAAACCAATACATATCGCCAAACCACAGCTCCGTTGCGCGGTAAAGCACCATAAAAGGCATCAGCACGAGTATTGCGTTCACCACACGCGGACGGAAAAGCCGGCGGTCGTTTTCATAATCCGTAAGATAGGGAAGCATTATTCTATCCTCCTTTTGTAATAAAAAAGCGCACAAGTATAACTTATGCGCAGGGGAAAATTGTCTTGCTTCGCCCTCTCCGTAACCGGAGGCCAAAACAGGACTGTATTAGTGCAAAACCGTAATTTGCGCTGCAATACATGGCGCTGCCTCCATTTGATTGCTTTATCCAATCATATCAGCTTTTCAAGCTAAAGGCAAGCCGAATAAGAATATATTATTCCGCGTGTGGCGCGTATCGCGCGGCTATCCAGCGCTGCATGTGCGCAATGAACTTCTGCGCGGTGGCGTTGTCGCTGTTCTTCTCCGGCACGGCGGCGCCTATTATGCGGCTGGCGCGGTTGTCCAGCGGCATCAGCTTAACGTTGTGCGTAAGGCCGCCCAGCAGCAGCTCCGGCATTATGCTTATGCCCAGCCCCTGCTCCACCATTGCTATAACGGCATAGTCGTCCTTGGTGGTGTATTTAACGTGCGCCTTAACCCCCGCCATGTCCAGCGCGCGGCGGGCATCGTTCGCGCTGTTTTCCATTATTGAAATGAAGCTTTCGTTTTCAACCGCCGCAACGGGGAAGCTGCTGTTTCCCGCAAGCGGATGCTCCTTCGGCAGTACGGCTAAAAGCCTATCCTCCTTCAGCGCTATACCGCGGCAGTTTTTGGGATAATCCGGCATGGTGACGAAGCCTATATCTATGCTGCCCTCCTCAAGCCATGTGTTGATATCGTGATAGTCGCCGTTGAGCAGCTTGAACTGCGCCTGCGGGCAAGCCTGCTCAAAGCTTTTTATCATGCCCGGCAGCCAATGCACGGCAACACTTGTGAACGCGCCTATACGCACTATTCTGCCCAAGCCCTGCCGCGCCTCCTCCGCGGCCTGCTGCACCCGCTCCATTGCCTCAAGCACGCCGCGCACCGCGCCTATAACGTGCTCCCCTTCCGCCGTAAGCTCCACGCCCCCGCGGCTGCGCTTCATCAGCCTCAGCCCCAGTTCCGTCTCCAGTGCGCTTATGCCGTGGCTCACGGCGCTGGGCGTGCAGCAAAGCTCCTGCGCGGCAAGGGCAAGGCTTTTCTTATCAACCGCTTTTATAAACATGGCGTATTTAGCGTCGCTCATATTGTTCTCCTTATAAAGATGAATAAGTTTCATCTTATCCTGTTTTGCTATATGATACGGCACTTTTTGCCGTTTGGCAAGCCCTGCGGCAGAATTTTTACACAAAATACGGCTTGCGTTTTGCCCGATACGCCGCTATAATACGCCGATACCATAGATTGAACGGTATAAAACATGAATCTATTTCATGTTAAGTTATAGGAGGACACAAATGGGACAGGAATCGCTGCAAATATTGATAGTGATGGTGGTGTACATGGCGGCGGTAATAGGCATTGGCATATTCTTTGCCCGCCGCGCAAATGCAGATACGGAAAAGTTTTTCCTGGGCGGCAGGAGCTTAGGCCCGTGGGTAAGCGCAATGAGCGCGGAAGCATCGGACATGAGCGGTTGGCTGCTGATGGGCCTGCCGGGCGTGGCATACTGGTGCGGGCTGGCGGATGCGTTCTGGACGGCGGCGGGCCTTGCCGTGGGAACGTACATAAACTGGCTGGTGGTATCCAAACGGCTCAGGCGATACAGCATCGCCGCGAACAACGCCATAACCCTGCCGGAGTTTTTCTCCAATCGTTTTCATGAGAAAAAGAAGGTCATAATGGGCATTTCCGCCGCGTTTATATTGGTGTTCTTCACGGTGTATGCGGCAAGCTGCCTTGTTACCTGCGGCAAGCTGTTTTCAACGCTGTTCGGCGCGCCGTATATCACAATGATGCTCGTTGGCGCGGCATTCGTGCTTATATACACCTTGCTCGGCGGTTTCTTGGCGGAAAGCGCATCGGACTTTATGCAGGCCATTGTAATGGTGGTTGTGCTCGTGGCGGTGCTTACGCTTGGCGTGGCGAGCGCGGGCGGCCTTGGCGCGGTTTTTGAAAACGTTAAGGATTTCCCCGGCTTCCTTGAATTTTTCGGCATAGCGGATCCCGTTACCGAAGGCGGGGTGCAGCTTGCCGTGAACGGCGTGCCTTCATTCGGCGCGCGGCAGAATTACGGTGCGCTCAACGTGGCAAGCATGCTGGCATGGGGCCTTGGCTATTTCGGAATGCCGCAGGTATTGCTGCGCTTCATGGCCATCCGCAGGGAGGATGAGCTCAAGCGCGCGCGCCGCGTGGCAATGGTTTGGGTAGTGATCTCGCTTACGGCGGCAATAATGATAGGCATAGTGGGCCGTGCTCTGTTCCCCACGGCGCTGACAACCGCATCCGAAGCGGAAAACGTGTTCATCTATCTTTCCCGTTCGCTGCTGCCTGCGGCGCTTGCGGGGCTTGCAATGGCGGGCATATTGGCGGCGACCATAAGCTGCGCAGCGAGGGTCAGGAGGAATACCTCAAGGCCGTGGCCACAACCGATCTGGAAGCCCGCAGAATCGAGGCCGACGCCGTGAGCGAGGCCGGCCTCATCCGCGGTGAGGGCGACGCAGCCGCGCTGGAAATCTACGCCTCCGCCTACAGCGTGGACGAGGAGTTCTATGCCTACTGGCGTTCGCTCCAGGCGCTGGAAAGCGCGCTGGATGAAAACAGCGTAATATTCACAATAGTCTCCTTCGCATGGGCTGGCTTCGGGGCAACGTTCGGGCCGCTGGTGCTGTTCAGCCTATTCTGGAAGCGCATGACCCGCGCGGGCGCTATAGCCGGCATGCTCTCCGGCGGCGGCATGGTGTTCATATGGAAGCTTGTTATAAAACCCCTCGGCGGCATATTCGGCATATATGAGCTGCTGCCCGCGTTCATAGTGTCCAGCATATTCATAATTGCCGTATCCCTGCTCACAAATGCCCCTTCAAAGGAGATACAGGACGAATTTGAGCGGGTGAAAAAGGGCGCATAAAAAATATTTTGAAATTGTGCAAAAAGTGTAAGACTTTTCTTATTAAAAATGCTACAATACCCCTACAAGCGGCGAGGCTTGGGGGGAAGAAAAAGCGGACTTTACCTGAAACAGCGTAAAGCCCGCTTTTTTGTCTTTTTCTTATTCCTTGAATTGATACATATAAAGGCCGGCGTACATTTTGTTCAGCTTCATCAGCTCATCATGCGTGCCGCGTTCCTCTATGCCGTCCTTGGTAAGGACTATTATCTCGTCCGCATTCTTGATAGTGGAAAGCCTGTGCGCAACTATTATGCAGGTGCGGCCCTTGGCAAGCTCCGACAGCGACTGCTGAATGAGCATTTCGGTTGCGTTGTCCAGCGCGCTTGTGGCCTCGTCCAGAATAAGTATGCTGGGGTTTTTCAGGAACACGCGCGCAATGGATATGCGCTGCTTCTGCCCGCCGGAGAGCTTAACGCCGCGTTCGCCCACGTTTGTGTCGTAGCCTTCTTCAAGGGTCATGACATAATCGTGTATGTTGGCCTTCTTTGCGGCTTCAATTATTTGCTCGTCCGTTGCGTCAAGATCGCCGTAGGCAATGTTTTCGCGTATGGTGCCGTTGAAAAGAAAAACGTCCTGCTGAACTATGCCTATGTTGCGGCGCAGGGAATAGCGGGACATATCGCGTATGTCCATGCCGTCTATGGTTATCGCGCCGGAGTCTATTTCATAGAATCGGGGTATAAGGTTGCACAGCGTGGTCTTTCCGCCGCCGGAGGGACCAACCAGCGCAACGGTCTTGCCCTTGTCTATGCGCATGGAAAGGTGCGATATCACCTTGGCTTCGGTATCGGCGGAGTCGCTGTTTGAATAGCGGAAGGATACGTCGTCAAAAACGATGTTGCCTTCAAGCTTGTCCGGATTCAGCTTGCCCTCGTCCTTCTCTTCGGATTCGTCCATTATCTCCACGAACCGCTGGAAGCCTGTCATGCCCTCCTGAAGCTGCTCAAACAGGCTCACAAGGCGGTTTATGGGCTTCATGAATATTGAAACGTAAAGCAAAAACGCCACAAAATCGCCGGAGTCTATCTTGCCGTAATAGAAGAACAGGCCGCCCGCCGTAAGCACCAGCAGATAGAGCATATCATTGAAAAAGTTCATGCCGCTGCCAAACGTTGCCATGGCGCGGTATGCGCGGCTGCGCGCTTTTTTGAAGTTTTCGTTGGCCACGCCGAATTTGGCGTTCTCATGCTCGTCCGCGGTATAGGAACGGGAAACGCGCATGCCGGCTATCGCCGTTTCAACATTCGCGTTTACCTCGCCCACCTGCACGCGGGACGCCTTGAACGCAGCGTTCATCTCCCTGCGCGTTTTAACGGCAAAAAATATCATAAGCGGTATCACCGCAAAAACTATCAGCGCAAGGTAGAGATTTATGTTTGCAAGCATTATAAAGGAACCTATCAGCGTTATGCCGGATATGAACGCATCCTCCGGCCCGTGGTGCGCCAGCTCCGATACTTCAAACAGGTCGTTCACAAGGCGGCTCATTATCGCGCCGGTCTTGTTTTCGTCAAAGAAGGAGAAGGGCAGCTTCTGAAGATGGCGGAACATGTCGCGCCGCATATCTCCCTGTATCCTTACGCCCACGATATGGCCCCAATACTGAATTATATAGTTCAGTGCCGCCTTTATAAGATATATCCCAAGCAGCACGCCCGCCCAAACCAGCAGCAGCCTGAGCTCCTTATTGGGAACATAGACGTTGGTTATGTTTTTGGCTATCATCGGGTAAAAAAGATCGCATACGGCGACCATTAGAGAGCATGCCGTATCCAGCATAAAAAGGCGTTTGTGCGGTTTGTAATACCTGACAAACCGTTTTATCATGTCCATTTGCACTGTACTCCTCTTCGTTTTAATTCACACTTGTTTTATTGAATATATATTGTATCATACATTATTGGCGTTTGCAAAGGGCGCATATCTATTGCATTTGCGCGCCGCTTTCGATTATAATATGCCAAAAGCAGAAACGGAGGATGAACGCTATGCCCTCAACCAAGGCAAAAAGCCTTACCGAGCGCACAGGAGAGGCGCTTTACGACATGATACTGATACAAAAGCAGTTCAAGCCGGGGGACAAGCTGCCCAACGAGTTTGAGCTTTCCGCAAGGCTTGGCGTTAGCCGCGCAACGCTTAGGGAAGCCGTGAGCGCGCTGATAGCGCAGGGGGTTCTGGTTGTCAAGCGCGGCAGCGGCACATTCATCGCCAACGAACTGCCTAACATAGGCGACGTAAGCATAAGCTCGATTGACTTCATGCGCGTGCGGCTGAGCGATCTTTACGAAATACGCCTTATGTTTGAACCGCAAAGCGTTAAGCTTGCCTGCGAACGGGCGGACGACAGCGAGCTTGCCGCAATAGAGGAGCAGTCGAAGAAGGTTAACAGACTGCTCAGGAGCGACGGCAACTGGCCGGATGCCGACCAGGAGTTTCATGAGATGATAGGCGCGGCAAGCCACAACGAATTCATAAGCCGCCTTTTCCCAATTATAAACAGCGCCGTGCATGAGGTTATGCTCGTATCCACCAATCAAAAGCTGCTCAAAGATATTGTGCGGCGGGACAACGCGATGATAGTTGAATTCATTATGAAGCGCGACGGGGACGGCGCAAGCCACGCCATGAGCATACACATACGGCACATGATAAACGCGCTTAAGCTGAACAGCTGAGGGAGAAGCAATGGCACAAAGCGTATTTGAAAAGGAATATATAATTTCGCCGGATTATTGCGACGCGGCGGCGGCAATGTCCCCGCTGGCGGCGTTCACTATATTTCAGGCAATGGCCGCAGAACATGCGGAGCAGATAGGCGTGGGCGGAATGGCAATGGCCAAGCGCGGCGAATTTTGGCTGACGGTACACACGCGGATAGATTTCTTCTCCCGCGCGCGGCTTATGGATACGGTCACGGCGGCAACGTGGCCCGAGCAATGCGCGGACGAAGCATACCGCTGCTTCAGAAGCTACAGCTTAAAGCAGGGCGAAAGGCTCATCGCCCTCGGCAGGACGCAATGGGCAATACTGGGCAGCGGCGGCAGACTGATGCACTTTTGCGATACGGGCTTTCCGAAGGATTTTGAATACAGCGCCATGCAGGGCATAACGGATGCGCCCGCACGCTTTGCGGATGATTTCGGCGAGGATGACTTTGCGTTTGAATATACCGTCCGTTCAACGGACATAGACTTCGGGCAGCATATGAACAACGTTTGCTATGCGCGGCTGGCGCTGAACTGCCTGAGCGCGAAGGAGATAGCATCGGGCAAAATAAAGTCCGCAGAGATACATTTCAGCGCGCCCAGCCTTGAAGGCGAACGGCTGAGGGTTTATAAAAAAGCCGACGGCAATGCGCTTTATATCTGCATCAAAAAGCCGGACGGAAAAACCAGCGCGTTAAGTAAGATTGTAATGTAGAACAGAAATTTTGAAAAATGGGTTGTTAAGGGGCGATAAGCCCTTTAATTTTACTCCGGCTTTGGCGGCTTTGCCGCCGAAACGGAGAAAGCCCGAAGGGATTTCATACCCTGCGGGTTTTGCCGCCCGGGAGCGAACGCGAGAGGAAAAATCCGAGAAAAAGTCGAAGAAGCGGCAATTAGCCGCTTCTTCGAAAAAGCTATGCTTTAGGCCTTCGGGCCGGCTTCGATGATGTTCTTGGGCATGTTGGAATACTTCTCGAAGTTCTTCACAAAGCGGGCGGCCAAATCCTTGGCGGTGGCTTCGTATTCGGCGTCGTTGTTCCAAAGCCTGCGCTGGCTGAGGAATTCATCCGGCACGTTGGGGCAGGTGGTGGGAACCATAACGTTGAATATGGGATCCAGCACGAATTCGCCCTTCTCCAGGTCGCCGTTCAGCGCGGCGGTAACCATGGCGCGGGTGTACTTGAGCTTCATACGGGAACCTACGCCGTACTTGCCGCCGGCCCAGCCGGTGTTTACAAGATAAACGTTGGTGTTGTGCTTTTCAATGCGCTCGCCCAGCATGTTCGCGTATACGGAAGGATGCAGGGGCAGGAAGGGCGCGCCGAAGCAGGTGGAGAACGTGGTCTGCGGTTCAACTATGCCGCGCTCGGTACCGGCCAGCTTGGAAGTGTAACCGGACACGAAGTGATACATGGCCTGGTCGGCATTGAGCTTGGAGATGGGAGGCAGCACGCCGAAGGCATCCGCAGTAAGGAATATAACGGTCTTGGGATGGCCCGCAACGCCGGGAATGAGGCAGTTGGGGATATAATCCACGGGGTAGCCCACGCGGGTATTCTCGGTCAGGCTGTTGTCCGCATAGTCAAGCTTACGGGTTTCGGGATCCATAACAACGTTTTCAACCAGGGAGCCGAACTTGATGGCATTCCAAATCTGGGGCTCGTTTTCCTGGGAAAGGTTGATGCACTTGGCGTAGCAGCCGCCTTCGATATTGAATATGCCGCTCTCGCTCCAGCCGTGCTCGTCGTCGCCTATAAGGCTGCGGTTTGGATCGGCGGAAAGGGTGGTCTTACCGGTGCCGGAAAGGCCGAAGAACAGCGCGCTGTCGCCCTCCGCGCCAACGTTGGCGGAGCAATGCATGGTGAACACGCCCTGCTTGGGAAGCAGATAGTTCATCACGGAGAATACGCTCTTCTTTATTTCACCTGCATACTGGCTGCCGGCAATTATAACGGTGCGCTTGTTGAAATTGACTATTATTGCGGCCTCGCTGTGCACGCCGTCCACTTCGGGGGAGCACTTGAAGCCGGGGGCTGCGATTATGGTGAAGCCGGGAACGAAGTCCTTGAGCTGCTCCTCGGTAGGACGGACAAGCAGCTGATGGATGAACAGGTTCTGGCTGGCAAGCTCGTTAACAACGCGCACGGGCAGATGATACTGCTCATCAGCACCGGCAAAGCCTTCGAATACGAACAGCTCGCGGCCCTGCAGGTAAGCGGTCATGCGGTTATATATGGCTTCGTACTTTTCTTCGCTTATGGGAACGTTTACCTTGCCCCAATCTATATCGTCGTGAATATTGGGCGCATCGACCACGAAGCGGTCGTCGGGAGAACGGCCGGTATATTTGCCGGTGGTCACTACCAGCGCGCCGGTCTCGCTCAGCGTGCCTTCGCCGCGGCGAAGCGCATGCTCTACAAGCTGTGCAGGCGTAAGATTCTTGTACACGGCCTTGGGCGCGATTATGCCAAGCGCCTCAATGTAATCACTCATTTTCAAATAGCTCCTTTCAACGTTGCGCGATGAATATCGCATAATAAGGTCATATAATCTTAACCGAAATGATTATACCCCGAAGCAGTACTTATTGCAAGCGCGGCGGCATATGTGTTACAATAATGTCATGAAAAACAGGAAAATACACAAGTATACATTGTTGCTTTGTATACCGCTGGCGCTGCTGATGGCTGCCTGCGGCATAATCAATCCTTATGCGCCGGTGGAAACGGTTGAAATACAGCCGCCCACGCCCGCGCCTGCAACGCCTACTCCCGTGCCTACGCCTACCCCCACGCCGGAGCCAACGCCCGAACCTACTCCCGAGCCGACTCCGGAGCCTACGCCCGAACCTACGGCATACCGCAGCGAGGATTATCCCCTTGCGGCAAAAAGCCTGAGGACGCATGAGGGCGGACGCTATGCGGAGGAAGCTAAGCTGAACGACGATCCGGCGCTGTTTAAGGCGGTGGTGGATTTGACCAATCAGGCCGTTTTTGTATATACCGCAGATGAAAACGGCGAATACACCACGCTTGTGCGCGAGATGATATGCTCAAGCGGAATAGAGGAAACCAACCGCAGCCCGCGCGGAACGTTTACAATGGGCGATGATTACAAGCGCTTCGCGTTTTTTGTGCGGTTCAACTGCTATGCCCAGTATTGGAGCCAGATACGCGGCAGGATATATTTCCACTCCGTGCCGTATTCCGAGCGGGACGACAGATATCTTATGGAAGAAGAATTCTGGAAGCTGGGCGAGCCCGCGTCGCACGGGTGCATACGGCTGCTGCCGGACGATGCGCAATGGGTGTATCTTTACCTTTGCCCCGGCACAACGGTTGTTATAACCGATGAATTAGAGCGTGATGAAGAACTGCGTGCGCGGCTTTTGCCCAAGGAAATGCCCACGCCGGATTGCTATATGATACAAGGCGAAGAATAATAAACAGGAGGATATATACAATGAAGGTATTGCTTATCAACGGAAGCCCGCGCCCGCGCGGATGCACCTATACCGCCCTGAAGGAGACGGAAAAGACGCTGAACGAAGCCGGAATAGAAACCGAGATATTCCATATAGGCGCAAAGGCGATACAGGGCTGCACGGACTGCGGCGCGTGCGCCGGCGGCAAGCCCTGCGTGTTCGATAAAGAGGACGAGGTTGTTGCCATCGCCCGCAAAAAGGTGAACGAGGCGGACGGCATAATAGTCGGCAGTCCCGTGTATTTCGCAGGCCCCAACGGCAACCTTATAGCATTCCTGAACCGCCTGTTCTATGGCGGCAGCGTGAACTGCGCCGGCAAACCTG
>ENA-OPBW01000805-OPBW01000805.1-human-gut-metagenome-genome-assembly--contig:-NODE-805-length-21151-cov-4.871777_pt1 | contig 21151 bp, 20 predicted proteins | sample MGYA00241070_ERZ501456 | MGnify/ENA primary metagenome ERZ501456 (study PRJEB25962, sample SAMEA2042624) | human gut metagenome | biome: human gut; feature: human-associated habitat; material: faeces...
GCGGGCGGGCCTGGCGCCGGAGCACATCGACCTGTGCGGCCTGTGCACCGCCTGCCGCCGGGACTGGTTCTGGTCCCATCGGAAAATGGGCCAGGCCCGGGGCGCTCAGGTGGCGGTCATCATCCTGTGAGGGAGCGAATCTGTTCAGGAAAGGCGGAGAGCCGATGAAAATGCGTATCCTATCCCTGCTTTTGGCCGGATTGCTCCTGCTGTCTCTGACAGGCTGCTGGGAGGAGGACCCGGCGGATATGAGCACCTCTCTGATCCCCGGAGAGCTGGAGAATGAGACAGCCCAGGAAGAAGAGGCAGAAGTCCTGCTTCCCCTGTCCTTCTCCCTGCCCTACGACGCCGGCAAGACCCTGGACCCCATCACCTGCGCCGACGGGATGCAGCAGGTGGTCGGCTCGCTGCTGTACGAGGGTCTCTTTGAGCTGGACACCCAGCTGGAGCCACAGCCCTGTCTGTGCGAGCGCTACACCTATGATCCGGAGACCTTTACCTATGTCTTTACCCTTCGCTCCGGCGTGCAGTTCTCCGACGGCTCCGCCCTGACCGCCGCCGATGTCACGAAGGCCCTGTGGCGAGCCAAAAGCTCCCAGCGCTACGGTGCCCGTCTGGCTCAGATGACCTCTGCCGCTGCCGGGGAAGGCACGGTCACCGTGGTCCTGGCCGGTGCCAACACCGGCTTCCCCTCCCTGCTGGACATCCCTATCGTCAAGTCCGGCACGGAGGGAGAACTGGTCCCGGTGGGAACCGGCGCCTATTATTACGCTCAGGATGATGCCGGTCCCTGCCTGCTGGCCAACAGCAGCTGGTGGCGGGGCACCGAGCAGCCGGTGGAACGGATTGGTCTGTCCTCCGCAGTGGACCGGGAGTCCATGCTCTATCAGTTCACCTCCCATGACGTCCAGCTGCTCACAGCCGATCTCACCGGCAGCGACCCCATCAGCGCTACCGGCAATGTCAGCTTTCAGGACGCCGACACCACCATTTTCCAATATCTGGGGATCAACACCACCCGGGAGCCCTTCAACAATGCCGCCGTGCGGCGCGCGTTCAGCCAGGGAGTCAACCGTGCCGCCCTGACCAGCGCCTTCCTCTCCGGCCACGCCCTGCCGGCCCAGTTCCCGGTGTCCCCGGTGTCACCCCTGTATCCGGAGGAGCTGGAGCAGACGTACGTCTATGACGATTTTGCCCAGGCGCTGGGCGAGGCGGTGAACAGCCGCACCTGGACCCTGACTCTGCTGGTAAATGAGGAAAACAGCTTCAAGGTCTCCGCCGCGGAATACCTGGCCCAGACCCTCTCCGCCTCCGGCGTGACTATCGAGGTCAAGGCCCTGCCCTGGGCGGAGTATACCGCCGCCCTGACCGCGGGGAATTTTGATCTGTACTACGGTGAGGTCAAGCTCACCGCTGACTGGGATCTACGCCCGCTGCTGGCCATCGGCGGCTCCCTGAACTACGGCGGCTGGGCCAGCGAAACCACCAACAGTCTTCTGGCAGCTTACGCCTCCGCCACGGACCGGAGCGCCGCCATGGAAGCCCTGTGCCGCCATCTGCAGCAGCAGGCGCCCCTGATTCCCGTGTGCTTCAAGTCCACCTCCGTGCTGGTTCAGGCCGGCGTGGTGGAGGGGCTGACACCTACCATGACCAATCCCTTTTACGAGCTGTCCTCCTGTGTCATCCACCTGCGGGAGGGCTGAGTGCCAAACAAACGTCCCCCAGCACGGATAAACCCGTGCCGGGGGATCTCTTTTTGACTCAGTTCGTCACTCCGGACGATGCGGCGATCAGCTCCAGCTTCTGCGCCCGGGACAGATGCTTGATGGCCGCCTCCCGGCGCAGGGCGGCGGACCAGTCCGACGCTTCCTCCCGGTAGACCAGCTCCACCGGCAGGCGGCTGCGGGTGTATTTGGCGCCCCGGCCGCTCTGGTGGGCAGCCAGCCTCCGGTCCAGATCCGTGGTGGAGCCGGTATATAAAGAGCCGTCGGCGCAGCGGAGCATATAGACAAAGCAGGCCACGGCGCACCTCCCTTCCCTGGCGCAGGTGTTTTCCCCAGTATACCACCGCAGCTGCCGCCGGGCAAAGGCTTTTTGCGGGCATGGGGACTGCCCCGGACCGCATAGAAATGGGCGGGAGGGATTTTATGCTGTCTGCTGCACTGCTGCTGTTTGCCAATACACTGCTGTTCTCCCTGCGCCTGTCCGGAAGCGGCTCGTTCCCCAAGCCGCTGTCCGCTGCGGAGGAACGGGAGTATCTGGAGAGATACGCCAAGGGGGACCGCGCCGCCCGGGACGTGCTGATTGAGCGAAACCTGCGATTGGTGGCCCATATCATCAAGAAGGAGTGAAGCGGAAGGAAAGAAATCCCGCAAGGCCAGCGGCGACGCGGCTTTGCGGGATTTACTATGGGATAAAGCAAAAGGAAAGACGATCTGGCGTGGAAGTGGGCAAGCTGTGTTCAAAGATTATGCACGAGCAACGGTCATTAGCTGGCATGTTATGTTGAAATAAAGGAAATGCATTCACCAGCAATTTTCTTTTCTAAGCTACAGATGTAAAATCAAAGAACAGGTGATGTAAAATAATTGTTTGTGCATCAGTATCCCTAATGTGTGCGGATTTATATTCCGGATTGGATTCGTGTAATATTCGCACTAAATTCTCCTCAAGGTTAGTGTCGATCATTAAAGGTTTAAGCGCTGCGATGATATCAGAGACTTGTCCCTCTTGAACATATCCAATCATTGCCGAAATTGAACATTTAGATGAATATTTACCACTTGTGAATCTTTTGACACCGTTAATGACATATTCTTTGATTAGTCTATTTTGTCCAATAGACAAGCGTTTACACTCTGCCCCCAAATAACTATCCTTCTCATTCCAAACTCTAAAACAGAAGTCAATAGTTGGTGCCTTACCAGGCGCGTCTTCTGCCTTTAATGTATGGTCAGGGTATTGATTTATTGGTATTAACTTAAGGTTTACTTGTGCAGCGCGATTTTCTGAGGTCCAGCGATCATAAATTTTTGTGTACCACTCAACGGTAATAGAATCTTCATCCATGACCGAGTAATTTCTACCGTCGGCCCTTAAATCGTGATACCCCAACCAAAATGTAGAAAGAATGATGCCTATTCCATTTTTACCTAATCTTTTTGCTAAATCGGTTGGAACGGGGTTTGATATACTAATATTTTTAATACCGCTCATTATTTTCCCTCCATGCTCTCATGATATCGGCATAAATCTCATCCGCATCATTACATGCATTTGAATAGGACCAATATCTACTCTGATTTGGCTTTATAATATACACGGAATCTTTTTTATAGACACGTACATTTCTTTTAACCGCCATGCTTCCAGAACGCTCATCAAGCAGTAATTTGTCGAGTTGAGATAACAGTACATCGAGTTCATCTGCACGATTGATAACATGCGCTGACGTTGATTCAAATAATATTTGAATCACGACTAATGGAGAATTCCCTCTATATAAAATCGTACCGATATTTTCTAAAGAGCCCAAAGAGTTCTGGAGGATATCTGTCAATACATCGCAGTATCGTTTGGCAGTTTCGTTTGTTAATGGAGATAGTGCAGCGGAGTTTCCTTTCACATAGAAGTAATCATAAATATTGCTTACTGCATTTTCAATAAATTCTCTTTCGTAATCTTTTAACTGGTATAGGTCATAAGCATACTCATCAATACGGCTCTCATCAATAACTGTGGAAATATAGGCAGCATCATACAAATGGCATGCTACATCAAGTTCTGCTGAGGTTGGTTCAGGAATTGGGTATGTCAATAATTCTTCTACATTAAGTTCGTCGCGTTCAACGAGCCAGCGTCGACTGGTCATAAGTGCGTAGTATACAAAAACTTTCGAGTATAATACAATGCTTAAATACTTTAGTAGCCGTTCATCCCCATGAACACCAATAAAACTATTTACAAACAACGCATCAAAGTTTGCTACAGAAGATAAAAACCTTCCTGCTTTGGGGCTTTGCTTAAATATTAGATGAGGCGCAAGAAATGCCTCGCTCTTTTTTTGAGTACAGCGATAAAATCTTGTGTTGCTTACGGGCATCTGACTTTCGATATTTGGTGAAAAAGCTTTAAAATATTTGGTTGTTATCAAAGGCCAGTTTAAATATTGAGGAAAATCTTTCTGTTTTGTTCTGCCCTCAATAATGCCTTCTGCATAAATCATATGATTTTTTTGGAGAAAAAGCTCTACAGAATTAAATTTTGTTTCAATTTTATTTATTAGTGACAAATCACGAGGAGTACCCCACATGGCAATTTTCCAGATAAGCTGATCTTCAATGGAGTCTCTGGGAATTTTGCAAATATCAAGCGGCTCTATTAAAAATCTACGCCGATCTTCGACCGTAAATGTGGGTTTTGGCGTGCAGTAAAAAACAGGGGCAGTTGTATCATCACTTTTAACAGAATATATGACTGCGGTGGCTGGGCCAGTTGCTTTTGCAAAAAGTGTTTTTCGGAAAATTGAGTAATTAATAATAACAGATACATGGAATGTACTGAAGAAAGCTTTTCTGTATGCAATATTAGGTTCAGAACGGTTAAACAAAAATCCTTTGCTGGGCATAATAAGGCATACAATACCATTATCCTTACACAACTCTCCTGATTTCCAAGAGAATGCCTGTGCGACCTGCTTATCTCCAATAGGGTGCCGAGTTTCTTTAATGTACTTATTTGCAGACGGTGTCAAATAGCTTTCCCAAGGTGGATTTCCAATGATGACATCATATTTTTGTTCATCAAATTTTCCATTTGAAAAAAAGTCACTATGAAAGAGATTATACCCTAATAGCTTTGGAAATACCAAAGTCTCCCATATGCTACGTGGCTCTAAATAGTCACACATAACTAAACTCAAACTAAACGATGCAATCCGGATGGCTTCCTCATTCAGATCCACCCCGTAAATACATTTTTGCAATATAGTTTCCAGTTGCTTATTATCGATGGATGTTGTTCGTTGTGTGTACATCCACTTTCCAATCAACCGTCTATATGCTTCAACAAGAAATATTCCAGAACCACATGAGGGATCTAATATCTTCTTTTCTTCAAATGTACCTTCCCAGGGTAAAACTTCATCCATTAGCATGCTGACCAAATGATAAGGAGTATAGTATGTTCCTGCTTTGTCTGTTTTCTCATCTACTTTTAAATGAAAAAACAATTCATAAATGTTGCTGATTAATTGAATTGGAATGATGTTAAACGAATACAGAGGCCATAGCAATAATTGTTCATTTTCAAAATCAGTGGTGCCAAGGATGAAGTGTTTTAACTCTGTTAGTTCTTCGGTAGTGATTACATCATATTCTTGCGGTACAAGTGGAAACATATCTCCATTAAAATGATTAGTCAATTCTTTAAAAAGGCTATATGTTGCAGCTTTGTCATCTAATACATCAGAGTATGTTGTTGCGCCATCTTTAAACTGGGAAAAGAAACCATTTGGAAAAACTGACTCTCCATTTTTATCTTTTCGTTCCTCTAAATATTTTGTCAAAATTGATCGACCTAAGAGAGCGTGTACAATTGAAATGAGTTTTTCGTCACTAAGCTCTTTAGGAGAATAACGTTTACGAATATTAGTAACTAATATTCGGCGCATGAACCGCAAGTTATTCATAAGAGTTGTGTCGACGCGATTTTTTATATCAAATCTATAGCTGTCAGCGTTTTCTCTCCAAAATTCTCCGGTCTCCAGCTTGAGGCGATGATATTGTAATAATTGTCGTTCAGATTCAAGCGTATTTATAGTTTCAATCGTGTCAACTAACCCGGCATTAACATCAAGTTTCCCATCGACCGTCCTTTTAGGTGCAGCATAGTTATTGTAGATTAAAAGATTTTCTGGAGTAACCACAAAAAGTAAAGGTGCATCACCTAAGTTCCAAGCCAATCTATGTAGTTCTGCAATAGTATCAGCATCATAACGGTCAATTGCCGCAAAATAGATAAGCGGAATTTGGGGAACGCCATCTGCATTTCGTAAAAAATAGATGGCGTCAACTCCTAACTTTTCATTCACCATTTTATAAATCTGTTCCTGATATACAGACTTGGATTTAGAGATGCTGTCTGTTAACCCATTTTCATAGTTCATGTCCAGCGTCTTAAATATACTACCTAACATCTGTTATCTCCTCTCGTCGCGTTCCTACAAAGAAAATATACTGTAGACATTTATCAACAACAATATTGCACCGCCCACAGCGGAAGATTCAGCAGCCAATCTTCTTTCTTATAGTCTGCCATGGATGTCCGAATCGATAGCTGAGGCTGGAACTTCTCCCGGTATACTTTCAAACTCTTGGCCTGGAGATTCACCTCAGCTTTGACTTCGACTGGAATCACATCTTTACCGTTGTCGATGACAAAATCTACTTCTGCGGTTCCGCGATCTGCAGTCCAATAGTAGATATTTAGCCCTTTGATCGTTTTTAATTGCTGTAGGACATACTGCTCTGTCAGAGCGCCCTTAAACTCTTTGAACAATTCATTCCCGTCCAGCAGCACATCCTGCCGGAGTCCAACCATACAAGACAAGAGGCCTACATCCAGCAAAAACAGCTTGAACGCTTTCAAATCCTCGTAGGCTTTTAGCGGCAAGCTGGGAGCAGATACTCGGTGGATCTTGTGAACCAAGCCGCAATCGGTCAGCCAGAGCATGGCCAGCTCATATTCCTTGGCACGGGCACCCTCTTTGATAAGGCCATAGATAAACTTTCGATTTTCCTTGGCAAGCTGGGCCGGGATGCTGTTCCATAGCATCCGAATACGGGGTACTGTCTCATTAGGTGCGTGTTTGGAAAAGTCCTGCTCATAAGCGGCCAGAATGCGCCGTTGAATTTCCCGCACCTCATTGAAGTCATGATTGTCCACAAAGGCTTGGACAACCTCCGGCATACCGCCCACATAGTAGTACTGCTTCAGCAGATCGGAATAATCCTGCTTGAACATGGTAGCCATATCAAAATCGCCCTGGTTTAGCAGTTCCACATATCGGTCTTTTCCCATAGCCATGAGAAACTCGGAGAAAGAAAGCGGATAAAGATCAAGAAACTCTACTTTTCCAACTGGGAAAGAGGTTCCCTGATGCAGTGCCACGCCCAAAAGGCTCCCAGCACAGATGATTTGATATTGAGGAGCGTCCTCATTGAAATATTTGAGGCTGGTCAATGCAGTCGGTACTTCCTGTACCTCATCAAAAATCAGAAGGGTATTTGCCGGGTCGATTTTATGCCCTGCGTAGAGCTCCAACCCTGTCACCAACCGCTCTACCGCAAGGCTTCCTTCAAATAAATTGCGCATCCGTTCGTTGTTGTCAAAGTTGATATAAACAACAGATTCATATTCAGCGGCGCCGAACGCCTTCATGAGCCAGGTTTTTCCCACCTGACGGGCGCCGCGGATAACCAGCGGCTTGCGATGCTTTTTAGCCTTCCATTTTTGAAGCCGCTCCATAACAGTACGATACATTCCATCACCCCTCAGAAATTTTAACTGTATTATACTACATATCAACAAAAAATCAAACAACTTTTCGGGATATAAACTCATTTTACAAAGCAACTAATGGGAAGTGAGGCGGATCAAGGTCTTTCAAGGATTGTGAACAGAGCAACGCTCCTATATAGTTTATAGTGCCATTCAAGTACGCTCTCCCTTTTTAACAGAAAGGAGATCGCAATGAATCCACGGGAAAACAAGCAGACGAAAGAATTTATGACATGGTCGGAGGACTCCTCGATTTTAATCCGGTATGTTCCCTGCCAGGCGGATCAGTTGCGTACTGCGATTCAACTGGCACTGAAAAGCGCATATATAGAGCAGCTGGAAAGAAAGGAGGGGTAATAAGGTCTATCTGCTGGACATCGAGAACAATCGGCCGAATGACGACACTGATATTGTTGTCCGGAGATACTCTTCTTCCAAGAAGCCACGCCGGGCGGCGGTCACATCACTGGAAGTGACAGACGACACTTTTGTCATGCTGTCCGAGTTGGAAGAACAAGGAGACTGGAACATTGATCAAATCTTTGCACAGCAAGATGAAGCCTACCTGAACTATCAACGTTCTAACCTCCGGAAAGATATGATCGGGAATGTTGCGGAGATATTCCGTGGCAAAGCCATAACAAAGAAAGATCCATCCGGCAACATCAGTGTAGTGAATATCTCAAACATAGGCGATTATGAAATTGACTACGCCGGGTTAGAGCACTTGCAGGAGGAAGAACGCAAAGTATTCAACTACCTGCTACAAGAGGGGGATGTACTTCTGCCGGCCAGAGGGACCGCAATCCGAACCGCTGTGTTTCATGAACAGAGTTATCCGTGTATTGCCTCGTCCAATTTGATCATAATTCGGCCAGATGCCAAGATACTCGACAGCACCTACTTGAAGATTTTCCTGGATAGTCCTATCGGCAACAAGCTCATCAGCAGCGCCCAGCAGGGCACAACGGTGATGAACATTAGCTATCGGGATCTGAAAGTCCTGGAAGTCCCCATCCCCCCACTGGACACACAAAAAGCAGTGGTCAAGGAGTACCTCGAAGAGCTGAAAAACTACAGAGAAACTGTAGCTGCGGCTGAAAAACATTGGGCTGAAGTTCTCACCAAACTTCAGACTTTTTAAAGGAGGAATTGTCCCGTGATGAATACAGGTGACAAGTGCCATATCGTAACTATTGAGCGGAAAAAGCAGGAAACTATTCCTCCTGCCGTGGTCCGCCAGAACTACTTTGCCGCGCTGGAGGCCGTCCGTGCAGCGGAGGCCAAAATGCGGAAATTACTGATTGAAGGAGGCTATGTCCATGAGTAAGCAGATTACCCAGGAGGAGCTGGAATCTTACCTGTGGGGCTCGGCCGTCCTTCTTCGCAACCATATCGACGCCGGCTCCTACAAACAGTACATCTTCCCGCTGCTGTTCTTCAAGCGCCTTAACGATGTGTATGAGGAGGAGACCGAAAAGGCAATCGAGGAAAACGGGCCGGAGGCAGACAGCTGGGAAGAAACTCACAGCTTTGTCCTCCCCAAAGACGCTCACTGGAACGATGTACGCAAAGTCACACAGAACGTAGGCAAGGCAATCCGGGATGCCTTCCGGGCCATCGAGAAAGCCAATCCGGAGAAACTTCACGGTATTTTCGGTGACGGTACCTGGACCAACAAGCGCCGGCTTCCCGATCGTCTGCTGAAAGATCTGCTGGAGCATTTCAGCACACAGACGCTTTCGCTGGCAAACTGTCCGGAAGATGAGCTGGGCCGAGGCTATGAATATCTCATCAAAAAATTTGCCGACGACAGCGGTCACACCGCCCAGGAATTCTATACCAACCGGACGGTAGTGCACCTGATGGCAGAATTGCTGGAGCCTCAGCCGGGAGAATCCATCTACGATCCCACCTGCGGCAGCGCCGGCATGCTGGTGTCCTCCATCGCCTATCTCAAGGAGCAGCACAAAGAATGGCGTAACGTTTCCCTCTATGGCCAGGAGTTCAACGCGCTGACCTGCTCCATCGGGCGGATGAACCTGTTTCTCCACGGCATTGAGGACTTCCACATCGTCAACGGAGATACCCTTGCGGCACCGGCATTTGTGGAGGGCGGCCGGCTGAAACAGTTTGATGTGGTGCTGGCAAATCCGCCCTATTCCATCAGTCAGTGGAACCGCAAAGCCTTTGAGGCAGATCAGTATGGCAGAAATTTTCTGGGTGTTCCCCCTCAGGGCCGAGCCGACTACGCATTCTTCCAGCACATTCTGAAAAGTATGAAACATGACACCGGCCGGTGCGCGATTCTTTTCCCCCACGGGGTGCTGTTCCGCAACGAGGAGAAGGATATGCGGGAAAAGCTGGTGCGCTCTGATTTGCTGGAGTGCGTCATCGGTCTGGGACCCAATCTCTTTTACAACTCCCCCATGGAAGCCTACATCGTCATCTGCCAGACCAAAAAGCCGGACAGCCACAAGGGGCATGTGCTGTTCATCAACGCGGTGAACGAGGTGACCCGAAAGAACGCGGAAAGCTTTTTGGAGCCGTCCCACATCGAGACCATCGAGAAGGCCTACAGGGAATTTCAGACCGATGGTACCATTGCCAAAAAGGTCTCCATCCGGGAGATTGAGGAAAATGGTTTTGCTCTCAGTATTCCGCTGTATGTAAAAGACCCAGCTGCCACACCAGTACCTGTGCAGACGGGCACGACCCAGGAGCACTATGAAGATTGGTGTGCCGCTTCGGCAGAACTATGGGAAAATTACAACGCTCTGAATATGCTGTTGGGAGGTGAGTGATATGTCACAGGTAAAATTGGGAGATGTGGCGGTGGAGAGCCGCGAAACGTACAAGGGAGATAAAACCGGTATGCCCATTGTGGGTCTGGAGCATATCACTCCGGGAGAGGTCACGCTTTCCAACTGGGATACGGACACCGACAACACCTTTACCAAACGGTTCCGCAAGGGCGATATGCTCTTTGGGCGCAGACGGGCTTATTTGAAAAAAGCTGCTCAGGCCCCCTTTGACGGCATCTGCTCCGGGGACATTACGGTAATTCGCGCCAAAGAGGATCTCCTGTTGCCGGAGCTGCTTCCCTTTGTCATCCAGAACGACAATCTGTTTGATTTTGCCGTGGGCAAATCTGCCGGTTCCCTGTCCCCCCGCGTAAAGTGGGACAACCTTAAGAACTACACCTTTGAGCTTCCGTCCATGGAGGCGCAAAGGAAACTGGCCGAGGTGCTGTGGTCCATCAATGACACCTTGCAGGCCTACCAGAAACTGCTCACCGAAACGGACGCACTGGTACAGGCACAGTTTGTTGAGATGTTTGGTGACCCTATCACCAATGATAAGGGATGGGAAATGACCACTTTAGGCAATGTGGCGGATATTCGAATAGGCCCATTTGGTTCGCTACTTCATAAAGGTGATTACATTGAAGGCGGGCACGCACTGGTTAACCCATCGCACATTATTGATGACAAAATCATTCCCGATGAAAAACTAACAATATCTGATGAGAAGTATGAAGAATTATCCGCATATAAGCTAAAAAAAGGAGACCTTGTTCTTGGTAGGCGTGGTGAAATGGGACGTTGCGCTGTAGTGGATTGTGAGGGGTTGCTATGCGGTACAGGAAGTTTGATTATTCGGCCAACGGGGAAAATACGACCTTTTTTCCTGCAAAAGATACTTTCCAGTCCATCCTACCGGACTGTCATAGAGGGGAAGGCTGTTGGTATTACTATGAAAAACTTAAATGTTTCTATTGTGTCCTCCCTTAGTTTGCCTTTACTTCCTGTATCACTCCAAAATAAATATATTGATTTTGTTCAGCAAAGTAATAAATCACAGTCCGCCCTACAAAACACTATTACATCCCTACAAACCACCAAGCGTTGCATCCTGGAAAATACCCTGGGAACCGGGAGAAAGGAGTAAATCATGCCAAAGTTCAATGAAGACAACACCACCGAGCAGATGCTCCTGACCACCTTGCAGAGGAATGGCTGGGAGTACATCCCTGCTGAAGACCTGGACCGAGATGAGAGCGATGTCATGGTGGAGTCCATGGTCCGCTCCGCCCTGATCCGCCTGAACCCTGAGATTGCCCAGGATGAATCCCGGGCCGACGAAGTCATCTACCGGCTGCGGACCCTGTTTCTGTCCACCAACGCCCAGAACCTGGTTACCCAGAACGAAGCCTTCAAGGAACTGGTCTTTGAGAAGAACTCCTATCCCTTTGGCGAAAACGGGCGGCAGGTTTCCATCGACCTGTTCGGCACCGAGGTCAACGGCAAACTGGACCAGAACCAGTATGTGGTCACCAACCAGTGGGTGTACCCGAAAAAGAATGGCGGCAAGCGGCTGGACCTTGTGCTGCTGGTCAACGGTTTCCCTTTTGCCATTGGTGAGTTAAAAACGCCGGTACGGGCCGCTATCACCTGGTTGGACGGTGCCCAGGACATCAACAAGTACGAGCAGAGCATCCCACAGATGTTTGTGAGCAATGTGTTCAACTTCGCCACCGAGGGCCGCTGCTATCGTTACGGCTCTGTCTGTATGCCTGCGGCCAAGTATGGTCCTTGGCACACCACCGAGGATAAGTCGGACGGTTCTTTGGCTGCAGTCCAGACCAGCGTGCAGGACATGATTACTCCCTACAAGATAATGGATCTGTTCCAGTTCTTTACCCTGTATGCCACCGACAGCAAGTATCGCAAATATAAGGTCATCGCCCGGTACCAGCAGTATGAGGGCGCGAATATGATCGTAGACCGTGTCCGAGCAGGTTATCCGAAAAAGGGCCTGATTTGGCATTTCCAGGGCTCCGGAAAATCCTATCTGATGGAGTTCGCTGCGGTCAAACTGCGTATGCTCCCGGATTTGATGAACCCCACCGTTTTGATCGTGGATGATCGTCTGGACTTGGAGTCCCAGATCACCGCCCAGTTCCATTCCTCCGATGTGGGCAATCTGGAGTCCGCCTCCACCCGTGAACAGCTGATGACCATGCTGCGACAGGACATTCGGAAGATCATCATTACCACGATTTTCCGCTTCCAGGAGGTCCCAGGCGAACTGAGCCAGCGGGACAATATCATCGTGATGGTGGACGAGTGCCACCGCACTCAGGAAGGCGATCTGGGCATTAAAATGCGGACCGCCCTCCCCAATGCATTCTTCTTCGGTCTGACAGGTACCCCCATCAACCGCATTGACAAGAACACCTTTGCAACCTTTGGTGCTACAGAGGACCGCAGCGGCTATATGAGCAAGTATTCCTTCTCCGACTCTATCCGTGACCGTGCCACTCTGCCGCTGAACTTTGAACCGGTCCCGGTGGATCTGCGGGTGGACAAGGATACCATGGACCGGGAGTTTGACGTCCTGACCGAGGGACTTTCCGACGCGGAGCGGGGAGAACTTTCACGGCGGGTCAATATGAAGGCGATCATGTATAATAACGCCCGCATCCACAAGGTCTGTGCCCACATTGCCAAGCACTTTACAGAAAAAATACGGCCCAATGGCTATAAAGCGCAGGTTGTGGTATATGACCGTCCCTGCTGTATCAAGTACAAAGCAGAGCTGGACAAGCTGTTGGGTGAAAAGTGTTCCACCATCGTGATGGACACCAACGATGACAAAGCGGATGAGTATAAGCCCTACCGCCGTACCAAGGACGAAGAAGCCAAGATTCTCGACCGCTTCCGGGACCCCCATGACCCACTGGAAATCGTCATCGTGACCGCTAAACTGCTGACTGGCTTTGATGCGCCGATTTTGCAGGTCATGTACCTGGACAAGCCCATGAAGGATCACACCCTGCTCCAGGCCATCTGCCGCACCAACCGCACCTATGATGAAGGCAAGACCAACGGATTGATTGTGGACTACATCGGTATCTTCGACAATGTTGCCAAGGCACTGGACTTTGACGAGGGCAGCATGAAGAAGGTCATCACCAACATTGAAGAAGTAAAGAAACAGATTCCGGCACTGCTTCGGAAATGTCTTAGCTACTTCATGGGTGTGGATCGAACCGTGGAAGGCTGGGAGGGCCTGATGGCCGCTCAGGAATGTCTGCCCACCAACAAGGAAAAGGACAAATTTGCAGCGGATTATCAGGTTCTGAACCGTGCCTGGAATGCGATTTCCCCCGACCCGATCCTGACAGCAATTCAAGCGGACTATGTGTGGCTCAGTAAAGTCTACGAATCCATAAAGCCCACCAACGGCGGCGGTGGACTGATCTGGGCAGCGCTCGGTCCCAAAACCATGGAGATCGTTAATTCTAACCTAGATGTGGGACAAGTCCATGATGACGAGGAGATCCTCTCTTTGGACGCAGAACTGATTGACTCCTTTATCGAGAAATACAAGAATGCGAGGACTGCTTCCAAAAAGGTGGAAATCGATTTGGTCGCCAGAATCCATCAGCATAGCGACGATCCCAAGTTTGTACGTCTCGGGGACAAATTGGAGCGCCTGCGTGAGCAGCATGAGCAGGGCCTCATCAACAGCATTGAGTTTCTGAAGATGCTGCTGGAACTGGCCAAGGAAGCTGCTCAGGCCGAGAAGGAAGTCGTGCCGGAGGAAGAGATCGACAAAGGCAAGGCCGCTTTGACGGAGCTATTTAATGGCGTCAAGAACATCAATACCCCGGTGATCGTGGAGCGCGTGGTCACCGATATTGACGATATCGTGAAGATCGTTCGCTTCGACGGCTGGCAGAACACAACTGCCGGTCGGCAGGAAGTGAAGAAAGCGCTGCGCAGCGTGGTGTGGGTGAAGTACAAAATCAAGGACAAGGAAGTCTTTGACAAGGCTTACAGCTACATTGAGCAGTACTATTAAGATTACAAGATAAAGCTATTTGAGGAAGGGAGAAGCGCAGTATGGCTAACAACTTACAAAAACTTATCTATAATCTATCGGCTGCTTCGCCGCTGTGCTTCACCTTCGCGATTCTCTGGTACATCCAAAAGCAGACATTGATCGTTCCAGCCATTTGCGTTTGCCTGGGTTCCTTTTTTATGCTGTGCTTTGCGCGTTCCTTTTCGTATGCCAAAAAGCATGTGGCCCCAATTATGATTCGGGTCACGGATATATCACCCAAAGATGGACAGATGGCGGCATATGTCATCTCTTATATGCTTCCATTTGCCAGTATGGCAATAGATGATTTTGACATAACTGTCTGTGGAATCATCGCAGCCGCGTTGATAGCAATCATTCTGTTTGCAAATTCAGTTACTTCTAATCCGTTGCTTTTCTTGCGAAAGTACCATTTCTATGAGATCAGCGCTGAAAATGGTGTATCAGGCTACTTGCTGATATGTAAAAGGGACCTACGAAACGCCAAGCATATTACAACAGTAAAACGTGTTTTTGAGTTTTTACTTATTGATTCGGAGGGATAAAAAGAATGTTCAAAGATTGTTCAATCATGGTCATCAGGGCGGATGATCCGTCACAAATCCTCCGATTAGAAGTAGACGAAGCAACACAACAGGCGATTTGTCAGACCTTTTCGGAGGCTGTAGCAGACTTGGTAAAGGGCAAAACTAGAATTCCGTTTGACGGAAGCTATAAACCCAATGACGATGAATTCTTGGCGATTAAGGAGTTCATGCTGCCAGAAGAGATCAAAGAGGCCATTCGCAATCCCATGGGAGTTACGGCGTACAAAAAAGAGGGTGAAGGCTTTCCTGCGATTAAAGCGATTTTTGTTGGAAAATGCAGTAAAAGAAATGCAACAGAGGAATTCAAAGTTGCATTTCAATGCTTTAAAAAAGACCAGTACATTTCAACACGAGGTCTCAATCTCTACTTTGCCAACAATACGTTTCGCTGTGAGCGCAATTTTGGAATTAGCATATCGGATAGGATTGATTGCTACTACACCAAGAGGGGATTGCAGTTTTCTTCCTTCTTCTTCGCACGGCAAGTTTTTGACTTGGCTCAATTCTATCGTTCGGCTCTAGATCCAGAAGTTGATCGGTTCGCTTCGAACGAATTGTTGTCGGTGCAAAACCATCAGAAGTTTAAAAATATGGCGGATACATGGATTCGCCGAAAGATTGCGATGATCAATGATTCTGGCGTTCTGGAAAACAATACAGCTGCAAAAATCAAAAAATTGGCTAAATCAGCAGGCATCGAAATTGCGGTAGAAGACAAAAAGATTGTGCTTCCCGATGATAAAGAGGAGTTGAAAATTGTCCTGGGATTTCTTGATGAAGAAGCATATAAAGGCCCGTTTTCTAACAATACTTACCTTGCGAACTCTAAGCGGCGAGTCAAAAAGTAGATAAAGGAAAAAGACTACTTAAGTTATCAGAGGAATCTTTATTTGCTCCGATTTCAAGCAGCTTCATTTCGCCAACTCCAGAAACGCTTCCCTGTATTTTTCCAAAATCCGGGCAGCGGCCGCATCAATCTTCTCTTCATCGGTCAGTTCACGCTGGCCAACTTGAGACACCTGAGAAGAGGAAGAGCCGCTCTCCGGCTGCTGGTCGCCATGCGGGATAGGATTGATTTTATCCGGCATCATGCTTACCTCGCTTTCCGCCTAAACTTATCTGCTTTTATTTTGGCAGATAATTGCTCGAAGCACAAGGGAATCTATCACAGTGAACAATGAAAAGGGATGTGCCGCAAAACCGAGCGTTTTGCGGCACATCCTTCTTTTGGGAATCGACATAGATGGCACCGCTGAAAGTCCACTTTCCCGTATTTACCAAGTGCGGACAATATGATATACTAATTTAACACACATATCATATTACGGGACGGTGATAGTATGGCCGCTACTAATCTGATCGTGATCTACTCCCGAAAATCTAAATTCACCGGTAAAGGGGAGAGCATCGAAAACCAGATTGAAATGTGCAGGCAATATATCCGGTTGCAGTTCGGAGACGATGCCGCGGAGCAGGCCCTGGTATATGAGGATGAGGGCTTCTCTGGTGGCACGCTGGAGCGTCCGCAGTTCAAAAAAATGATGGCCGATGCAAAAGAAAAAAACTTCCGTGCCATCGTTGTCTACCGCTTGGACCGAATCAGCCGCAACATCGGCGACTTTGCCAAACTGATCGAGCAGTTGAACAAGATGAAAATCGACTTCATCTCCATCAAGGAGCAGTTTGACACTTCCTCCCCTATGGGGCGGGCCATGATGTATATTTCCTCGGTTTTTTCCCAGCTGGAGCGGGAGACCATTGCCGAGCGCATCCGCGACAATATGCATGAGCTGTCCAAAACAGGGCGCTGGCTGGGAGGTAACACCCCCACCGGCTATGAGTCGGAGAGTGTCTCCCATGTGACCATCAACGGCAAGACCAAGAGGGCCTGCAAGCTGAAAATACTCCCGGAGGAGATCGGCATCGTCAAGTTGATCTACGACAAGTTCCTGGAAACCGGCTCGCTGACAAAGACGGAGACCTACCTGCTGCAAAATGGCTATACCACAAAGAACGGCAAGCAGTTTACCCGCTTTGCCGTCAAGGGGATTTTGTCCAATCCGGTTTATCTGATTGCCGATGAATTTGCCTATGACTACCTGACGAAAAATCATGTGGATCTCTTTGCGGAGCAAAGCGACTTTGATGGTATCCACGGCATTATGGCCTATAACCGTACCTTGCAGCAGCCGGGTAGAGCCCACCAGATCAAGCCCATGGAGGAGTGGATCGTGTCGGTGGGCAAGCACCAGGGTGTCATCGAGGGGAAGTCATGGGTCAAGGTACAGACGATTTTGGAGCGGAACAAATCCAAAAGTTACCGCAAGCCTCGCAGCAATGTGGCCCTGCTCTCTGGCCTGCTGATCTGTGGCAACTGCGGCGAGTATATGCGCCCCAAACTGTCCAAGCGCCGGAATACAAAGGGCGAGTTTATTTATACCTACCTCTGCTCCATGAAGGAGCGCAGTCGGGGCCATGTCTGCAACATGAAAAACTGCAACGGCAACATGTTGGACGCCGATATTATAGAGCAGTTGAAGCATTTGAGTGAAGACGGCTCCGATTTTATCCGGCAGCTGGAACAGAGCAAGCGGGCGCTGCTGGGCAACCGGCAAAGCTATGATGCGGAGATCTCCAACTTGGAGTCCGAGATCGCCGCAAACGAGGAGGAGATCAAGGGCCTTGTCTCTGCCCTGGGAAAGTCCTCTGGTACCTCTGCTGAAAGTTATATTATGCAGCAGATTGATGAACTGCACGCGAAAGGGGAGGGCTTGAAGCGGCATTTGGCGGAGCTGAAAGAACTGACCTCCAGCCATGCCTTGGCGGACATTGAGTTTGACCTGTTAGCGCAGATGCTGTCCACATTCAAGGACACCGTTGACAAAATGACGGTGGAGCAGAAGCGGGCAGCCATCCGTACCTTTGTCAAGGAGATCATTTGGGATGGGAGGGACGCCCATGTGGTGCTGTTTGGCTCGGAGTATGAATACGAGTTTCCCAAGACGCCAGCGGGCATAGGGAAACAAGTCGCAGGCAGTAAAACAGAGGAAAATCTTGAAGGAGCGGCGGAAGAAGGGCTTGCGGAGCCGTCAGGAGAGGATAGCAAATGAGATCCTCATGTACTTCCGCAGTCAGCGCAAGCTCCAGGGGGAGGTGTCCCTGTCGGAGTCCATCGAGACCGACAAGGAGGGCAACGCCTTACAACTGATGGACATTGTGGGCGTGGACGACACCATGCTGGACGACATCCACGACCGGGACAGCGCCCTGCAGCTGCGGCGTCTGATCCGGGAGAACCTGACACCCCGGGAGGCGGAGATCGTCCGCCTGCGCTACGGACTGGGCGGCACAGTGCCCCTGACCCAGCGGGAGATCGCCACCTCCTTCAGCATCAGCCGCAGCTATGTATCCCGCCGCCGCTAATGTAAGCGAAGCCCGGAAAGCCTTGTGGGACAAGACTTCCGGGCTTCAAGTGCAACTGGGGGTAGCACCGCGGTTATTGTAAGTAGTGGGAATTTTGGGAAGATAAGCGGCTGTTCATCCCAATTAACTAGATGATGGGTAAGTTTATTTTGCAACAGGATTTATAAATTATATCCGATCAATAAATCCAAGGTTAGAGTAATCAGAGTGAAATAATTCATCTATTAAATTTTTTGTATTGTATTTAATTTTTCGTGTATCAAACCAACGCTTGTCAATAATAAAATAGTCGCTTTTAGGAAGCCGGCTATTTTCCACCATTAAATTATTCCCATATTTCTCTATATGTTTAGGTAAATAAGCATTAAGCAATTCAACTTCTTTTCCCGAACCAGTTAAGTTGTAATATGGGATAAATTGCTTAATCACAGTTAGTTTTTCGTACTTTTGGGCGCTAATAAATATACTAGAAAAATTTTCTTGAAAAATTTCCGTGTAAACTTTTTCTGCAATGACTTTAAGATAAGTAATTGTGCTAATATCTACTTTTTCACTTTCTGATTCTGAAATCAAAATAGCACGTAATCGTACGCTGCCATCGCACATTATTTCAATAAAATTATGTATACCAGAGTTTAGTAATGTAGTTTTGTTATCTCCTGAAGAAGCAGATGCAATGCCAACACTGATTAAAATTGAATAGCCTAATCGAGATATACTAAAACCTGCAGTATGGGATTTCAAGATTTCTGTAACTGGAGTGAAGTCATATGTGTAAAATGTATTCTGAAGTTTTGTTGTTTTAGATAGTGTGGTGCTAAACCCTAGATCTAAATAGCCACAGAGATTATTGGGGCATGATGAATCAATTCTTATCGGCTCTATTTCAATCTTATCTTTTATACACTTCAGTTGGTCACTTCTTTTGTTATATAGTTGTGAAAGTTTAGCAGAATCGTTGATGGGAAAAGAACCTGAAGATACACGCTCAAAAATTTGCCCTTTATTCGTTATGTAAGGCGGCATGGTTCCTTCATTTATTTTTATTACGAAGATAGTAATGGCTCCAGATCTCAGCCTTTTTACATCAAAATTCGGAATAGGAGTTATAGAGTCGTGTATTGTGGTATGTATTCTTTGCTCTGTCCACTGTTTACAACCTTCAATAGTTTTGTCATCAGTTATTCCTAATAATATATAACCACCATATGTATTTGCAAAAGCTGACACTTCTTTTACTAACTTTGCTGGGGATTCTTTATCGGATTTAAATTCAAAGAAAAATGTTTCATCATCAGTACCAGCTAGCAATTTTTCAATATCTGAAAACCGAAGTTTTTCCCATTGCTTATTATTAATATTAATCAAAATACTACCCCCGATTTTGTAGCATTACTTTGTGTCTGACATCAGTTATTATGGTAGAACACGTATTTGTTACAGCAACTTATATTGCCAATGTCCATCAAGGTGAACCTTTACAAGTTTTCTTTCAAGCACCAAACCAGCAAGAATTCTATTCGCCGTTGCTGCCGAAACCCCACACAGTTCCCGCACATCGGCATTCATAATATAGTCGTGGGTCTTCAAATACTCCTGAATCTTGTTCCAGCGGAGTGTGGCTTTATCCAATTTCTCATCGCTCATTGCATCACTCGTATTGATGGCATCCATGAGCGATGCTTTGATGGCGGAGAGCATGAACTTGATAAATACCCGCATTATTGGAGACGTTGATGACGTCATAATACTCCTGCTAGCGGTCATGGATGATGTACTCCACCGGGAGCCAGGCAAAGGCGGGATTCCATTTGGAAAGTAGCAGCGTATGCCACAAGCGGCCCACACAGCCATTTCCATCAGCAAAAGGGTGGATTACTTCCAGCTCGTACCGAAATGCGTAGCTGCAAATATTTGGATTTATTTTATCATATACTGCTCATCTTTTCAATGAATACGAAACTTAATGCGATAGATATGGCGTGATATGTCAGCCTGCTATCCTCTGGATATTGTCTTCAGTTCTGTACACAGCCAATCGTATATTAGCAAGGAATATATTCTTTACGCCATATTTCTCGTTGACATTATGTTTGATATGACATATTATAAGTTTGGAGGGATGTAGCATGAGCGATTTTCAAAAATTACTGGATCAGGCGCTTGAGAAAGTAAATTTGACGCCTGTTGACGACACTCCCGAGATGGAAGAATATGATATCGACGCCGAAGTGCGCGACTTGGTAATCTCTGCCCGCAGCGCGGCCAATCTGACGCAGAAGCAGTTGGCGCAGCGTTCGGGTGTATCCCAGGCGAACATCAGCAAAATTGAAAATGGGAACTATCAGCCCAGCTTGTCCACATTAAAGCGAATCGCGGGCGCGTTGGGAAAACGGTTGGTGGTCAGTTTTGAAGACCCGGAGGTGTAACTGTGGCGATCCATATTGAAAATTTGAAGATCGAACAATTCCGCGGGATTCGGCAGTTATCTGTTCCGAACCTGAACCATATCAATCTGATTGTCGGCGACAACAACTGCGGCAAGACCAGCTTTTTGGAAGCCCTTCTTCTGCTGCGCAATCCCGGAGATTTTACCAATACCTTGCGCATTGCGCGTATGCGGGACAGCCTGGCCATGTACGGCGGAATTTCTGCTTATGAAAATCTGCTTACCCTGTTTCCACACAGCA
>ENA-OPBW01000811-OPBW01000811.1-human-gut-metagenome-genome-assembly--contig:-NODE-811-length-20952-cov-6.622960_pt1 | contig 20952 bp, 24 predicted proteins | sample MGYA00241070_ERZ501456 | MGnify/ENA primary metagenome ERZ501456 (study PRJEB25962, sample SAMEA2042624) | human gut metagenome | biome: human gut; feature: human-associated habitat; material: faeces...
CAATCAAACTTCCGAACTTTCTTTGCGATGAAATACAGGACTATTTGAAAATGCTTTACGATGTAGGCTTGGAGGACAGAATGTTTCCTGTTACAAAAAGCTATCTGCACAGAGAAATGGACAGAGGCGCAAAAGAAGCTGGCGTAAAGAGAATCCGTATTCACGATATCCGTCACAGCCACGTTAGTTTGCTGATTGATATGGGATTTTCAGCAACGGCTATTGCAGACCGTGTGGGACATGAAAGCATTGATATAACTTACAACTATGCGCACTTGTTCCCGTCAAAGCAAGCTGAAATGGCAGATAAATTAGATATGGAAAGGGGCGAGTAAAATGTCACTGAAAAACAGAGATGAGCATAACCGCTGGCGTAACAAAACCGTAGCGTTTCGTGTATCGCCGGAGGAAGATAAGCAAATTGAAACTTATGTACGGCTTTCAGGACTAACTAAACAGGATTATATCACAAGGCGACTCACGCACAGAGATATAGTCGTGCAAGGTAATCCGAGAGTGTTCAAAGCCTTGCGAAATCAGCTTGCCGAGGTGCTTGCAGAATTGCAGCGTATTGAGTCGGGAAGCGAAGTTGATGATGAGTTGCTGAATGTAATTGAAATGATAGCCGATATTCTCGGCGGATTAAAGGAGGAATCAGAATGATAGATAAAAAAGAAATGACCGCTCTGAATGTATCTGTTGGCGCAGATACGGAGCAGTCAGCAAATGTATGTACAGATAGTATAACCGATTTGGAACAAGATTTCAAGGAAATTGAAGAAATGCAAAGAGAAATGTTTCGTCAAATGCAACCGTCATATTTGAAAACGGTTTCAATGACTGATTTGTATGAAACGGATTTTGAGGCACAAAGCGCACTGATAGATAATTTGCTTTATCGAGGAACATATTTATTTGTCGGTTCTCCGAAAGTGGGTAAAAGTTTTATGATGGCGCAGCTTGCGTATCACATCAGCACAGGCACGCCTCTTTGGAATTACAAAGTGAAACAGGCAACCGTACTCTATTTTGCACTTGAAGATGATTACCCACGCTTACAGCGAAGATTATTCAAAATGTTCGGTGCTGATGGAACGGAAAATCTATACTTTGCAACGCAATGTAAAACGTTAGACGGAGGTTTGGACGAACAGATAAGAGGGTTTATTCGGGAACACCCGGATACAGGACTTATAATAATCGACACATTAAAGCGAGTGCGTGAGGTGGGTGGAGCCGATTACAGTTACGCAAGCGATTATGATGTGGTTGCGAAGCTGAAAGCATTAGCTGACAGTTGCAAGGTTGCAATGCTGATAGTTCACCATACCCGAAAGCAACAAGCCGGTGATAAGTTTGATACTATTTCCGGTACAAACGGTTTGCTCGGTGCAGCCGATGGTGCGTTTGTGCTAAGCAAAGAAAAACGAACTTCAAATAATGCTACGCTCGACATTACCGGCAGAGATCAACCCGACCAAAGAATACAGCTTGTGAAAGACCCGGAAACATTGGTATGGAATTTTGAAAAAGCGGAAACAGAGCTTTGGATTGAACCACCGGATCCATTGCTTGAAAAAATTTCAAATACTCTTTTTGCGGAAAGTAATTCTTGGAGCGGAACGTCTTCTCAACTGTGTGAAATAATCGGCGACGATATTAAGCCGAATGTTTTGTCTTTGAAGTTGAGCATAAATGTAAACAGACTTCTAAAAGATTATGACATTCATTACAAAGCAAGCCGAACGCACAGCGGTCGCAAGTTATCTCTATGGAAAGACAGCGTGTCAATGTGTGACGACCGTGACAAACATTTTGAGAGCTGTGGCACTGTATAAAACATTGTCACCACCGTCACGGTTTGTCACGCAATAAAGTTTTTGCAGGGTGCAGGTGGCTTTTTTCAAAAAGCCGTTCCTGCCCCTCGGAGAGCGCAAAACCTGCTTGCAGGTTGCATTTTTGATAGGCTCGCCTGTCAAAAGTGCTTTTGAGTTACTCTTGACAAGAGTAACAGAACCGAGAACGGTCAAATTTTAGAGATTGGAGGTATATAAAATGCAAAGAACGATAAGCGCAATGGTCGGTAAAGGCTCGGTTAATCACAACAGCCGCAAGTTCAAAGCTGAAAATGTAGACGGCAGCCGAACACATCTTAACATCGACTACTGCAATGAAAATATAAAGAAAGTCTATCACGAATTGTTTGACGAAGCTCTCGAAAGATATAATACCAAGCAGACAAGATCCGACCGTAAGATAGAAAATTACTATGAAAAAATCCGTAATTCCAAGCAGGAAAAGCCGTTTCACGAACTGATTTTACAGATTGGCGATAAGGAAAATATGAACGCAGAAAGTGAAAATGGACAGCTTGCAAGAGAAGTTTTGGATGAATATTATCGTGGGTTTCAGGAAAGAAATCCTCAGTTAAAGGTGTTCTCGGCTCATCTTCATATGGACGAAGCAACACCTCACCTGCACATTGATTTTGTTCCGTTCACCACTGGAAGCAAGCGCGGACTTGATACAAGAGTATCGTTAAAACAGGCGCTTGCCGCACAAGGATTTAAGGGCGGAACCCGTGGAGATACCGAGTGGAACCAATGGGTAAGCGCAGAAAAATCCGCACTCGCATTTGTTATGGAACGCCACGGAATTGAAAGGGAACACAAGGGTACTCACGAAAAACACCTGTCTGTTTTGGATTACAAAAAGCAGGAGCGAGAAAAGGAAATTGCCGTATTGGACAACCAACTTGCCGAGAAAAAAGATGAGTTTCGTGTTATGGCTGACCGCATCGAAAACTTTGCTAACGGCGAAAAAGCCCTGCAAAAACTTGATGAAAGCATAATGAGTTTGCCTGAATATCAGTTGCCTGAACCGCCTGCAATGATGTCGGCAAGAAGTTATAAGGCAAAGTTTGTTGAGCCGCTCATAGCTCGATTAAAGTCCTTAATCAGCATCTTGTTTGCACGATATTTCAAAGCAAAAGACAGCTACAACAGGCTGAATATCACGAATGCAAACCTGTACCGTGCTAACGAAAGACTTGAAAAAATCAATGGAAAACTCTCTGAAGATAATACAAGGCTGAGAGCAGAAAACAAAGACTATTCATTGCTCCGCAAAGTATTTGGTCATAAACAAATTGATGATTTGCTTGAAAAGGCAAGAAATATCAAAGGTCAAAAGCGTGACAATACACGCTCAAGATAAATAAATTTTTAGGAGGAAAACAAAATGGCAAAGACAATTTTTGAACAAATGGGCGGTACTTACTCACAGGTTGGAGATTATCTTCTCCCTGACTTGAAACTGCCCGAAGAAGAAACACAAGCTAATATCGGCGTATGGGGTATGAGGCATAAACGGTTTTTGAAAGAAAATCATCGTGTACTTTATGCTAACCTGATGACTTCGGGTAAGCTTGTTGCATATCTTGATGACATTGAGCAACAGGCAACCGCTATGTTCCTCCGGCTGGTAAAAGAACTTGCCGAAATAGAAAATGTAACCGAAGATCTTAAGGCAACCGACCAAATGCTGTGGGTACAGAAGATGAAGAAAAGGTGACCTCGCCGGTATTGAGGAAATGGTAAAGGAACTCGCGAGGAGATTTCCAACCGAGAGGACGCATAGGAAAGTTGTTGTATTTTCTGCTTTGAACAGCTAATTGCTTTTTGAAATCGTCAAATGAATAGAAAATATGTGAAGCGTAGAAGTATTCATTATCCTTACGATGAGAACGCTCCACTTTTCCATTATGTCTGGGCGTGTAAGGTTTAATAAGCTTGTGTATGATACCTAACTCTTTCAGCTTTTCCTCAAACAGAGTCAGATCATTTTCCTTCTGTAATCGCTTAGTGAATTCACAGCCATTGTCAGTCTGGACACAATCGACCTTGAACGGAAAGGCTTTGAGCATATGTTCAAGAAAGATCATGGATGAGTAGCTGTTATGCTCTTGAAAAGCCTCAATTTATCTAAAGCGTGAGTATTCATCGATAGCAGTATACTGAAAGAAACTCTCATCTTTAACCGCATGCAGCAGGAACATATTTAACGTCGATTTGAACTCGTTGACGGGATAGCACATCTTTTCATAAGGTTTAGGGATGTATTTTGGGTTCGGCAAAGTCTTTCTCGGCTCTCCAAGTTTACGCAGAATCCTGTAAAGAGAAGTAACGCTCCTTGTGTAGCCTCTTTGCCTTAGCTTCACCCAAAAGACAACCAAGCCGGCGTGTGGATTACGGCGGCGCATATCCCTTATTAACTTCAATTCATCCTCGGTATGTTGATTGGGGTGTGAATGGGGGCGATGGGACTGATCCGCCAAGGATTGCAGCGTTCCGTCATATCTGTTCTTCCAACGATAGACATACTGGCGGCTGACGTTGTGCTTGATAAATAACCTTGAACCCATTGGATTCAAAGTTCCCCAAAAACAAAACGCTGGCATGATCGCCAGCGTTTGTTATCATCTGGTTAATGCAGAAAGTGTTCAAAAGTGGTCTTTTTTAATCTTTGCACTTGACATATCATACAGAATGTGATACAATAATATAATCTATTATTGTAGATGTTGCTTGCCGGACATTATATTCGTTAATTTTTTGTAACGTGAATTTGATATCTTCCTTTCATCGGAAATGGAGGGCGAAATCATGGTAGTCATTATAGTTCTAGTAAATAAAGAAGTTGTCTTCTTTGACATGACTGAGTCCTGCCCCAGTGACTGCTGGGAATAAGAACATGAATGTTATAATTCCCGCTAGTATGCAGCCTAGGTAGAAATTAATCTGCTTGGGTTGCTTTGATTTTTATACAATATTTATTATTTTGGAGTGAATGAATTGAGTGGAGTTTTATATGTTGTTGCAACACCAATCGGCAACATGGAGGATATAACTGATCGTGCGAAGCGAATCCTTGGCGAAGTGGATATTATAGCCGCTGAAGACACGCGCAATACCATAGGATTGTTACGCCGTTTAGGGATTAATAATAATTTAGTTGCTAATCATAAGTTTAATGAGAGACATCAATGTGATTATTTGATTTCACAGCTTTTGGAGGGAAAAAATATTGCAGTAGTATCTGACGCTGGAACACCTTGTATATCTGATCCTGGCTCTATAATTGTCGATGCGGCTGTAAAGAATAACATTCAGGTCATTGGTGTATGCGGTGCAAGTGCTGTTATAACAGGTATTTCAATTTCCGGTTTTAGTGCTTTGACCTTTGCTTTTTATGGGTTCTTCCCGAAAACGAATCATGAAATTCGTGAGAAGATTGAACAGGTTAAGGAAAATGGAATTCCTGTATCCGTTTTCTATGAGTCTCCTTTACGGATCAAAAAAACTATAAATTTATTGTGTGAATTGTTGTCTGATTCCGAAATGTGTTTATGCAATGATATGACAAAAATGTACGAGCGAGTGTATAGAGGAAGCCCACAATCAATACTTGAAGAACTAAAAAAGAACCCCTCATCAGAAAAGGGAGAATATACACTCATAATTAAAACAAATGTTGTACGCAAGATCGTTGCTAAATCGGATTCAACCACCTCACTCGAATCACAGATAGTTGATTATATGATTACTCATAATGCTACTGCCAAGCAAGCAGTGAAAGAGTTGTCTAAGAAGAATGGAATGACAAAGAATGAGTTGTATGCGGCTTCCTTGCATTTAAAAGAAATGTTTACAAAAGGTCCTAATAAAAGCGATAGCGAGGATGACATAAATGAGTGATTTATTACATCTTAGACATGGTAATATCAAGCTTCCAGCATTTTTCCCTGATGGAACTTACGGAGTAGTTCGATGCATTGATGTAGGTGATTTAATTGATTGTCAAATTCCTGGGCTCGTTATGAATAGTTATCATTTATTATCGAAACCAGGGGTAAATATTCTAAAATCATTTGGAGGATTAAATACGTTTACTGGTTGGGAGCGCCCAATCTTGACGGATTCTGGTGGCTTTCAGGTTTTCTCAATGATTAGAGAAAACTCAAAATATGGAGAAATAAGAAAGAATGAGATTATATTCAGACCAGATGGTGATAAAAAAAGAATAATACTTACCCCTGAAAAAAGCATTCAATCCCAATTCGTTTATGGTTCAGATATTATGATGTGTTTAGATTATTGCACTCATCCAGATGATTCGATGGAAATTAACGAGTTTTCTGTAGAAGTAACAATCGAATGGGCTAAGAGATGTAAAATTGAATATGAAAAGCAATTAAAGTCAAGGCATATCGACAAAGATAAACGACCTTTGCTGTTTGCTATTATTCAAGGTGGCAATTTTCCTGAATTAAGAAAATATTGTGCCTCAGAATTAATAAAAATCGGCTTTGACGGTTTCGGTTTCGGAGGATTCCCCGTTGACTCAAAAGGGAATTTGGTTGATGATATTTTAGAGCTCACAGCTCAATTGATGCCAGATGATAAGCCGAAATATGCAATGGGTTTGGGAAAACCAGACGGAATAATAAAATGTGTCAAGTGGGGATATAACCTTTTTGATTGCGTTATACCAACACGAGAAGCTCGTCATAATCGTCTATATGTATTTGATGATGAATCATCACTAAAGTATCATTGCTATTATATTCTGGACGAAAAACATATCCGAGAAAAAAAACCTATTTCAGATGTGTGTGATTGTTATACTTGTAGGCACTATTCCAGATCATATCTTCAGCATTTATATAAAGTTGGCGACTCATTGGCGTACCGACTTGCAACAATTCATAATTTAAGGTTTTATAGTATGCTGATGGAAAGAATAAATGATAATAAGACTAATATTAATGGAGATCAGTAAATGAATGATGTTTTTGAAGAAGTAATAAAGAGTAGAAAATACTCAAACATAGATAGATCTATTGTAATGCGCATTTGTGAAGAAGCGCTACATAAATACCCCAAAAAGAAAGAGGCAATAAAAGCCGCTAAGAATCAGCTCCATATAATACATGAGTCATTTTTAATGGCGGATTGCTATAAGGTCGCATATTCAATTCTGGATGATGAAAAAGATTCCATTATTCTTAATGGATTGAATAAAGATACAAGTATAAGAATAATGGGATTACACGCTTCAACCAAAGAACGAATTGCGAATATTGAAGAAACTTACAGCTGGCTTTCAGAATATATAGATATCGAAAGCACTTTGATTGATGTTGGGTGTGGTTTTAATCCCTTTGCAATTCCGTTCATAATTAACAGGCCTAAAAGATATTATGCATATGATATCAGCAATGAATCAGCAGAACTTTTGAACTACTTTTTTTCTATGGCAAAATTAACTGATTATAAGGCGATGATTTTAGATGCAACTGTGAATACTCCCTCTGAGAGTGCAGACGTATTATTAGCCTTCAAATTACTCCCTTTGCTACAACAACAAAAAAAGGGACGTGCGTTTTCATTTTTAGAAGAAGCCTTATTTCATAAAGCAATCATTTCCTTTCCAATTAAGAGCTTATCCGGAAAAGAGAAAGGAATGCTCGACTTTTATACTCGTTTTTTTGAGGAAGGACTTCCACAAGGCATTGACATCATTGAAAGAAAAGTTATAAACAACGAACTGTTTTATGTTATCTCCAAATAGAGGGAAGTGCAATAATAATGGATGTAATTAACATTACGATTGAAGATGCAAATTATAATTATTTAGTATTTGAAAACAATTCGCAAATATCCTCCAAGATTACTGAAATGGGTACTCAAAGCGAAAAGATATTTTTTATTTATGATACCAATATTCCGTTTAGCTGTATTGAATCATTAACCTGTCGTTGCAAACTAAAATCAATAATCTTAGGGTATAATATTCCAGAAAGCGAAAAAAACATATCAGCACTTACTAAGATCATTTCGGATCTCATTGAAAATAAAGCTGATCGTAATAGCTTATTTATAATTGTTGGAGGTGGGGTTTTAGGAAATGTTGCAGGACTAGCCTGTGGAATGCTATTTAGAGGGGTTAGGTTCGTTCATGTTCCTAGTACCATCATGGCATGTTCTGATTCGGTGTTATCTTTAAAACAAGGAATAAATATGAATAATACTAAGAACATCTTAGGAATGTATTATGCACCTTATTCTGTTATGGTATCCCCCGAGTTATTTGCTTCGCTTTCATTACGAGATACAAAAGCGGGCTACGTTGAATTTATTAAAAATATGCTAATTGTTATTCCAGAAGAAATCTCATCATTTTTACAATCAAATATAGATCTTTCTAATCTCACTTATTCTGATATAGGTAGACTGATTAGTCTATCTGCATATGCAAAATTGAAATTGATCGAACATGACAAATATGAAAAATCCATGGGTTTATTATTAGAATACGGACATACTGTAGGACACGCTCTTGAAATGTTATTCCCAAATGACATTCGACACGGCGAAGGTGTAGCAGTAGGTATGTTGGTTGCTGCCAACCTTTCTGTAGATCTGAATTTGGGGAATCCTGAAATAACAATGCGTATTAGAGAAATGCTTGAAAATTACTCCACGAAAAAACACCGCCAAACACTGAAAACTCAGCATTATTTGACGGTGTTGACAATTTATTTGACGGCTAATAAATCAGAAAGCCGTTGCATATTTTCTCTTTTTAAATCCATGGATGGGTGTACATAGCGATTCATTGTAATATTCACGCTGGCATGACCCAATATTTCGCTGAGACTTTTTACATCGAATCCAAGCTCTATGCACCTTGTAGCAAATGTATGACGTAACGAGTGATAATTTGCGGAGGTGATTCCGCTGTTTTTCAATACCTTCTTAAAATGATTTTGCATGGTTCTTGGTTCTAATGGATTCTGATCGCTATTGGTTAGGATGTAGCCAGTAGAAGAAGCTTTGTGTGCTGTAAGAATAGTCATTAAGCCATGGGGTACTGGAATAGTACGGATGGAGCAAGCACTTTTTGGTGTGGTAACAACAATCCTTGTCTTGTATTCACTGTTGGTTCTATCTTGGATTCTCTGGAGCGTTTGATGCACGTGGATTGTGTAATCTGAGAATGAAACATCTTCCCATCGTAACGCACAAATTTCACCTACTCTGAGACCAGTGAATAAACATACTAATATACCAATATTGCAGGAATCAAGATTAGAATACAAGTATTGGCATAATTTTTCCTGTTCAGCACGACTCAAAACTCTCATTTCCTTCGTTTGACGTTTTATCTGTATAGATCGTGCGTCACAAGAAATGGCTTTCCCGTTTCGGGTGGCAAATTGTAAGACATTTCGAATTAGAGATAAAATATCTGAAACAGTTTTAGAGGAAAGTCCATTCTCCTTTAATCCACCAGAAACAAGGAAAAAATTACACTGCGTTTCAATAAACTCGTGTGTTATATCACGCAATTGTTTGCTTCCGAACACAGGAAGTATATACGAGCTGAGAAGATTCCTATATTTGTTGCTTGTAGATTCCTTCACTTTAGGACATATAGCTTGAAACCATTCCATAGCAACCTGTTCAAATTGATCTGAGCTAATTTCTGGATCGACAGTGACAGAATTACTCGTGCACGAACTTTGACTGATAAGTTTTGCCTTGACTTCTCGATATGACTTTGCATAAACATAACCGTAATTGGCTTTGCCTGTAGAAGATCGGGACTTAATGTATCTTCCTTCCCATCTGCCGTCTTTCCTTTTGTAAATATTTTCTCCTTTTCGTGCCATAAGGTACACCTCCTTCAATATGACTATAATTCTGACGGCAAATTGTGACTTTGGAACTTTCTAAGATGGATTTTTGTGCAAAACCTCGTGTTTTATGTCCCTAACATATTGACAAACAGTGCGACAATTTGTAAAATAAAGATATAAACTAAAAAAAACAGAGAAGAATGCGATTCGTGGAGTAATGTACTCTACGAATTTTTTATTTTAAAGAACCTCAAGATAGCTCATATTGTCGTCTTGGGGTTCTTTTCATTCTATCATTTAATGCAATCTGCCTATAAAATTTTATCATATTGCATTTATAAATGCAACTTGCACCCGATGTTGGTTGTTGAGATTTTTGGTACATTTTATAATGTATAGCAGAATCATACACAGCATGGAGGTGATTGAAACGCAACCGGAAATTGATTACGTTAAGATTGGTCAGCGCATTAGAGCTGCCCGACTGGAAAAGGGTTATAGTCAGGCTGATTTGGGTGCGTTGGTTGGTTGCTCGAACAATCATATGAGCCATGTTGAAGTTGGACAGACGAAAGTTTCTTTGGCAATGCTTCTAAAACTGGCATTCGTCTTGGAAAAGAACTTTGACTATTTTTTACTGGATACCCCATATGCAAAATGCGACAGCATCATTGATAATGAGATTGCTGCAAAACTGAAAAAGTGTAATGTAACAACATTGATAACCGTAGGAAAGTTGATTGATGTCTTGATTGACCAGCAAGAGATGATAAAAAAAGCGGAGCTTGATTGATATAATGAAAAAGAAGCCCATTGACGGTACAGAGTGAACTGCTATGGGGTTCTTTTTTGCAGCACAATATACTGATTCTTTAAGAAGCAAAAAGTCCACCAGTCATGATGCACTACGCATCGTACTGGTGGACTTTTTCTGTAAAGATATAAAAATAGATATTCATATATCGCCATAACCAATGTCGTTATCGTAGGCATGAAGATCTTCTTTCAGGAAATCTGCTTTACGAATATACATCGAATTTACCAGCTCTCCTTTTTCGTGGAGCAGGCTGAATTTGTAGTCTAATAATGCTGCCGGTACATAGAGCATTTTAGCCGTTTCAAAAAATGTGTGTTCCGAAAGGCATTCCAGGACTTTCCCATCTTCTAACAGAAGCTCCGCCGCAAAGAAGTTTGCTTCATTTTCTTCGATTGATCTATCATCAAAAACTTCCATTTCTTGAAAGCCGTGCATCATAGCGATTTTTGTATGCAGGACAGCGTGTCCTAATTCATGTGCGACTAATATACGCTCCAGGATACCGTTCACATTGTGATCTATCACGATATTCTTTTGTCTGGACTGGTAATAGAAGAAGCCCTTCAATTTCTTCTGTAAATCGTAATAGTGGATTTTGATACCTAACAGCTGACATAGCTCGTAAGGGTCTCTGGTGTGATATTTTCGCACAAGCTTATCGACAGTTTCAATGATATGCTCTGCCGTTTTCATTTGCTTCACCTCCGAATCGCACACAGAAAACATATTCTGTGCTTGAGGATTTTACTCTTTATCTTTATGCTTTCTGTATTTCTTCGGAGTGTACTTTTCCCGTGCTGTTTTCTTAGAGTCCATATAAACTGACATAATCGCCTGGAAGAATACATCTTTTGCGTCCTCGTCCAATTCTCCACCGGCAAACAGAGAATTTACACGACCCAACACTTCCTGAGCTTCTTTTGCTCCTTTTGAACCGAAGTTTTCCTTTGCCTCTAAAATAAACATATCCTGATCTATATGGCTCTGGCTATCCGTTTCAGATTCGTCCAAAAGATAGGACACAGAGATATGCAGTGCTTCAGCAAGTTTTCTGATGTTGCTTTTTCTGGGGAGTGTTCCGAGCTGCTCATAGGTGTAAAGGGATCTTTCGGAAATGCCGGTCATCTGGGCAAGCTCCGTTTGAGATAGGTTCATAGCCAAACGAGCTTCTTTAATTTTTTCTCCAAATGTCATGGTAGTATCCTTCCTTTCAAAAAATATTTATTCGTAACTTCCGATTATTTGTTGACAAACTTCTGGAAAATGCTATAATAAGAATCATAACAGAAGTTTTAATTCCACTTAATTATATATCGGAACTTTTATAAAGTCAAGAACTTCCGATTTCACTTCTGTTATTTTAATCAAATATCGGAAGTTATAGTCATTCTTGTCCCATGGTATTTGTTTCCCTTTAGCCAAGTGACAGGAGTTAGAAAGGAATTCTTATTTTATGGATTAGGCTGAAAGGAGATTCTGAATGAGCAGATATAATACACAGGTATTAAGCAGTATTCGAATGCTTTGCCGGATGCAGAACATTGACGAGAAGGTTCTGTATGAAAGAGCAAAGCTGATTTTATCCATATATCGAGAGGTGTGCTGGTCTACCATTGATCGTGCGAATGATGTATGTGATACCCTTATTTGTACTTACGGTGACAGCTTAGATGGTGCATTGATTTATCTGGAGAACTTTGCTCCGGATGAAGCGAGAGAACGATTTGAAGAACGCATTCGCAGCTTATTTGAGACAAAGTGGATCATTGAACTGGTAGATATGGCTATGTTGAAAATCAGAGAATATCCAGATAAAGGCGCTCTGTACTGTGAGATTATCTCAAAGGCATATCTCAACCGCTTCAAGTACAGGGAATCAGAAATGCTGGAGGTTTTGAATATGGAACGCAGCACCTACTATGACCGAAAGAAAGAAGCGATACTGTTATTTGGTCTGTCACTTTGGGGAACAGCCATTCCTAAATTGAAAGATTTCCTGGAAAGTGCCCGGGAGGAAGAAGCATTGTGTTATTGTGAATGCTAAGACAGGATTTTAGTCCGACTAAAATCCGATGAAAATACGACGGTTCCCCTACTGAAAGTCCGACTTGTCCAGTGTTAAAATGGCTATGCTGGGAGATAGCGGCATAAAATTGAATAGAGAGAGTTACGCCTCGTGCCTGTAATGGGTACGGGGCTTTTTTTATACCTGCCTATTTTCCCCCATAATTAACACAAAGGCATGAACGAGAGCTTGGAGTAATTTACTCCGGCTCTTTTTTTATGCCTGCAAGGAGGACAGGCAGATGGCAAAGGGTATTGAGAATCGGGCACGATCTCCTCCCGCTGTTTTTGATTTTGCAACTTCACAAATTCAAAAACACGGAGGAACGAAAATGTATTACGACTTGGTTGAAAGCGGAAAAAGAATTAAAGCCTTGAGAAAGGAACATGGGCTTACACAGGAACAGCTTGCGGAGCAGTTAGGTGTTGCCGCAAACACCATTGCACGAATTGAAACCGGCAACAGAGGTATCTCTATTGATTTGGCAATCGAACTGGTTGTGCGCTTTGAGACAACCCTTGATTACATATTTTTAGGTCGTGAATAACCTCAAAACTATACCTACGAGGCAATAAAAACTTGCATGAGGAACAGGTACAATTTAGATACAGCCAAAGAAAATCGGCTGCTTGATCCTTGAAAACTGAATACACAGTCATCGAATACGTTCCTGTTGCCGGTGCGAGAGCATCAGCCACATCAGCGGTACGCCGAGACGTATCGGATAGAGAAACAGAACGACTTTCTTCTATAAATTAAGCGCTTGTCTCTCTCCCGATGCCAGCGATCAATACTGGCTTGTAAATATTGGGTTGCTCCCAATACGGCCATGAAAGCAACAGGATTAAAGATACTTCTCTACGGAGCTGGCGGAGAACCCGGCAGAGGTTAGATTCCTATGGAACTGATTCGCAATCAGTCGTTCGGTGATTCCCTGAGGGCGTAAGCCCTCTTTCCCAGGGGTGCGTGGCAAATATGGGACACATAGACTTTTGGACTGACTGCCTGATTCCTTTCTGGCAGTCAGTTATTACATAGCCAACGAAAGGAGGTCATGGCACATGATGAAAGAAAATTGGGTATATTGCCGTGGTGATATTTATTGCGCCAAGCTGGACCCGGTAGTTGGGTCGGAACAAGGCGGCATCCGTCCGGTTATCGTCATTCAGAACGATACCGGTAATAAACACGCTCCCACATTGATTGTGGCAACGGTCACCACCAGAATCCATAAGAAAGCGAATATGCCGACGCACTTTGTTATTTACGACAATCCTGCATTCAAAGAAGCGTCCGTTGTTCAGCTGGAACAGATTCGTACCATTGATAAAAGCAGGATTGATAATTACTTAGGTAAGGTAACGCCCCGTGAAATGGTAGCGATTGAGAAAGCCTTATCTGTCAGCCTGGCAATGGAACAGCTGAAAAAGCGTTCCCCAAAACATAAAGCAAAGAGAGCGAAGGAGTGAACATAAATGTTTGAAGAAAGAATCGCTGCCATGAATCAGCGCACCGAAGAAGCGATGGCTGCTAACGCAGTTCAGTTTGATAAGAGAACCTATACGGTTGATGAGATTCAGGATATTCTGGGCATCAGCAGAACCAGCGCATACAACCTTGTGAAAAAGAAAGTTTTCCATAGCGTCCGCATCGGTGGCAGTATCAGAATCTCCAAAAAGAGTTTTGATGAGTGGTTGGATCATCAAATGTAAGATTTGTCAAGGGCGTCGTACAACCCGGCGACAAACTTCAAAACATATTGAGAGTTCGATAAAATGTAGCCATGACAAGAAACACATGGCTACATTTTTTACATAGGAGGTTGTACGATGGCGGAAATGAGAAAACGCACGAGTATGTCTGTTCTGGAAATGGGCAGGATGCTCGGTCTTGGTAAAACGGAGTCATACTGGCTCATTAAGAAGAATTACTTCAAAACCATTCTTGTCGGCAACACCATGAGGGTGATGATCGACAGCTTTGAAGAATGGTATGCCAATCAGTTCAAATACCAGAAGGTCGATGGAACCCCTCCCGGCGAGGAATTGAAGAAAACTACATATTCAATGGAGGAGCTTGGACAGCGCCTTGGGCTGAAAGAAGCGACTGCTTACGAACTGGTTGCCAAAGGGCATTTTGATGTGGTCGATGTCCTGGGCAAGCGCAGAGTGACAAAGGAGAGCTTTGAAAGATGGTATGCTTCTCAAACCGATTACCGCACGGTAGAGGATCAGGAACTGGATGCAGATATTATGGCATCCACCTACGGTCTGCCGGAAATGGCAAGAATGCTTGGGGTACATCGTCAGACCATTTACTATATCGTTGCCAATGAAGATTTTGAGCTTATCAAGGTTGGCAGGTATAAGCGAGCTACCAAAGAGAGCTTTGAAAAATGGTATCACAATCAGACCCGCTACCAGTTAGCGGAAGATAGACAGGAAAGGAGCTGATTACATGGCATCTATCGTTAAGAGAAAAAAGAAGTATTCTGTGGTTTATACATACACCGATGAGAACGGCAACAAGCGTCAGAAGTGGGAAACCTTTGAAACGAATGCCGAAGCAAAGAAAAGGAAGTTGCAGGTTGAATATGAGCAGGAGTCCGGAACCTTTATTCCCCCTTCTGCTAAAACCGTCAATGATCTTTTGGATGAGTATATGTCAATCTATGGTGTGAACACCTGGGCGATGTCTACCTATGAAAGCAGAAAGAGCCTGATTGCAAACTATATTCGTCCCCTCATCGGTGATATGAAGCTGGAGGATGTCACGCCGAGAATCATGGACAAGTATTACCGAGATTTGCTTTCTGTCAAAGCGGTTTCTTCTAAGTATGTAAAAGCCCGTACAGAATATCTGACTCCGCATACTGTCCGAGAGGTTCACAAGACATTGCGAAATGCTTTCAATCAAGCGGTCAAGTGGGAATTGATGACCAGAAACCCTGTGGAGCACGCTACGCTGCCGAAAGAAGAACACAAGACCAGGGATATCTGGACAGCAGAAGTGCTCCAGAAGGCTCTGGAAGCCTGTGACGATGATATTCTTCGTCTGGCTATTAACCTTGCCTTCTCCTGTTCCCTGCGAATGGGCGAGCTTCTGGGGCTTACCTGGGACTGTATTGACATTTCCCCCACCAGTATTGAACTTGGTCAGGCAAGCATCTTCGTTGAAAAGGAGTTGCAGAGAGTAAATCGTGAAGCGATGGCAGATCTGGACGGTAAGGACATCATGTTCAAGTTCCCACCGACCTTCGCCAGTACGCATACCGCATTGGTTCTCAAAACTCCTAAGACCAAAACAAGTGTCCGCAAGGTGTTCTTACCGAAAACCGTAGCGGAAATGTTGGTACAGCGAAAGGCTGACATCGAAGAACTGAAAGACCTTTTCGGTGACGAGTTCGTAGACTTCAATCTGGTTTTCTGTTCTTCCAATGGCAAGCCGATTGAGGGGCAGGTTATCAACCGTGCTTTCAATAAGCTGATTGAGGAGAAGGGACTGCCGAAAGTGGTTTTCCATAGTCTCCGACATTCCAGTATCACTTACAAGCTGAAGCTGAACGGCGGCGATATGAAATCCGTTCAAGGCGATTCCGGTCATGCACAGGTCAAGATGGTAGCGGATGTTTACTCCCATATCATCGACGATGACCGCAGACTGAACGCTGAAAGAATGGAAGCTGCGTTCTACTCAGGCAGACAGGCAACGCCTGAGCCGGTTCAACCAGCCGCAACGGAAAGCTCCGCTGATGATAAAGAACTTCTTCTGAAGCTTCTGCAAAATCCGGAAATGGCAGCACTCCTGAAGTCGCTGGCAAAAACATTATAGTAACTGCAAGGGCAGATCCTTTTACATAGCTACAATAGCTGTAAAAGGGTCTGCCCTTATTTTTTTGTTATGGAGGTCAACGAGTATGGATAGAATCTTTATGGACGAGTATTACGAGCATCTGAGAGCTGACAATATCGAGGCATTTTCCAAGGAAAGGAACGACGAATATGTTGGCAGAGCTGAGGAATACAAAGCAGCAAAGTCGGCATTGCTTGAAGGATTGGGACTTGAGCATTTGTTTGACCATAGCCATGAACTGACTCCGAAAGAGAAAGAAATATGGATGCTGTTCGATAGGGTTGATGTAGCAGAGCTTCTTGCAAGGGATGCTTTTGCCAAGGGTGCTTATATGCTCGGCGCTGAGGATAGAGAGATTATGCTGAAATAAAAAAAGACCTGCTTCGGCGGGTCTAAATTACATAGAATCATTGAGTCTGAAAAACCTTTGAAATTCTTAATAATTCTGGTTGAAAAATTCATTTTGAAATGATATATAAAACAGACTGAAATCTGTGTCTAAGGACACCCGCACCCTCACACGAGAATGAATAGGATTTCCTATCATTTCGCATCACGAGAAGTTACATAGTGACATTTACTTGCACTTGCAACGTCCACCAAAAATCGAAAGACTTGCTAATTTCGAGCCAATCGGACGGTGTAAAATCCCTCTGAATTAGCTATCACAGCGTAGTATCAGATGGGATTTGAAATGCTGAAAAACCTTGTATTTCCAAGCATTTTTAAGCATTAGATGCCACTTCCCGATGTCGTATCGGGTCTACTCCTAAGCCCGAGGCCCCCGGTTCGAGCCCGGGCAGGCGCACCAAAAGCGCTGTGATCTCAAGGGATTGCGGCGTTTTTTCTTTTTGCTTATCAAGCAAATTTCACAGCTGTTATCGTGTCAAACGCCTGCATGGCACCACCAGCTGATCCCGAACCGTTTTCTCTATTTTCCCATTTCCGGCACACTCCTTGCCTTGTACATCGTGTACCTTGCTGTGTTATTTTTCCAATCTACCTCCGCAAACAAGCGCAGAGGATCGACCTCTCGGTCCACCAGAACCGTAAATCCCAAACTGGGATTTTTAGGCTTATTCGGTTTTGCCGGATTTTTAGGATTTTGGACTTACCGCGTCGACCAGACCATTTTCCCCTTCGTGTTTTTTGTGTTTTTCGGCTTTTTCGGATTTTTCTATGAGGGGAAAATGTCAAATACCCTGATAGACGAACGGTACAAAGAAAACAAAATGAGAGCGCAAAGCACAGCGAACAAAACTGCTCTGTCCATTATTTTTTTGCAATACTGATTCTGGGACAGGGAAGGCTCATGGGGCGCCTTGAATACACCCTAATTGCTCTTGTTATTGTGATCGCTCTTTCCATAGCGCTTGAACTATTCCTCAGTGAGTATCTGCTATATCATTATGACCATGATGAACCGTTTGATGAAAGTGAGGAATAAACGTGCCTGATTTTGAATGCCGATTAAAAAGTACAGGCTATTAAAAGATTTGACCCAAGAGCAGTTGGCGGCGCAGGTAGGCGTGCGGCGGGAAACCATCATGCGGCTGGAAAAGGCACAATACAATCCCTCACTTAAACTGGCGATCGATATTGCAAGGGTTGTCGAAGCGCCGATCGAAGAAATCTTTGTTTTCAAGCGATCTGTGCGGAACTAACCGGCCGGCAGTAAATGACGGTGTACTGCACGGCATGAAATGAGATAGCTGGCTTCTAAGCGTCAGTCCGCCAGTTAGCGTCTGGTCGGGGATGCCAAAAGGCCCTGGAAGCGCTGCTTCCAGGGCCTTTTTATTTTCTCTTATTTTATCGCACTGGGCGGGGCTCACGCCTGCATATCGGTCTGCCTGCGGTAGCTGCGCAGGAACAGGAGCGACATGACAAGGCACATCGCCTCGGAAAGAACGGGCGTGTACCAGATCGTCTCGCCGCCGCGCCGCAGCCGTTCGAAGAAGTCGTTCTCCTCGCCGCCGATCAGCAGCACCGCGCTTTGCAGCACAAGGCCGCGGCCGACGGAAATGCTGATGGCTGGGACGGGGCGCTCAAGCGCCGTCAAAAAGCCCCCGATGACGATGTTGAAGCCAAGGAACAGATACGAAACGCTGTAATGCCGGAACGCGCGCACCGAGTACGCGACCAGCTCCTCCCCCGCGTGCGAGAGGTAGAGGCGCACGAGCTGCGGCGCAAAGACGTAAAGTCCGAGGAAGAGCACCGGCGCGGCGATGCAAACGGTCGTGAGCGCATAGCGCAGGAGCTTTCTGCACGCGGCGCGGTCGCCCCTTCCGTACTGGAAGCTCACGAGCGGCTGCGAGCCCTGCGAGATGCCGACCATCAGCTGGATGATGAGCGACGTCACATAGGCAATGACCGTGTAGGTCACAACGCCGTCCGTACCAATATATTTGAGCACCGTGCGGTTGAAGAGGAAGATCATCAGTCCCGTGCACAGCTCCGTCACGCCGTCGGCAAGGCCGATGGGCAGGATGCGCGCGTAAAGGTGCGGATCGAAGCGGAATTTGCACAACCGGAACGTGCACTTTTTGCTGAAAAAGTGCGCAAAGTACGAGAGGCAAGTGACAAGCTGTGAAATGCCCGTGGCGACTGCCGCGCCGAAAACGCCCATGTCGAGCCAGAAAATCGCGATATAGTCGAGCACGCAGTTTGTCAGGCACCCGCCGATGACCGTGAAGAGCGCGTAGCGCGGGAAGCCGTCCGTCTTGACGAGCACCTCAAGATTGTAGGACACCAGATAGCACACGCTGAACGGCGCAAGGCCGAGAAGATAATGCTTGACATAGTCGAGCGTGATCTCGTCCGCGCCGAGAAGGCGGGCGAACGGCTCCAAAAACAGCAGCACGAGCGCCGTGGCCACCGCGCCGAGGATGAGCAGCGTGGCAAAATTCTGTGAAAAGAGGGTGTTGGCCTCGTGCCGTTTATCCTGCGCGATGGCAATGGCGATCAGCGTGGACGAGCCGACGGCAAAGAGCACGGCAATGGAAAACAGCGCGTTGGTAAAGGGGATGGCGAGGTTGACGGCGCTCATGGCGTATTCGTTAACGCCGAGGGAGACCATCAGGCCGTCGACCATCGAGTAGAGCGAGAATACCACCTGTGAAGCCACAGTGGCCGAAACAAATCGGACAAAGTCATGTTTCAGACCTTTGCCTGAGAGTAACAAAATAACACATCCTTAAATTATAATATTTTATTATGCGTTGATCTGACCGATCCCAAAGCTCCCTGCGCGGAGGGCTGCCGCCGCATCATAGACGGTGTGCGCCATAAGCGTCACCATCCGTTTCCGGCGCTGCAAAACGCGTGCGGTCATGTCCTGAAGAAGTGACTCACCTCCATAGAAAAAATCTCCTTCCAGCATTTGGTGTGATCTGAAAACGCCGTCTGCGGCAAAACTACAATCTTCTGTCTGCAGAAGAGAGTAATCATCTGCTGAAGGCGCAGTTCATCATCCTTCCAAATAGTTCCCATCCATCCGCCGCCGCAGATAAAGACAAAATCCTGTTCGTTAAGCTGTCGGGCAAGCTCCTCCCCATGCAGCATGAAACATTCCATCGACACTTCGATTGGCGCTCCAAAATTTTGCGACAGATACTGTATTGCGGACAAGGTGAGAAGATGATCACCAAGATTTCCATGTATCGGTGTCCCCACCAAAAGGCAGCGCGGCTTTCCCTGCTTCTGTTTTAAGGTGTGCAGAACACGATGAAACGACATCGGCTGTGCAAGCTACAATTTCACCTGAGCAATTACTCGTTTTTTCATCGTTAACTGCATCTTTGTTTCTTCCTTTCCCGTTTTCCTATTTTTCCACTATACTCCGCACAGCTTCTGCAAGCTGTCGGGCAATCATCGTCATCCCCAGGTCATTGGGATGACGGTCATCTGCAAGCAGACATCCTGATTCATGCTGTCTGTTGATCTTCATCCCGTCCACAAACCATACCTGCTGATCTCTCTGTTCTTTTGCCCGCTGGATGGTATCCAAAATTACCTGACGGCGATTTTCTGTTTCTTCCATCGAAGCCGAAATCCCGCCCGAAATACGGGAAAGAAAAATCACCGGAAGAGCTGGCTTTGCTTTGCGAATGGTGTGAAAAAATTCCCAGTGGGTTTTCTTTAATTCTTCTAAAGTCGCGTTGTGGTCATATTCGATAATCAAAACATCCAGCTCGATTGCTGCAACCATGTTAGCAATCTTCTGTTCCCCTTTTGCCGAGCCGGAAAATCCGAGATTGATCATCCGGGCATCCAGCATCCTGCCAAGTTGGGAAACATAGCTCATTCCCGGTCGGCTGCACGCGCATCCCTGAGTAATTGAAGAGCCATAGACCCCGATCTTTAATTGGGACGACTGGACTGGAAGGAGCCTGTCCTCTGGTAAAATACCGATCCGCACCGAGGAAACCGGCGTCATAATCGGAAGGTAAAGCATCACCTGATGCATCTTTTTCTCTTTATCCTCACAAAGATGAACCGTATACCGCATCTCTGCTC
>ENA-OPBW01000813-OPBW01000813.1-human-gut-metagenome-genome-assembly--contig:-NODE-813-length-20951-cov-11.469229_pt1 | contig 20951 bp, 21 predicted proteins | sample MGYA00241070_ERZ501456 | MGnify/ENA primary metagenome ERZ501456 (study PRJEB25962, sample SAMEA2042624) | human gut metagenome | biome: human gut; feature: human-associated habitat; material: faeces...
ATGAATATGACCAGGAGAAGCATATCCGGCAGGAGCGGGAGGAAGCCTGGGAGGCCGGAGAGAAGGCTGGAGAACATAAAGGAGAGGAGAAAAAACTAAAAGAACTGATCCAGAAGAAGCTGGCCAAGGGGAAGACCATCCCGGAGATCACGGAAGCTCTGGAGGAGGATGAAGGCACCATCCGAAAGTTGATAGAGGAGATGGGGATTTAATCTTCCAACTGAATTTCTGTATCTGTCATGGCGGTGATCACGGCCAGGGATTCCAGGTGGAGCCCCTGTTCCCGGATCAGCTGTCCGCCTTGCTGGAATCCTTTTTCAATCACAATGCCGGCGCCTTCGATGGAGGCTCCGGCCTTCTTTATAATGTCGATAAGCCCCATGAGAGCGCAGCCGTTGGCCAGAAAATCATCGATGATCAGGACATGGTCATCAGGGCCCAGGAACTTCCTGGACAGGATCACATCGTAAACCTTCTGATGGGTGAAGGACTGCACTTTGGTGTGGTATACATCCCCGTCGATATTAATACTCTGAGCCTTCTTGGCAAATACTACAGGCACGTGGAAATATTGCGCCGCAATGCAGGCGATGCCGATGCCGGAAGCCTCGATGGTCAGGATCTTGGTGATCTTGTCCGAGGGGAAGCGGCGGCGGAATTCTTTTCCGATCTCATTGATCAGATCAATATCCATCTGGTGGTTGAGAAAGCTGTCTACCTTCAGTACATTTCCCGGCTTTACAATGCCGTCTCTTCGAATACGTTCTTTCAAAAGTTCCATAATTTCATTCCTCTCTGGTTATCCTATTCTCTATAGTACTTCCCCTGTGCGGGTTTTTCAATAGACAAACAGAGGGAAATCGGGTAAAATAAAGGGAATAGCAGGAGAGAAGTTATGAAAAGGATCAAGGAAATCTATCAAAAGTGCATACGGTTCTCTACCCAGGTGGGGGAGGATCATGTGGGAGCCTACGCGGCACAGTCCGCGTTTTTCTTCATGCTCAGTATGATCCCCATCATCCTGCTCCTCCTTATGCTGGTGCGTTATACGCCGGTGACCAAGGCGGACGTGATGACGGCGGTGATCCAGGTGTTCCCAAGGTCTGTGGATTCTCTGATCACATCCATTGTAAATCAGGTTTATAACCAGTCCATGGGCGTCATCCCTGTAACGGTGATCGTAGCCCTCTGGTCGGCGGGAAAAGGAGTGTTGGCTGTGACCTCCGGCCTGAACTGTGTCTATGAATGTCCGGAGACCAGAAATTACGTGTTCCTGCGGGTACGGGCCACGCTGTACACCCTGATGTTCCTGTTGGTGATCGTGTCCCTTCTGATCCTGTCCGTCTTCGGAAACACTTTGAATCTTTTTATCGCGGATCACATTCCCTTTATGACTTCCCTGGCGGACTGGCTGATCCAGGCCCGGATCTTTATCACGCCGTCGCTTCTGGTGGTGTTCTCTCTCCTGATCTACAAGTTCCTTCCCAACCGGAGGGACAAATTCCGCAAGCAGATCCCGGGAGCGGTCTTCACAGCCCTGGGGTGGATGGTTATCTCCTGGATCTTCTCCGTATATGTAGACGTGTTCCAGGGTTTCTCCAGTATGTACGGGAGCCTGACCACCATTGTGCTGATCATGCTGTGGATGTATTTCTGTATGTATAGTATCCTGCTGGGAGGGGAACTGAATATAGAAATGTATGACAAATTATTTACCGGAAAAAGAGACAAGAAGGAGAGGACAGAAGAGGAATGAAGATTGAGATACCAGGCTACAAAGAATTAGACTTAAACTATCTGGTGCTGGATTACAATGGGACCATTGCCATGGGCGGGGAGATCAAGGAATCGGTAAAGGAGCGGATCTGCCGCCTGGCCCAGGAGTTTGAGATCGTGGTCCTGACCGCGGATACCTACGGAACAGCCAGAGAGGCCTGCAAGGATCTGCCGGTGCGGATCAAAACCTTCCCTAACGACAATGCCCTTCCGGCCAAGATGGCAGTGGTGGAGGAGCTGGGCTTATCTTCCTGCGTAGCCATTGGAAACGGAAGAAATGACAAGCTGATGCTGCGGGCCAGCGCCCTGGCCATCGCGGTTCTGGAGCAGGAGGGAATGTGCAGCCGGCTTCTGGGCGAGGCGGACGTGTGCACCAGGAGCATCGAGGATGCCCTGGATCTTCTGCTGTACCCGGTGCGGCTGGTGGCCACCCTGCGGGGATAAATGAGCAAAAGACGTTTCTGGCAGTTCCCTCAGACGATGCGGCCGGCTCTTCCTCCAAGCTGGAAATAGGTGGCCATCTGGAAGAAGGCGCAAGTCTGGGCGTTGGTGGCGGCGATTTTGGCATATTGAGAGAGTTCCTGCGTGTTCTGGGCGGTTCGCTGCTGGGCGGCCAGATTTTGCTGCAGGGTCTGCAGGATTTGCTTATTTTGCGCAAGCTGCTGTTCGGTATTATACTCGATCCGTCTTGTTGTCAGGATCAGTTCTTCATTTTGTCTCATAAAGGCGTCCAGCCTGGCAGTGATCCTTTGGATCCCGCCCTCCATGTGGGCGTGGAGCAGTGTGTCCTCCAGGGAGGACTGGGAAGTGGACATATAGTCATAGATATAACAGATGGAGGCCAGATTCCGGTAGGGTCCTGGGATGATGTTATGGCTGTATGCCTTCTTAAGGACCATATCTGCCATTGCCAGTTCTTTTTTGAGGGGATCTGTGAAGCGGTTTATGACAGAGTGGTAAGACTGGGCAAGCTGCCGCAGAGTTTCGTTCTGTTTCTGCCGCATGGCCAGGATGGAGTCAGACGCAGGAATCCCCCGTTCTTTCTGATTTTTTTCCCACGCCTCAAGATGGGCTTTCATCGTTGTGTAATGTTTCATGCACGCAACCGCTTCCCTGGTTTTTGAAGCTTGCCAGCTCTTTTGTTTGATCAGTTCGTTGATCCGGTATCTGGCCACTTCCAGATCACGCAGATCCCGCAGGTAGATCAAGAGTGCGTTTCGATCCATAGTTTGCTCCTTTCGTAATGAGAATCGGGTTATTTATTCATCATAATGATTTCCAGGCGAATCGTCAACACCTGGGATTATCATCCTTTCTACAGCTAAGACAGAGGTATCAGGAAAAAAGTTTCAGAGGTTCCCTTATCAGGGGATCTTTTTTTGCAAATAATAGTTGACTTTAAATTTAGTATATGTATAATAAAGAAAGACAAAACAAAATGTTTAGTAACTGTAAGGGAAGGAAGCATATGAACATAGAGGAAAATATCGGAAATAAGATCCGAAATCTTCGAAATCAGAATGGCCTGACCCAGGAAGAACTTGCAGACAGAACAGAGCTCACAAAGGGCTTTATCTCCCAGTTGGAACGGGGCCTCACGGCGCCGTCCATTTCTACGTTAATGGACATTGTGGAGTGCCTGGGGACCAATCTGGCGGAGTTTTTTCAGGAGGAAAGTGAGCAGCCTGTAGTCTACCCCAAAGAAGACTATTTTGAGAAGACAGACGAGGACGGCAACCGGATCGAATGGCTGGTGGCCTCGGCCCAGAGCCGGAGTATGGAGCCTATTCTGGTGCGGATCCAGCCCGGCCAGTCCATGCCGGTGGACAAGCCCCACGAAGGGGAGGAGTTCGGCTATGTGCTGGAAGGGAAGATCCACGTACATTACGGAAGAAATGTGTACACGGTGAGAAAGGGAGATTCCTTTATCTTTGCCGCCAATAAGAAACATAAGATAAGCTCGGCCTGTGCAAAGGTGTCCACGGTCCTGTGGATCAGCACCCCGCCAAGCTTCTAAGGAGGAACGTATGCAGGAGGTTATTTTGGAGCTGGACGGGATCAGCAAGACCTTTGACGACAAGAAGGTGCTGAACTCCTTCAGCCTTGAGATCAAGAGAAATGAATTCATCACCCTGCTGGGGCCGTCCGGCTGCGGCAAATCCACCACGCTGCGGATCATCGGAGGTTTCGAGAAGCCGGATGAGGGCAGGGTGCTTTTTGACGGCAAGGATATCACCAATCTGACGCCGGATAAACGGAATGTAAATACGGTATTCCAGAAATATTCTCTGTTCCCCCATATGAATGTGGAGGAGAACATCGCTTTCGGTCTGAAGCTGAAGAAGAAGAGCCAGCAGTATGTGAAGGATAAGATTGCCTACGCTCTGAAGCTGGTGAATATGGAAGGCTATGAGAAGCGCAGCCCCATATCGCTGTCCGGCGGGCAGCAGCAGCGGGTGGCCATTGCCCGGGCTATCGTCAACGAGCCCAAGGTGCTGCTTCTGGACGAGCCCCTGGGGGCTCTGGACTTGAAGCTGCGCCACGATATGCAGCGGGAGCTGATCAAGATCAAGAAGGAAGTGGGGATCACCTTCGTCTATGTGACCCACGACCAGGAGGAAGCCCTTACCATGTCCGACCGGATCATTGTCATGAACAAGGGCATCATCCAGCAGATCGGCACATCCAAGAGCATTTACGATGAGCCCCAGAACGCCTTTGTGGCCGACTTTATCGGGGACAGCAACATCATCGACGGGATCATGCGCCGGGACTGTCTGGTAGAGATCCAGGGGGTGGAGATCCCCTGTGTGGATGTGGGATTTGGAAAAGACGAGCTGGTGGATGTGGTCATCCGGCCGGAGGATCTGGTCATCGTGCGCCCGGAAGAAGGATATCTGCAGGGGACGGTAGTCTCCATCATCTTCAAGGGAGCGGTCTATGAGATCAAGGTCCAGGTGGGAGATTACGAGTGGATGATCGAGAGTGTGAATCCGGCGCAGGTAGGTGTCCCAGTGGGCCTTACCATCCTGCCGGACAATATCCAGATCATGCATAAGCCTCATTCGGAGGACGCGGAGGTCATAAGAGAAGATGAATAAGCGGAAATGGCTGGCCACTCCTTATGCGGTGTGGGTCATCGGATTTACCGTCATCCCCATGATCCTGATCTTCCGCTATGCCCTGACTGCGCAGGAGGGCGGCTTTACAATGGAAAATATACTGGCGATCGCGGATCCCATCCACCTGAAGGCGGTGGTCTTCTCCCTGGAGATCGCGGCGGGATGTACCCTTTTATGCATCCTTTTGTCCTATCCGCTGGTGCTGGCCCTTCGGAGGCTGAACCTGGGGAAGCGGGGATTCGCCATCTTTATCATCATCCTGCCTATGTGGATGAACTTTATCCTGCGGCTTCTGGCCTGGCAGATGATCCTGTCCTCCAACGGGATCCTGAACTTCATCGTCCAGAAGCTGGGATTTGAGCCGCTGGCCCTGGCCAATACCGGGATAGCGGTGATGATCGGCGTGGTCTATGATTTTCTGCCCTATATGGTGCTCCCCATCTACAATGCGGTGATGGAGATCGATGAGGACGTGATCGAGGCGGCCAAGGACCTGGGGGCGGGTGGATTCACCACCTTCCGCAAGGTGATCTTCCCCCTGTCTGTGCCGGGACTTTTAAGCGGGATCGTTATGGTGTTTGTTCCTTCCATGACTTCCTTCGTTGTGGCGGACATCCTGGGCGGCGGGAAGCTGCAGCTGATCGGAAATGTGATCGAGCAGGAGTTTACCAAGAGCATCAACTGGAACCTGGGCTCCGGCCTGTCTGTGTCCCTGATGATCTTCGTGCTGATCAGCATGGCCTTCACCATGAAAAATGACGTAGAAGGGAAGGGATCGACGGTATGGTAGAGAAGTTGAAAGATTTTTGCAGCAGATGTTACCTGGGGATCATCGTGGTGTTCCTGTACGCGCCTATCCTGGTGCTGATCGTCCTGTCCTTCAACAATTCCAGGTCCCGGGTGACCTGGGGAGGATTCACCCTGGACTGGTATAAAAGGCTTCTTATGAACAGTCAGATCATGGAAGCCCTGGGGACCACACTGGTGCTGGCTTTTGCCTCCGCCTTTATCGCCACGGTGATCGGCGTGCTGGCTGCCCTTGGGATCAACGCCATGCGGCAGCGGAACTACCAGATCATGATGGCGGCCACCAATATCCCCATGCTGAACGCGGATATCGTGACGGGGATCGCGCTTATGCTGTGGTTCGTTCATTTCCTGGAACTGGGATTCGGCAGTGTGCTGCTGGCCCATATTACTTTTAATATCCCCTATGTGATCTTAAGCGTCATGCCCAAGATCCGGCAGATGAACTTAAGTATCTACGAGGCGGCCCGGGATCTGGGTGCCAATGCGGTTTACGCCTTTTTCAAGATCATCCTGCCCCAGCTGGCAGGAGGGATCGCGGCGGGATTTTTCATGGCCTTCACCATGTCCATGGACGATTTTGTGATCACCTATTTTACGAAAGGGCCGGGCATCAACACTTTGTCCACTATGATCTACGGAGAGATCCGCAAGGGGATCAAGCCGGAGATGTACGCTCTTTCCACCATCATTTTTGTAGTGATCTTTATTATTCTGCTGATCGTGAATTTCGCTCCGCAGAAAAATAATAAAAAAGAAGAAAAGAGAGGGTATGCAAGATGAAAAAAAGAGTGCTGAGCGCGGCTCTGGCCGCAATGTTGCTGGGGATTTCCGCCATTGGCTGCGGCGGCGGGGGAGACCCCAAGGAGACCCTGACAGTGTTTAACTATGGGGAGTACATGGATCCCATCGTCCTGGATATGTTTGAGGATGAGACGGGGATCGAGGTGAAGTATGAGGAGGCCCTGACGGCGGAGGAGATGTATACCAAGTATGTGTCCGGCGCGGTGGATTACGACCTTCTGTGCTCCACAGACTATATGCTGCAGCGGCTGATCGACGAGGGCGAGGTGCAGGAGATCGATATGGAAGCCCTGGAGAACCGGGGGAATATCGGAGACAAATACTGGGAGTTCTCCAAGGCCTTTGATCCGGAGAACAAGTATACCGTTCCTTACTTCTGGGGAACTCTTGGAATCCTTTACGATACCACCAAAGTGGATGCGCCGGTGGACAGCTGGGATGTGCTGTTCAACGGGGATTATGCCGGCGAGATCGTGATGCAGAACAGTATGCGGGACACCTATATGGTGGCGCTGAAATATCTGGGCTACTCCATTAACACCAATAATGAGAATGAGATCCGGGAGGCTCATGATCTGCTTGTGAAGCAGAAACCGGACGTGCAGGCTTATCTGGTGGACGAGGCAAGAGATGAAGTAGTAGCCGGCAATGCTACCATGGCGGTAGTCTACTCCGGGGAAGCCTACCTGGGAAATGAGTACAATGAAGACCTGGCTTATGTGATCCCCAAGGAAGGATCCAACGTATGGCTGGATTCCTGGTGTATGACCAAGAACTGCGATAATGTGGATGCGGCCCAGCAGTTCTTGGATTTCCTGTGCCGGGAGGATATCGCCAAGATCAATTTTGAGTATATTTACTATTCCACGCCAAACGAGGCGGTGATCGAGAGCCTGAGCGACGAGGAGCGGGCGGACGAGGCCCTGGTGCCGGCGGACGACGCCACGGAGAACTGTGAGGTCTGTGCGCAGACAGAGCCAGAGATCACAGAGATGATGAATGAGCTGTGGAAGGAACTGAAGGCGGACTAAAATATCGCCAGAACACCATGTGCCATATTTGGTACATGGTGTTTTGTGTTATAATAGAGGTTAATAAGCATAGATGGGGAGATACAAACAATGGTCATTTATGAGTATGTTATGACAGATGATACGGGATTTGCGCCCAATCCATTTTATGGTATATGTACGTTGGCCTGTTGTAAGCCGGTAATAAGAAGAGGAGTGGCAAAGTACCTGTTTGAAGCAGTGAGAAAGGAAATTTTTAATAATGTTTCTATGGGGGACGTTTGGGAACTGTTTTTCAGGCTTGATCCAGTTTGCAGAGAAGAGTTTATAAAGAAACAGGATATTTTCATTATTGGTCTTGCAGGGAGACAACTGGCAGGAAGATCCGGAGGAAAGGTCGGGCAGGGAGACATTGTATACATTATGCGCGTAACGGATATCCTGACATTTGACATGTATTTTGAAAGTGAGATATACAAAGAAAAAATACCAGCAGGATTTGATGTTGCAAAGTTTGAAACAGGACTTGAAATTAACGATTGTGGAGACAATATCTATCATGGCGGAGAACTGGCAGTGGAAAGGGCATTTCACCATATAGACGGGTATTGTGAGGCTAATAAGATGCATGATCTGTCCGGGGAATATGTTCTGATAGCTGATCAGGATAATTTCATCTATTATGGTAAAGAGGCAAACGCAGATTTGGATATCGGTGAAAAGTATAGCTATAGAGGGCAAAAAAAGTATGAAAATCCAGATGGGAAACTGAGTGCGTTAAAGGAATGGTTTGACGGGGAGAAAAAAGGAATTTTTGGGTTCCCGATTGACAGCAGAATGGAGGATTTCAGATGAGAGTGATTATTTCCAGGAAAGGGTTTGACAGTTCCAACGGAAAATGTGCCAGTCCCATTTTTCCTAATGGTGATATGGTTTCCATGCCGATTCCGGCAGAAGAAGACAGCGGATTAAGATTTGAAGATATTCAGTATAATGGGAAAACATATGATCAGATTTGGAAAGACTTAGATGAAAAAGCGTATTCTACATATCATTCTAAATTCTGCCATTTGGATCCGGATATTAGAGATGGGGTCAGAACAGAGAGAATCCCCGGGTGGAAACCGGCGTTTGGGCAGATTGATGCCGCACAGGGATATCTCAGGAATCAGGGGATCGGAGCAGGAGATATTTTTCTTTTTTTTGGAACGTTTCACTTCGTAGATGAGAAAGACGGGAAAATCTCTTACTGCAGAGGAGAAAATCTGGACTTTTACAAAAGCTCGGATCTTAATGTCATATATGGTTATATGCAGGTAAAAGAAATTATTTCGGATCCGGACAGGATTAGAAAGGAGTATTCATGGCATCCACACAGTCGATTTGAAAGTAACAGTAATGTTTTGTATCTCCCTGCAGACCGGTTAAGGATCGGAGGAGAAGATCTGGGCATAAAGGGCTGTGGAACTTTAAAATATGATAAGAAACGAGTGCTGACAAAAGAAGGATACTCCAAGGCCAACTGGATAAAGAGAACGTTTTATATGCCTGAAAATATTATGGGCGGAAGAAAAAATTCGTCCAGGACCGATGAGACGTTGTTCTACAAAGGAATATGGCAGGAACTGGCATTGAAAGAGACTTCGGCGGAGCTGATCGATTGGGTAAAGGAAATACTTCTGTCATAAAAGGAGAAGGAATATGTACGAAAAGCAACCGAAAAAAATGTTGATCATGAACATTTTGGATATTTTGAAAAGATATACGGATGAAGAGCATCGGCTCAGTCAGAAAAAAATAATAGAAATCCTTGCGCGGGAATACGATATGCAAGTGGATCGGAAAGCTGTGAAGAGGAATCTCATGAATCTGATCGATAATGGCTATCAGGTGGAATATACCGAAGCGTTCAGGACAAATAAGAGAGGAGAAGAAGAGGTTATATATACAGACTGGTATCTGGAAAGAGAGTTTTCCGATGCAGAACTTCGTCTGCTGATCGACAGTTTGCTGTTTTCCAGGCATATTCCTTACAGTCAGTGTAAGATGTTGATTAAAAAACTGGAAAATCTGTCAAACTGTTATTTCCAGTCGAGAGTAAAACATATTCAAACACTGCCGGATCATACACTTCCGAATCATCAGTTGTTTTATACAATAGAGATATTGGACCAGGCAATCAGTCAGGGGAAACAGGTGTCTTTCCATTACAATATTTATCACACAGACAAAAAACTGCATCCAAGGAGAGATAAATCTGGAAATATTCGTACCTATGTTATGAATCCCTATCAGATTGCCGCAGTAAATGGGAGATACTATCTGATCGGTAATCATGATCAATACGATGATGTTTCCAATTATCGTGTGGACCGCATTGCGGATATTTGTCTTTTGGATACCCCGGTGAAACCAATGAAAGAGATAAGAGGTCTGGAAAACGGACTGAATCTGCCCAAGCATATGGCAGAGCATGTTTATATGTATACAGGGGAAAGTGTTCCTGTAACCTTCCGGGCAAAGAAATATCTTCTGACGGATCTTTTCGACTGGTTTGGGAGGGAAATGCAATTCCTGGATGAAACTGAGGATGACGTGACAGTACGCGTAACTGTCAATTATGAAGCTATGAGAAAATGGGCGCTTCAATATGCGGTCCATGTCAAAGTCCTGAAACCGGAGAAATTAATGGAAGATGTTCGAAAAGACATACAGCAAGCCTTAGAAAATTATAGTACAGAGGAATAAGATGTACTGATTTTGTCGCATGTGGAATGCTATGTTATAGACGTAGACAAGAAATACGGATATAACAGGAGGAAAGATAATTATGGAAGCATTTGACAAAATCATAGGGTATGATGAAGTGAAACAGGAGTTAAAGCAGTTTGGAGACATTCTCAGTAATTCGGAAATATATGAAAAACTTGGCGTGACAGAGCCCCGCGGTTTACTGCTTTACGGAAAACCGGGAGTGGGAAAGACTCTGATGGCAGAAGCGCTGATAAAATCAAGTGGCCGACATGCTTATATTTGCAGGAAAAACGAGCCAAACGGAAAATTTGTGGAAACCATTAAAAAAACATTTGCAGAAGCGGCGGAGAATGAGCCTTCTATTGTATTTCTGGATGATATGGATAAGTTTACAAATGGCGATGAAGATCACCGCGACGCAGAGGAATATGTAATGGTTCAGTCCTGTATTGATGAGGTCAGAGGGAAAAGAGTGTTTGTACTGGCCACAGCCAATGAGATTCATTGCTTGCCTCATTCGCTTCTGCGGGCGGGAAGATTTGATCGAAAAATCAAGATCATGGCTCCGTCAGGTGAAGACGCTGCTAATATTATTGACCATTATCTGAAAAGAAAAACAATGGTAAGTGACGTGGATCCAACCCTGCTTGCCAGGCTTATGAAGGGAAGTTCCTGCGCAGCTCTGGAAACAGTAATTAATGAGGCTGGAATTTATGCCGGTATGGAACGTGCGGATTCAATTACAATGGAACATATAGTCCGGGCCTGTATGAAAGTGATTTATGAGGTGTCATATTGTTCTGAGGAGGAGAACAGAAATTGCACGGGAGAAGAAATATCCTTTGATAAAAACTTGTATCGGGCATATCACGAAGCAGGCCATGCAGTTGTATCGGAAGTACTGTCCCCGCAAAGCGTGACGATTGTTTCTGTGCTGGGGAGTTTGGCAAATCAGAATAGTGGATTTACTGTATATTACAGAGAGGGTCTGGAACAGGACGTGTATCATATGGAAATCCGGATTATTACCTCATTGGCGGGAATGGCGGCTATGGAACAACGGTTTGGGATTGCGGATACAGGAGCTTCCAAAGATCTTGACCAGGCGTTTGAAGATTGTAGCTATTTGGTTCAGGATGTCTGTATACGGGGCACTCATTTATATGCATATGGGTTTCGTAATTCCCAGAATCTTCAGAGTGGGCAGGAGCATGCGATTGCCCAGGAAATCGAGAGATACTATCAGAAAGCAAAACAAATCCTTGCGTTGAACAGGGACTTTCTGGATAAAACAGCCGAGGCTCTGAGAAAGAAAAAAGTGTTGTTACAGGACGATATTCGGGAAATCAAAAGTAAATGTAAGATCATGACCGTTTCTCTATAATGTGAATACCGATATTCCCACTTTCAACCCGGGAGATTCTAATGCGATCCTGTAAGAAAATTCCTTGACATCCGGCTGTCATATGGTAAAATGTATAAAGATTTGAAAATCTGTTATAAAGGCTGTGACCGTGTTAAGTAGAGACCCGTTTTCCGAAAGAGAAGGAAGATCATTGGCTGAAAGTCTTCCCAGGTTCAGGCGGCGATCGAATTTCCCACGCAAGCTGCGCTTCTGAAACGAGAAGGATTAGGAAGCGACGCAGGATGCACGTTACGCATGGAATGAGTGTCTGTATGCGGCGCATACAGGAATCAGGGTGGTACCGCGGGTAATAACCTCGTCCCTTGTCAGGGATGAGGTTTTTTTATTGCAATGGTCATTCCGGACAAAATGTTGGAAGAAATAGAAAGGAAGAAAGAGATGAAAGAAAAACTGCAGAACATCAGAGAAGAAGCGCTCAAAGCAATTCAGTCGGCAGATGTGCCGGAAAAACTCAATGATGTGCGGGTCAAGTTCCTGGGCAAGAAAGGAGAACTGACCGCCGTATTAAAAAGTATGAAGGATGTGGCCGCGGAGGACCGTCCCAAGATCGGACAGATGGTCAACGACGCAAGAGCTGAGATCGAAGCGGCCCTGGAGGAGAGCAAGAAGAAGATGGACCGGGCGATCCGGGAAGAGAAGATGAAGCGGGAAGTGATCGACGTGACCCTTCCGGCGAAGAAGAACCTGGTGGGGCACAGCCATCCCAACACCATCGCTCTGGAAGAAGTGGAGCGGATCTTCGTAGGCATGGGCTATGAAGTGGTGGAAGGCCCGGAGGTAGAGTATGATCTCTACAACTTTGAGAAACTGAATATCCCGGACGGACATCCGGCGAAAGATGAGCAGGATACCTTCTATGTGAACAAGGACATTGTGCTGCGGACCCAGACCTCCTCTGTACAGGCCCGGATCATGGAGCAGACCAAGCCGCCTATCCGCGTGATCTCCCCGGGACGGGTGTTCCGTTCCGACGAAGTGGATGCCACTCATTCTCCTTCCTTCCATCAGATCGAAGGCCTGGTAGTGGACAAGAACATCTCCTTCGCGGACCTGAAGGGGACCCTGGAAGTCTTTGCCAAGGAACTGTTCGGACCGGATACAAAGACCAAGTTCCGTCCGCATCATTTCCCATTCACCGAGCCAAGCGCGGAGGTGGATGTAAGCTGCTTCAAGTGCGGCGGGAAAGGCTGCCGGTTCTGTAAGGGTTCCGGCTGGATCGAGATCCTGGGCTGCGGTATGGTACATCCCCACGTGCTGGAGATGTGCGGCATCGACCCGGATGTATATACCGGTTTTGCCTTTGGCGTAGGTCTGGAGCGGATCGCGCTGTTGAAATATGAGATCGACGATATGCGGCTTCTGTACGAGAACGATATCCGTTTCCTGCGGCAGTTCTAAGACCTGAATTGAGGAAAAAGAAAGGAGAACAAAATGAATACTTCATTATCATGGATAAAAGCATATGTTCCGGATCTTGACGTGACCGCGCAGGAGTACACTGACGCGATGACACTGTCCGGGACCAAGGTGGAGGGCTACGAAGCCCTTGACGCGGATCTTTATAAGATCGTGGTGGGCCAGATCGACAAGATCGAGAAACATCCTGACGCGGACAAGCTGATCGTCTGCCAGGTGAATATCGGAACGGAGACCATCCAGATCGTGACCGGCGCGCCCAACGTACACGAGGGCGATAAGGTGCCGGTTGTGCTGGACGGCGGCCGGGTTGCAGGCGGCCATGAGCCGGGCAGCCGTGTGGCAGGCGGGATCAAGATCAAGAAGGGTAAGTTAAGAGGCGTGGACAGCTGCGGCATGATGTGTTCCATCGAGGAACTGGGCTCCAGCCGGGATATGTATCCGGAAGCGCCGGAAGAAGGGATCTACATTTTCCCGGAAGATACAGAAGTCGGCGCCAACGCGGTGGAAGTGCTGGGCTTAAACGATGTGGTCTTTGAATACGAAGTAACCTCTAACCGGGTGGACTGTTTCAGCGTGGTAGGCATCGCCCGTGAGGCTGCGGCTACCTTCCGCAAGGAATTCCATCCGCCGGTTGTCACCGAGACGGGGAATTCGGAAAATGCGGCTGACTATATCAAGGTGACGGTGAAGGATCCGCACCTGTGTCCCAGATATTGCGCCAGAGTAGTGAAAAATATCAAGATCGGTCCCTCCCCGGAGTGGATGAAGCGCAGACTGGCTTCCGTTGGGATCCGTTCCATCAACAACCTGGTGGACATCACCAACTATGTGATGGAGGAGTACGGACAGCCTATGCACGCCTATGACCTGGATACCATCGCAGGCCGTGAGATCGTGGTGAAGACTGCCGAAAACGGTGAGAAATTTACCACCCTGGACGGTCAGGAGCGCCAGATGGACGAGGACGTGCTGATGATCTGTGACGGCGAGAAAGCCATCGGTATCGCCGGTATCATGGGCGGTGAGAACTCTATGATCACCGATGATGTGAAGACCATGCTTTTCGAGGCGGCCTGCTTCGACGGCACCAACATCCGGAAGTCCAGCAAACGTGTGGGCCTTCGGACAGACGCTTCCGGCAAGTTCGAGAAGGGTCTGGATCCCAATAACGCCCAGGCGGCCATTGACCGGGCATGCCAGCTGGTGGAAGAGCTGGGCGCCGGCGAAGTGGTAGGCGGGATGGTAGACGTATACGCCAAGAAGCGGGAACCCCTCAGGATCCCCTTTGACGCGGACGCCATCAACCAGCTGCTGGGCACAGATATCCCGGCGGCGGATATGCTGTCTTATTTTGCCAAGATCGACCTGGGTTATGACGAGGAGACAAAAGAAGTGATCGTGCCTACCTTCCGTCAGGATCTTCTCAGGATCGCGGATCTGGCAGAGGAAGTGGCCAGATTTTATGGATATGACAATATTCCCACCACCCTCCCGGCAGGAGAGTCTACCATGGGTAAGCTTTCCTTCAAGCTGCGGGTGGAGGAGAAAGCAAGAGAGATCGCGGAATTCTGCGGATTCAGCCAGGGGATGGTGTACTCCTTCGAGAGCCCCAAGGTGTTTGACAAGCTGCGGATCCCGGCAGACTCTCCCCTTCGCAGGACGGTGGAGATCCTGAATCCGCTGGGCGAGGACTACAGCGTGATGCGGACCATGCCGCTTAACGGGATGCTTACTTCTCTTGCCACCAACTATAACCGGAGAAATAAAGACGTGCGTCTCTATGAACTGGGAAATGTTTATCTGCCCAAGGCCCTGCCTCTTACCGAGCTTCCGGAAGAGCGGATGCAGTTTACCCTGGGAATGTATGGGGAAGGGGACTTCTTCAGTATGAAGGGCGTTGTGGAAGAGTTCTTTGATAAAGTAGGCCTGACCGGCAAGAAGACCTATGATCCCAACGGAGATCATCCTTACCTTCATCCGGGACGCCAGGCAGATATCTATTATGACGGAGCGCGGATGGGATATCTGGGAGAGGTACACCCGGATGTGGCGGACGCCTATGGCATTGGAACAAAAGCGTATATCGCAGTGATCGACATGCCGGAAGTGACAGACCGTGCTTCCTTCGACCGGAAATACGAAGGCATTGCCCGGTTCCCGGCCGTGACCCGTGACATCAGTATGACCATGCCCCGTGAGATCCTGGCCGGTCAGATCGAGGAGATCATCGAGAAAAAGGGAGGCGCTTATCTGGAGAGCTACCATCTGTTTGACCTGTATGAGGGGGCACAGATCCAGGAAGGCTATAAATCCGTGGCCTACTCCATCGTATTCCGGGCCAAGGACAAGACCCTGGAGGACGGGGAAGTAAATGAAGCTATGGACCGGATCTTGAAGGCGCTGGAAGGACTTGGCATCGAACTGCGGAAGTAAGAAGACCCGTGAAAAGGAGAAACCTATGAAGACAAAGCAGATTATCGGACTGGCGGTGGCAGGAGTCCTGTTTATCGCCATCGGAGTATCCAGCGTACTGAGCAATTCCATTTCCCAGCGTCTTCTGGAAGACAGTGTGGGAAGCATGCTGACGGGAGATTATGAATTTAACGCGCCCATGACGGATTACATTGCCGTGGTGAAAGTGGAGGGAACCATCCAGCAGCAGACGGAGAGCACCGGTCTTTTCGCTGTTACGGAGGGGTACCAGCACACCACCACCATGGAGTACATTGACCGCCTGATGGAAGATTCCAATAACAAGGGGATCCTTTTGTATGTGGATTCCCCGGGCGGCACGGTATATGAATCAGAGGAACTGTACCTGAAGCTTATGGAATATAAAGAGACCACCGGGCGGCCCATCTGGGACTACATGAGCCATTATGCGGCTTCCGGCGGATACATGACGTCCGTGGCGGCGGATAAGATCTATGCTAACCCCAATACGGTGACCGGGTCCATCGGCGTGATCATGTCCGGTTATGATATGACCGGGCTGTATGAGAAGCTGGGGATCCGCTATATCAGTATCACCAGCGGGGAGAACAAGGACAGCTCCCAGATGACCGAGGAACAGATCGCCATCTATCAGGAGCAGGTGGACGAGTATTATTCCCGGTTTGTGGAGATCGTAGCCGACGGCCGGGGCATGACGGAGGACGGGGTGAAAGCCCTTGCAGACGGCCGCACTTACACGGCCAGCCAGGCAAAGGAAAACGGCCTGATCGACGAGATCGCCCTGTACGATGATATGAAGACCGCCATGAGCGAAGAGCTGGGGGTGGATCAGTTCTATGAACTGAAGCACACCTCCGATATGCTGAGCTCTTTGTTTGCCCAGGCAAAAGATCTGGTTCCCAAGTCTGAGGCCCAGATCCTGACTGAGACCGCACAGGAAATGGAAAGCGGGGTGCCCATGTACTATGCAGAACAATTACAGTAATCAGGAGCTGACTTACGCAGGGTTCTGGGTGCGCCTGGCAGCCTACTGCCTGGACAGCATCCTGGTATTCCTGGTACTTCTGGTGGTGCGGCTGTTCCTGTCCGGGATCATGTCCCTTCTCTCCGGGACGCCCCTTGGAGGGAATCTGATCTTTCAGTACGACCTGAAGGATATTGTCCTGTATGTATTCCAGGTGCTCTACTTTATTCTCTGCACCTGGCTTACCGGCACTACTCTTGGGAAGAAAGCCATGAACCTGCGGGTAGTGAGCGCGGAGAATGGAGGAGAACTGAAGCTTCTGGACGTGGTCTACCGGGAGACCATCGGCCGGTTCCTCTGCAGCCTGTCTGTGGGAATCGGCTATATGGTGGCAGGCTGGGATGGACAGAAGCGGGGATTTCATGATATGCTGTGCGATACCAGAGTGATCTACGCAAAGCGGATCAAAGTGTACCCGGTGTATCAGGCGCCTCAGCCGGCGCCGTACCAGGCTGGGCCAATGCCAAATCCGGGCGGTCCCGTGCCGCCCATGTCAGGCTCCATGCCGAGCCCGGGACCGGAAGATCGGCCGGTGGATGAAAGATAGAAAAGAGGATTACATGAAACGACAAGATTTTTATTATGAACTGCCCCAGGAACTGATCGCCCAGGATCCCCTGGAGGATCGCTCCAGCTCCAGGCTTCTTGTACTTGACAAGGAGTCTGGGGCTGTTTCCCATCATGGGTTTAAGGAGATCATCAACTACCTGGAACCGGGAGACTGCCTGGTGATCAACGATACCAAGGTGATCCCGGCCCGCCTTATCGGCGCCAAGGAGGATACCGGAGCCAAGATCGAGGTCCTGCTTCTGAAGCGGAAGGAAAATAATATCTGGGAGACGCTGGTGAAACCGGGGAAGAAGGCCAAGCGGGGCACGAGGATCAGTTTCGGAGACGGGCTTCTCACCGGGGAAGTGGTGGATATTGTAGAAGAGGGAAACCGGCTGATCCGGTTTGAATATGAAGGGATCTTCGAGGAGATCCTGGACCGGCTGGGCCAGATGCCCCTGCCGCCCTACATCACTCATCAGCTGAAAGATAAAGACCGGTACAATACGGTGTATGCAGAGCACTCCGGGTCTGCGGCCGCGCCGACGGCAGGGCTTCACTTTACGCCGGAACTTCTGCGCCAGATTGAAGAAAAAGGGATTTCCATCGCCCATGTGACCCTTCACGTGGGGCTTGGAACCTTCCGGCCGGTGAAGGTGGACGAGATCACAGAACATCATATGCATTCAGAATTTTATCAGATTGAAGAAGAGGCGGCCCGGCAGATCAATGAGGCCAGAGATTCCGGCCACCGGGTAATCTGTGTGGGGACAACCAGCTGCCGGACGGTGGAGTCCGCGGCGGATGAGACAGGACACCTGCGGGCCTGCAGCGGCTGGACGGAGATCTTCATCTATCCGGGCTACCGGTTCAAGGTGCTGGACGGATTGATCACCAATTTCCATCTGCCGGAGTCCACGCTGATCATGCTGGTATCCGCTCTGGCAGGGCGGGAGCATGTGCTGGCGGCCTATGAGGAGGCAGTGCGGGAGAGATACCGGTTCTTCTCCTTTGGCGACGCCATGCTGATCATTTAGTGGAGGGACAGGTGATCTTCATCACCTGCTCAATCACCTGGTGAAGAAGCTGGGCCTGATCCGTTTCCGCAGCTTTGTAGTAGACTTCCTTGCCCTCCCGGCGGCTGGTGATCAGCCCGCTGGTCTTCAGCTGCCGGAGATGGTGGGAAACTGCAGGGCTTGTCATATCTACCATGGAGGAAATGTTGATCACGCATTCTTCGCAGTGGCATAAAAGCCAGAAGATGCGGACCCGGCTGCCGTCGCCCAGTTGCTTAAAGACGTTGGCGATGGCCTGGAAATCCTCCGTTCCCGGCATACAGGAAAGTTCTTGTTCTATTTTCTGCCCATGATCATGGGGAAGTTTCAACTCTGTCATATCAGGACCTCCTTGCTATTCTATATATTTTAGTATAGGAGGAAAAACGTTGCAATGAAAATTTCATTTTCCTGTTGACATTTACCTGAAAAGAGGTATAATGAAATCAACAATTAAACAAATGCTTAATTGATTAAACGTAAAATCTGGAAAGGAAGAAAAGAATATGAAGAAGACGTATAAGATCGATGTGGACTGCGCCAACTGCGCAAATAAGATGGAGCAGGCGGCCAAAGCGACCGCCGGTGTGAAAGAGGCTACCGTGAATTTCATGATGCTGAAGATGATCGTGGAATTTGAGGAAGGCCAGGAGCCGAAGGCGGTTATGGAGGAAGTGCGCAGGAACTGCAAGAAGGTGGAGGATGACTGCGAGATCTTCCTGTAATATGACAGACAAGAAGGTGAAGACATGAACAGAAAGCAGAAGAAAATGTTGACAAGGATCCTGATCGCGGCGGCACTTCTGATCGGGCTTAACTTTATTCCGGCGACGGGAGCCATCCGGTTCGTCCTGTATCTGATCCCTTATCTGGTGGTGGGATATGATATCCTTCTGAAAGCCCTGAAGGGGATCAGAAACCGGCAGGTTTTCGACGAGTGTTTCCTGATGGCCATCGCCACGGTGGGGGCCATCGCCCTGGCGATCTATGAGCAAAGCGGGGACTACACGGAAGCGGTGGCGGTTATGCTGTTCTATCAGGTGGGAGAATTGTTCCAGAGCTATGCGGTGGGCAAGAGCCGCCGCAATATCAGCGAGCTGATGGATATCCGCCCGGATTACGCCAATGTTGAGCGGGACGGCAGACTGGAGCAGGTTGACCCGGATGAGGTGGAGATCGGTACGGTGATCGTAGTGCAGCCGGGAGAGAAGGTTCCCATCGACGGCGTGGTGCTGGAAGGCGAGAGTACGCTGAACACCAGCGCCCTCACAGGCGAAAGCCTGCCAAGGGATATCGCTGCTGGTGAAGAGATCGTAAGCGGCTGCATCAATATGACAGGGGTGCTGAAGATCCGGACTACCAAAGAATTCGGGGAGTCTACCGTCTCGAAGATCCTGGATCTGGTGGAGAATGCAAGTTCCAGGAAATCCCGGTCAGAAGATTTTATCTCCCGGTTTGCCCGGGTCTACACCCCGGCAGTGTGTTACGGAGCGCTGGCCCTGGCATTTCTGCCGCCCCTGATCCGGCTTTTTGCCATGGGGCTTCCGGCGGACTGGGAGACCTGGGTATACCGGGCGCTCACCTTCCTGGTGATCAGTTGTCCCTGTGCGCTGGTGATCAGTATTCCCCTTAGTTTCTTTGCGGGGATCGGGGGAGCCAGCAATGCAGGCGTCCTGGTGAAAGGCTCCAACTATCTGGAGACTCTGTCCCAGACGAAGATCGTAGTATTTGACAAGACAGGAACGCTGACGGAAGGCGTCTTCGAGGTAAATGGCATCCATCACAGCAGGATGGAGGATGAGAAACTTCTGGAGTACGCGGCGCTGGCGGAAAGCGCCTCCTCCCATCCCATCAGTAAGAGTATCCGGAAGGCTTACGGGAAAGACCTGGACCGTTCCCGGGTAACGGATATCCGGGAGATCAGCGGGAACGGGGTGACCGCCCAGGTGGACGGCCATCCGGTGGCAGCAGGAAACGACAAGCTGATGGAACATCTGGGGATTTCCTATATTGCCTGCCATTGTGTGGGGACCATTGTTCATCTTGCTATTGACGGAGAATACGCCGGTCATATTCTGATCTCTGACCGTGTGAAACCCCATGCCAGAGAGGCAGTGCAAGCGCTGAAGGCAGCCGGTATCAATAAGACGGTGATGCTAAGCGGAGATATCCGTAGAGTGGCCGATCAGGTGGCCGGGGAACTGGGGATCAATGAGGTCTACAGCGAGCTGCTTCCCGCTGACAAGGTGGCGAAAGTAGAGGAACTTCTGAAAACCAAGCCGGAGAAAGAGAAGCTTGCCTTTGTGGGAGACGGCATCAACGACGCGCCGGTACTGGGACGCGCCGATATCGGGATTGCCATGGGAGCCATGGGCTCCGACGCAGCCATCGAGGCGGCGGACGTGGTGCTGATGGACGATGATCCTCTGAAGATCGCCAAGGCCATCAAGATCTCCCGGAAATGCCTGGGGATCGTGTATCAGAACATTGTATTTGCCATCGGGATCAAACTGATCTGCCTGGCGTTGGGAGCGCTTGGGATCGCCAATATGTGGCTGGCTATCTTTGCCGATGTGGGCGTGATGATCCTGGCGGTGCTGAACGCTATACGGGCGCTGTTTGTGAAGAAAATATAGGTTTGCAGGGATGACATGACAGTGATCAGACGCACGAAAGCGGAGTCAGCCCCTGCAGCGAATCCGAAACTGTTCGCGAAGAATCCTTAACATCAAAACACAGAAGATTTCATGA
>ENA-OPBW01000849-OPBW01000849.1-human-gut-metagenome-genome-assembly--contig:-NODE-849-length-20086-cov-2.957616_pt1 | contig 20086 bp, 20 predicted proteins | sample MGYA00241070_ERZ501456 | MGnify/ENA primary metagenome ERZ501456 (study PRJEB25962, sample SAMEA2042624) | human gut metagenome | biome: human gut; feature: human-associated habitat; material: faeces...
CTGAAATTTTATCTTTCAGAGCGTTCACAGCAACCACGGGGATATCGTCATCCTCAATGACCGGTACTTCAACCACAGGCGGTTCAATAACCAGCTGTTCTCCTGATTCTTCAACGGGTTCGGCCGGAATTTCCACCTCAACATCCTTAGCCCGGTAATCTTTACTGCTAAAACCTGCGCTATTTAAACCCGCGACAACCTTATCCAAAGTCTGATAGAAGTTTGCAGAGCAAGTAATAACGTAGGAAAGGTTTAAAACATTATGGGGGTTCTTCTGCGTATAGGGCAACCGAAGCACACGGCCCAAAATTTGTTCTACGTCTACAGAAGATGTTCTGTTCGCAACGGTGGCCAGCACATAGGCAAACGGACAGTCCCAGCCCTCCTTCAGTGCATTGACGGTAATGATGTAACGAATCGGACAATCCGGAGACATCAAGTTAATGCCTTTCAGCTCGTCCTTGTCTGCAGTCTTAATTGCGATATGGCCTGTCGGAATCCCCGCTTCAACCAAGATGTCTTTGATTTTCTGATATGTAGTGCTGTCTGCGTTGTTCTTCGGCTGCGCTTGGAACAAAACAATGGGACGGACATATCGGCCAGTCAGTTGCTGATCTTTTTTCGCTTGTGCTTCCAATTTGCGGCGCAAACCGATAGCATCAGCAAAAACATCGCCCTGAGTTTTCCGATTGTAAACAATTACAGGAAGTTTGACCATGTTGGCCTTTTTCAGCTGGGCAGCATCTACGAAAGAAATGATGTTACTGTTTTTCTTAGGGGTCGCCGTCAAATCCAGCACAAAACTCGGATTAAAGTTCTGCAGCATTTCAACACTGAGATTAGAAGTAGCATGATGACTTTCATCCACGATCACGACAGGGTTTAGTGCGCGAATGACCTGGATCAAGGCTGTCTCATCGGTATCCGGCAATAGGAAGGATTTATCTGACATCTGTTTGGGGAACGTTGCCAGATTGCCATTTTCCTGATACGCCTTGCGTCCATCCTTTTTGCTGGTACGGAAGGAATCATAGCTCAGCACAAAGATAGACAGCTGCTCTGTGACAGTCGTAGGATTAAAATTCTGACCGTTTAGAAGCTGCGCTTTGGAATACACCTCCACACGGCTTCCAAAATCGGTGTCGATCTTCTGTCGGTAAGGATGATTCACATCAGTCAGCGCTGCATAAGTTTGGGTCAGAATAGCATCCGAAGGTACCAGCCAAACCACTGCTTTTGCGCGGGAAACCGGCATAGAATCGAAAATTGGTTTGATAGCGCTGGCCGCCAAAAAAGTCTTACCACCACCGGTAGGAACTTTGAAGCATACTTCGGGTGCGCCAGGAATCTGCGTGTGATAAAAAGGCATACCATTGACGCCACCGTCTACCACAACGTTTTTCTCTGTCCAGAGGGCAGAATACGCCTTAGATGCATACTTCTTCTCGTTTACCAGTTCCAAAAACCGCACGAGATCGGCTATAACATTTTTCTGATAAGTTTTGAGTTCCATAGTATCGCTCCTCACAGTCTGGCGATATCCCTGGGGATTTTCTTGAAAGTAATATTATACTTGGCGAGCTCTTCCGCCGGGATGGTACAGAGGTCGGCATAAATAATATAGCTCTCTGCTCGCTCTGGAATCGTGGATAAGAACTCATGATCCAGTGTCGTGATGGTGTCTTTTTCGTAGTAGAAATAATACGCTGCATTATGACTGCTGCCCATGAAGTAGGGATTGCCATTGGCAGATTCTGTCATGGATTCTTTGGTTTCCATATAGTACACATACTCACGGATCTTATCTGTAGGCACATTCTCATTCAGATTACCATTGGCAAGCATGAGAGGCTCACCCAGATCGTAGAAAGTAAAGCTACCACCGGTACCTTTCGCCGCATTTTTGCCTGTTCCATAGCCATCAATTACGCGCTTGACACGTTCAGCAGTGATGCTATCGGCGTAATCCATCATCTCTACGAGAATAAACTTGCGATTGCCACCGTCAGCTTTATTTTTTTCCAAAACCGTGTGCGCAGTTGTACCTGAACCAGCAAAAGAATCGAGAATAATTGAGTCAGGTTCGGATGCTATTTGCAAAATACGTTCAATTAAGCGAGTTGGTTTTGGCGTGTCAAATGTTGTTTTTCCATTGAAGATATTAAGCAAATCCTTTTTTGCCTCATCTGTATGTCCTGTTTCCGAAAAAGGCCAATAGTTAGTTGCTGTTTTCCCTCCAACGCTATCTTGATAGGTTTTTCTTCGAATTCCGCCTTTCCCTCCGCTTGTGAAGTAAAACCGCGGCCACTGACCGCGTTCCATAACGGCCTGAGCTTTCTTCTGTGCGACATCTAAAGGGTCTACAAGTACGATACCCAAGACATCTTGTCTAACGGTAGAAGCGGTTAAACCGCAAACTTTTGCGCGTTCTTCTTCATCATGAAGGTTTTCAAATTTATACGGTGCCCATCCAGACATGATTTCCAACATGGCCTCTTGGGAATAACGCCAATGTGCATCCATGGTAGGATAAATGAGTTGTCCAGAAAATGGGTGCTGAATTGCATATACCATTCCTTGGTGTGATGATCCTCCTGGCGCAAAAGCAGTAGTATTTTGCCATGCGCCATTTGGGTCATTATCTGGATTTTTATATTTAGCGTCCATGTCCGCTGTCCTCGGTAAACGTCCGGGGATCCAGTCGGGTCTTTTACTATACACCAAAATGTGCTCTATTTCTGCGGGAATTCCTTTCGAATCGTTACGCATTGAGTATGTGCGCTGCCACGAGATGTTAGACACAAAGCAGTTCAAGCCAAATACCTCATCGCATATAGCTTTTAGATTATAAAGTTCATTGTCATCAATGCTGATAAAAATGGCGCCATCATCAGCCAGCAGTTTCCGAAGCAACTTTAGACGGGGATACATCATGCACAGCCACTTATCGTGGCGACTGAGATCCTCGCCCTCTTTGCCGACAACTTCGCCCAACCATTTCTTGATCTTGGGATCATTGACATTATCGTTATACACCCAGCCTTCATTGCCGGTGTTATAAGGGGGATCGATATAGATACACTTTACCTTACCCTCATATTTAGGCAGCAAGGCTTTGAGCGCCTCCAGATTATCGCCACGGATGATCATGTTGTCGCTCTTCTCTGCATTGTATGTATACTTCTCCTCCAGCACCCGGTACGGCACCTGCTGGTGGTGGTTGACCACTTTATCTTTTCCGATCCATTCAAGTGTCGGCATGTTATCTTTCCCTTCCAGAGAACCAGTTGAGGATTTTATCTGCCTTTTTCTTGTTCTCTATTTCAATTTCAAGGAATACTTCTCGTTTTTTATCGAGCAAAGACTGATAGGTTGTATTATATACGTTCACAAGTTTCAATCCGATATTACCAATTTCTTCAGTGATCTTCTCCTGCGCAATATAAGGATGATCTTTCAAATTATCTTGATAATCTTGAATGGTTTTCTCGTCTACTGCACCAGGAGATTGCTGAGCTAATTTAAGAAGATCCTTATAGTTTTTGTGCAACTCATTATTTTGAACACACGATAACTGGTGGATCATCTCATTCGCTAATGTTTCTACTTCAGCCATACATGATAGAAGCTGTTGAATCAACACATGTAGCCGTTGTCCATCAGCGGCGTCAAGGTGACAACGAAGCATATCTAATGACAGCTTCATATTTATAACATGTCTCTGCAGCTGGTTAATCGCTTCGCCAGTATTTTTATATCCCACATCTGCATATGCTATTTGCGTTACCTGCAAGGGCTGAACCGTTTCAATTGCATGGACAATGATTGCATCTATGCTTCTCCATTTTTCGGACAAACTATTTACAAATTGATCATGACGAATCTGCTTGCGTGTAAACAAGATTGTAGCAGCCAACACAACAACAGAAACAAATGCTCCCAGCACTGTTCCATAATAGGACAGCACATCTTCTGCATTCCATAATGTTACATAACCGCCAATTTTATAGCTCTCATTGATCGCAATAGGAATACCCACAACAAAAATTAGCACACCAACAAGAACAACAAGTGCCGCAATGATTCTTTTTTTCATATTCAGCCCCTCAATCAAGAATCAGACTATACTTTTTCTACCTGTTTCCCAGCATTATCTTTTATAAGCTATGGTAGTACCTCTTGATCTTCTGCGCCATAAGCTTTCTACGTTCGCTCAAGAAATCTTCGTAATTCGTGTAGTCCATATTGCAGACTTCAAACGGAATGCAGTTTGCCTCCAAGTTTGCTTTCAACAGGTCGATATCGGCAATAGAGCCACAAGTGATTTGCTTCGTATCGCACTGCTTAACAGCTTCAGCGAAGTAAACATTGGGGGCTTTCTTACCAATGGATTTGTTGACCTGCGTATCCAAATAGGCATAGTTCGCATTTTGGTTATAGAGGTTGCGGCTAAAATCATTGCTCTTCAGATATTCTTTCGGGAAAATGTGGTGTACATCTCCGGCCAACTCAATCAAGTCACTCACCAGAATATTGTGGGAGAGCAACGAGGTATCTTTGAAATATACCTGGGCAGCCAAATAGACCAAATACGTGGGGTTGATAGTAGAGGTGTAGGCCAAATCCTGCACTACCTTAACATCCCAGAAATTATCCGAAAGCGTGGCAGCCTCAATTCCTTTCAGTGTTTCGACTACGCCGATCTCATTGATTTGACGGATATCACGGTAGAAGGCCGTTTCGGGAGAGCTACTATATCTTCCGGTAAGTACCGACAAAACATACCACTTCTGAACGATCCGTTTTACCTCGCTGACAGACACTTCCTTCTGGATAGCAAGGCGCAGATAAAGAGCATAGGCAAAATCAAGAGCCATTTTGGAGTTGACCAGCTTGCCAGAAATGAATCCTGCACCACGAATTGCCAGCATAAACTGAGTAAAGTTATTCTGGTTAATTGCATTGAGAACTCCCTGTTTCAACTTCGCATAGGTATCCTCGGTGATCTCGATTTTGTATTCTCGCGTTTCAAAGTCACGTCCCGACAGAAGGCTTACCAAATCGGCCAGCTTTGCTCTGGGATACATATGCATAAAGGCAACACGCAGGATGTCATCACATTCTGGATCATATACGCTTTCTTTATCGTTTTTGAGCCATGCGAGCTTCTGCATATACTCCGACTGGGTAAACTCGGTGTCATGATCCTTGATATAATCATAAAAGTTAGGCTCAACGCAAAGATGGGCAAAGTAGTCAATAGCCTTGCGAAGCATGTTCCCGCCGTAATCTTCATCAGCAGCAATTTTGGACATGACAAAATCGCCCTGGCTCAGAGCGGTGCCCTTTGAGTTAATACGGATGAAAATATCCGTGACGATGTCTATATCAAGATTTTCGGACAGTTCAATGACGCCAATCAAGCGATTTCCGATAGAACGCAGATTGGTAATGATCTTATCCAGAGTTTCAATATCCATCTCCGGATTATCTTGGCAATACTGGATGGCAAACTTAATGGTGGAGAACTCGTTCTTAAAAATTTCAGCTACGTCAGGAATCCATTTTTTGCCTTTCAAGTGGCTCTGATCCTGAACAGCAAATATTTCAGCGTCCTTATCTTCTGAAAGAGCCTCGAAGGGATTGAAGGCAATTTTGATGCGCTCTTTCTTGTAGGCAGCATTAACAACCGGAATACCGGCAATCGCAGTCATCAAAGCCGTGACACGCTGCTGGCCGTCAATGAGAATCTTTTTGCCAGCAGATACAGAACCATCCTTCAGCTTCACATTGTGATTTTTCCAGATGATGAGATAGCCAGTCGGATAACCCTTGTAAAGAGAGTCCAAAAGGTCGCGCACCTGTGTCTTTTTCCACACAAAGGGACGCTGAATTTCAGGGATGGCAATATCTCCAGAAGCAATTAAGCCAAGGATTGCACTAACACTCAGAGAATTTGGATTGTATTTTTCAATAATCATTTTGCTGCCTCCAGCTATTTTCCTAAACAACACTGTCTCATAAAAATGAGGCTAATTTTTTAAGCATTAGGTCTTTTGTTTATGTTTCCTGCCATCCTGCGGTTTTTCCGCGTCTTTGGGTACGATCCAAGTTCTTCCCACACGGCTAACGCCAGGGATCCGTCCCTGATTACAAAGCACTTGTACGCGGCGGGCAGTGATACCCCACTTTGCTGCTACTTCTGGTACTGAAATATATTCCATAACCATTCACCATCACAAATAATCTGTTGACCGGACAAGATTTTTGCTGAGCACATCCGGATTTTCATACAATTCGACAAATACATTATATACCGTTGAGCGAACAATTGCAATTCAATTATACCCCTCTGTTAGTGGTTTTCGCCGCTATCAGAGGGGTTTTAAATAGTTGTCGCTTCGTCTTGTTGATATATTTCCTCTCCAGATGGTGGAGAGGCCCCCGTATCAGAGCGGAAGCAGACTGGCTAACATATCCGCTGCATCTTTTTGATCGTCCATGTCGGCGTCACAAATCGCTCCTGTTGCCCATTTTCGTTCTCCCTCGGGTAAGTACTCTCTGTAATTCCTTCGCGTTGTCCTGACCCGTGTGTGGCCCAAGTTGGCAGCCAGTTCCTTCAGCGTACAGCCTTTCTCCATCGCCAGCACCGCATAGGTATGGCGCAAATCCTTGAATGGTATGTGATCCAGCCCAGCCTGCTCAAGGATCCGCTGATGGAGCAGCCGCACCATTGCCGGAGAGTATGGCTTCAGAGTGCCTGGGTGTATGAACATCACCTCACTGCTGGGATGCTTCCTGTGCTCGAGCTTCAGCTGCTCCGCTGCTTCCTCCGACAGCTGGATTTGTCGTGTTTCCCTTCCGTAGGACACCAGCTCTCGACGCTCCACCACACGGCCGGTCTGGATCGTCAGTACTCCGGTTTCGATATTCAGGTCGCTCCATTTCAGCGCAATCAGCTCACGCTGACGCAGGCCGTATTCCAGCGCTAATGTGAACATTGGCAGATAGCCCAGCTCCCAGGCTGCATCAAGATAATCCATCACCTCGTACTTGGACATGACTTGTGCGCAGACCTGCTTTTTCACGGAATAGCGGAAGCTCGCCGCCGGATTGCTTTTGATGTATCCTGCATCGACCGCGTGATTGAGGATGTTGGACAGCAAGGTGCAGATATGGCGCATGGTCTGCTGTGATAATGGTATCGCCTGTCGATGGTTGCCGTTGGCGCGCCGGTCACCGAGAAACCTTCGTATGTCCTGTTCAGTCAGATCGGTCAGCTCGTATTCACCGAGTATGGGCAGGATGTGATTTTTCAGAACATAGCCGTGCGCTGCGAAGGTGCTGGGCCGCACATTCGGCCTGTTGATGTTTTCCTGCCAGTATTCCGTCCACTCTCGTACCGTCATAGGCGCATCTCCTTTGCGCAGGCACGCAGTTCCCCGAAACCAAGTCTCGGTAGCTTTGCAGCTACGAGGAGCTTTTGATGCCGGTAATATAGCATCGACTCCGTGAAGGGTTGTCCACTTCCTTCGTTTATGAAGACCCACGGATTTTCCGGATACTTCTTTCTCTCTGCCGCAAGAAGCTCTGCTGCTGTCGGTGTCAGCGTGATCCAACGTTTGGGCAGCTTTACAATGCATCGTTTTGCATCATATGCAGACCACTTCAGCGTTCTCAGTTCGCCCAGGCTCATGTTGCCAGCCAGTGCCACATAGAAGATGGCGTACGCATCCGTGGACTTCGCCGCCTCCAGATAGCTTTTGATTTGCCCCGATCTCAGTCGACAGGCCTCGGACTTCTCGTTCGGATACACATACAAGACCGTGGCCGGATTGCACTCCAACATTCCTTCTCTGCAGGCTTCGTCCAGTATTCTTCGAAACAGCAGGTGCACACACCAGACGCTGGTATCACTCAAGCCGCCGTTTCTCAGCTCTGCATAGAATGTCCGAAAACATTCAGGAGTCAGTTCAGAGAGGGGAATATTTTCGAATCGAGGCACAATGTGGTTGAGAATGATATTACGATAGCCGCCCACGGTATTCCTGGACAAGCCGTTCCTCATACGGGAATTAAGCCAGTCCACCGCCCATCTGCCCACGCTCATTTCTTCCATCATGTTTGCTCCCCAGACATAGAAGATGCGCCCACCCCAACAGTTTCTCTCGTTGGAAGCGGACGCATTTTTTCATACGTATTCAGTTCGTTTGCCAACTGCCATGCCAGACGAAAACCGCTGATAAAGCTGTCGATGGACAGATCCTCGGCGATCTGATCCTTACAGTCAATGATCTGCAAAACCAGTTTGCGCTCTGGCTTCTCCAAACGCTCGATTAACTCCTGGTGGCAGGCTTCGATCTCATTTTTCAGCTTTGCCGCTGGCGGAGCCTTATAGAAGCTGTCGTATAGAGCTTTTAACTGTTCGTTCACGGGCATCTCCTCCTTGCAGCAACAAACAGTATCATAAGTTCGCATAAATAGCCAGGAGATTTTGCGGATAAATAATATAAAAAAACAGTAAGTACCGTAACCTTGCATAAGTCTTTCTCTGAGGTACTGTTTACGTTTGTAGGCAGTACCTCTTTTTGAGGTTACGCCTACATTTTATCACAAACCTCATCGCCAAAAGAGCTTTGTGCCGCCTGATTATGTATATCTTTCCCTTACTGAAAATCCACATATGAAATCATCAAACAAACGTTTTTGCCGCTATCGGCAAAATAACTCACATAATTTACGTCTATTTCCTGTTGTATTTTTGCCGATAGCGGAGTATAATAACAGTACAAACTCTTTTGGAGGAATTCAGATGGCATACCTTTCTGTTGCGCAAGTCGCAGAAAAATGGAATATTTCCGAACGCAGCGTGCGCAATTATTGTGCCGAAGGCCGCGTTCCCGGTGCATTTCTCACCGGCAAGACATGGAGCATTCCTGATGATGCAGAAAAGCCCAGCCGCGCCAAGAGGAAAGCGGCTGCGCCTGCCACACTTCTTGAAGTTCTCAAGGCAGAGAAGGCTGCAAAACGTACCGGCGGCATCTATCACAAGATCCAAATTGACTTGACCTATAACTCCAATCACATCGAGGGCAGCCGTTTGACCCATGACCAGACACGCTACATTTACGAAACGAACACCATCGGCGTGACCGACGAAAGCGTAAATGTGGACGATGTGATCGAGACGGCAAACCATTTCCGCTGTGTTGACCTGGTGATTGACAATGCCAAATCCGCCCTGACGGAAAAGTTGATCAAGGAACTGCATTTTATTTTGAAGGCCGGGACCAGCGATAGCCGCCTGGATTGGTTCGCTGTGGGCGACTATAAGAGGATGCCGAATGAAGTTGGTGGTCAGGAGACCGCACTTCCTGAAGAAGTATCCGATAAGATGCAGGAGCTGCTCCGGGAGTATAATCACAAGGAAAGTAAATCCCTGGACGATCTCATCGACTTCCATGTGCGCTTTGAACGCATCCATCCGTTTCAGGATGGTAATGGAAGAGTTGGACGGCTGATTTTGTTCAAGGAGTGCCTGAAGCACAACATCGTACCCTTCATCATCAGCGAAGATTTGAAGCTGTTCTATTACCGCGGCCTGAAGGAATGGGGGCGCGAAAACGGTTATCTGAGCGACACCATGCTCACCGCACAGGATCGTTTTAAGAAATATCTTGACTATTTCCGAATCCCATATTCGGAATATCGCAGAGAGGAAAACCATGAAACTGCTGATTGATTTATTTTTGACCTTTGCCAAAATCGGTGCATTTACCTTTGGCGGCGGTTATGCCATGATCGCGCTTTTAGACCATGAGTGCGTGGAAAAGAAGCAATGGATCACAGAAGATGAATTGACGGATGTAGCCGCCATTGCAGAGTCCACGCCCGGACCAATCGCCATCAACTGTGCTACCTTCACCGGATATAAACAAGCAGGCCTTCCCGGTGCCGTTGCTGCCACAGTTGGAATGATCCTACCCTCCTTTTTGATCATACTAATCATCGCATCCTTTTTTGAAGCTTTGCTGAATTATCCCATCATCGCCAATGCGTTCAAAGGGATTCGTGTTGCAGTCGCAGTTCTCATTGCCCACGCTGGGTTCAAGATGGTGAAGAAAATGCTGAAGAAAACCCCCAACAAAAAACACGGCATTGCCTTTGTGTCTGTATACTTTGGCATCACATTTGTTCTGAATCTGCTTGGCATTCATCTTTCTACGATCTGGCTGATCCTCGTCGCCGGCGTGTGCGGCTATTGCCTGTATGGCATACCGAAGAAGGGGGTGCAGAAATGATCTATCTGGAACTGTTTTGGGAATTTTTGAAGGTGGGTCTCTTTGCCTTCGGCGGTGCCTATGGTGCGATACCTATCATCCAGCAGGGCGTCCTGTCGCAAGGTTGGATGAGTGAGGCCATGTTTGCCAACATCGTCGCCATCAGCGAATCGACTCCCGGACCCATCATGGTCAATGCGGCTACATATATCGGCAAGATGCAAGGAGGTATCCTCGGTTCCGCTATAGCGACTCTGGGCGTGGTTTTGCCGTCCTTCGTCATTATTCTTTTGGTAACAGCCTTATTCAAAAAAGTCTTGAAAAAGAAGGCGGTACAAGGCACTTTGCGCGGTGTAAAGCCCTGCGTCATGGGCATTATTCTGGGCACCGGTTTTTATATGGCCGTTTCCGCTGTGCTGGGTTCCATTGAGGCGATCACCTTTGATTGGATCGCTTTGGTCATCCTTGCCGTTCTGATCCTTGCGCTTGTACTGCACCAAAAAGCGCGCAAAAAGGAGCTATCGCCCATACTGCTGATCGTAATTTCCGCAGTCCTCGGCGCGATTATGTATTAATAAATAGCCAGACTGTAGATCTGCATCGACGGATATACAGTCTGGTTTTTTATTGATGTATGCTGTCAGGTTTTTGTTTTTTGAAAAAATACAAAATACCGTTTATGGAGTGTACGCTGTCCATAAACGGTATTTTTATTTAATCCTCATTTATCATATCTATTCCGCTCATCAGCGTTTCTAAATCCATAGCACCCATTCCGTAGGCGACGCCGTTTCCTTCGGCATCGATGAAGTAGGTTGTGGGCAGTGAGGACACACCATAGGCAGATGCAGCCGAGATATCGGTATCATAGAACACAGGGAATGTGTAGTTGTTTTCTTCAATAAAGGCAGATGCACTGTCTACGGTATCCCAGGAGCCGTCCGTTACATTGACCATGAGGAAATGGATTTCTTCTCCAAGCTCCTCATAGGCTTTTTGGAAATCCGGCATTTCCATCTGGCAGGGGCCGCAGCGGCTGGACCAGAAGTTCAGCACCACCGGCTTGCCACGATAGTCAGACAGCTTGACAGGGTTTCCATTCAGGTCATATACGGTAAAGTCCGGCGCTAAAGCACTTTCTGCCTTGTCCTCACTTTCACCGGCTTCAGCCTGATTGTCCCCGGCTTCATCTTGTGCCTGACCGCTCTGTGTCGCCAGCTGCGGCATATCCATCCGGCTGCCCAACTGATTGTACAGCACATACGCACCGCCAATCAGAAGGACAAACACCAGAATCATGATCCATACGGTTTTGTTGTTTTTCATGTATCAACCCTCCTTAACTCAGCAGCCCCATCAGCCGTCCGAGCATACCGGTCATCATCAGGATACCCACCAGAATCAGCAGGATGCCGCTGACCGTATTGATGACGTTGTAGTTTCTCTTGATGAAATCAAAGGCGCTTTTCAGTTTATCGATCAGCACAGCGCTGAGGATAAAAGGCACTCCCAGACCCAGCGAGTACGCAAGCAGCATACCCATACCTGCCAGCATCTGCCCCTGCTGAGAGGCCATCATCAGCGCAGAGCCGAGGAAAGCGCCCACACAAGGCGTCCAGCCAAGGGAGAAGATGATGCCAAACAGGAGAGCCGAGCCGAAGCCCATTTCCTTTGTGTCCATGCTGCGCTTGCTGCCTCTGAACAGGTTCAGCTTGAATACCCCGAGGAAATTCAGGCCGAAAAACACCACGACCAGACCGGATACGATGTTCACTGCTGTCTGATATCTGGTCAGGAAACCGCCAAGTGTTCCTGCCAAAGCACCCAGAGCAACGAATACCACCGTAAACCCCAGCACAAAGCCGGATGCACCGGTCAGTGTCTTGCGGGTTGTGCGTTCACCGCCACCGGCAAAGTAGGAAATGTAAATGGGCAGCATAGGAAGCAGACAGGGAGAGATAAAGGTGATGATACCCTCCAGGAAAGAAATCACATATTGCATGAGCTGCACCCCTTTCCAAACACGCCGGACAGCAGCCATCCCATCAGCCCCATATAGATCATGGAATTCACAGGATCAGAGGTGATGGCGCAACTTCCGGTGGAACAGCCAACGAATCGGTAATACAGGAAACCCACGATTACGCCGCCCAGTGTGAACATGAGCGGGCGCATCCATTTTTTTAATTTCATTTTCATAATCAAATGCCTCCTAACAGATATTCTTCTGCATAATGGGCTGCTACTGCGCCATCTGCCGCTGCGGTCACGATCTGGCGTACAGCCTTGGTTCTTACATCGCCAATGGCATATACTCCGTGGATATTGGTTCTGGTGGATTCATCAGCCGCAATATAGCCGGCCCCATCCAGTTCAAGCTGCTGCCTGAAAAGCTCCGTATTGGGACTCATGCCCACGCTGACAAAAAGACCGTCCAGATCAAGCTGGCTTTCCTCGCCGGTCTTGACATTTTTCAGCTTCACACCAGTGAGCTTCTCCCCGTGGAGCAATTCCGTTATGGCGCTGTTCCACAGAAATTCGATGTTTTCCGCCTTCATCAGCGGGTCATGATAGATCTTTGTTGCTCTCAGCTGATCTCTGCGGTGAATGAGGTAAACCTTCTTTGCAACACGGGAAAGAAAGATGGCCTCTGCTGCTGCGGAATTGCCGCCGCCCACCACCGCAACCACCTTGTCCTTGTAGAACATTCCGTCACAGGTCGCACAATAAGCAACACCCCGTCCGGTCAGTTCTGTTTCTTTTTCAACACCCAGATGCTTGTGTCCGGCTCCGGTGGCAATAATCACCGCTTTGGCGATATAGTCGCCCTCGCTGGTGTGAAGCGTCTTTTCCTTGCCGCCCAGTTCTGCAGAAAGCACCTCCGCATTCACGGTTTCTACGCCAAAACGCTGTGCGCCCAGCTGCATATTCATACCAAGGGTAAATCCGTCAATTCCTTCGTGGAAACCGGGATAGTTATCGATCTGGGTGGTCTGGGTCATTTGACCGCCGGCGTAGAGCTTTTCAATGACCAGAGTGGAAAGACCGGCTCTGGCAGTATAGAGGGCTGCGGTATATCCTGCGGGGCCGCCGCCAATTACAATCATATCATAGTTTTGATTCATAGCAGTCGCTCCTTTTCGCTTCATTTCTTTTGTAGCCTTAGTATATCCGTTTTTATGCCGGTCTTCTGTGACCGCATCACATAGGGTTTTATAGAGTGAATTATTGACATATACCGGAAATAATGCTATCATAAATGAAAATGATTACTGAGGAAGGCGGAAGCTATGGCACTATCAGAATACTTTCCTATTTTTCATAAATTGACCAAACAGGAACAGGAGCAGATGCTTCATCTGGCAACCTTGCGAAAGGTATCCCAGGGATCGCTGATCCACAACGGGGATGCAGACTGCATGGGGCTGCTGCTTGTTCGCAGCGGACAGCTTCGTGCGTTTCTGACCTCTGATGAAGGCCGTGAGATCACCATCTACCGTTTGTTTGAACGGGACATCTGCCTGTTTTCTGCTTCCTGTATGATGAACTCCATTCAGTTTGACATTACCATTACAGCAGAGAAAGACACCGAGTTCTGGATCATACCGCCGGAGTTCTATAAATCCCTAATGGAAAAATCTGCTGCTGTTGCCAATTACACCAACGAGATCATGGCCACCCGGTTCACGGATGTCATGTGGCTGATCGAGCAGGTGATGTGGAAGAGCTTTGATAGACGACTGGCACACTTCCTTATAGAAGAAAGTGCTATTGAAAATTCTGCTGTACTCAAGACTACCCACGAGGTTATTGCCAGTCACCTTGGCAGTGCAAGAGAAGTGGTCACCCGAATGCTGAAATATTTCCAGAATGAGGGTATGGTCAAGCTGACACGAGGGACTATCGAGATTATCGACATGGACAAGCTGGAAGAACTGGACGAATGAGAAAACCTCCGCAACCTTTGAATGGGCTGCGGAGGTTCCTTCTTTTGATGCTTATTTGACCATGGCGAGGATTTGATTCTTGGGTCTTGCACCCATGCTCTGATTGACGATCTTACCGTTCTTCATGACGAAGAGGCTGGGGATGGACATCACCTGGAACTGACTGGCCAGCTCCGGATTCTCATCCACATTGATCTTGCCGACCTTGATGTCGGGATTCTCACGGGCGATTTCCTCTACGATGGGAACCACCATGCGGCAGGGACCGCACCAGGGTGCCCAGAAGTCCAGCAGGACGGGCTTGTCGGATTCTATGACTTCCTTATGGAAGTTATTCTTATTGATATTGATAGCACTCATAATGCGTACCTCCTTGTTTTTTATGGCTTTATTATAATCCGTAATTTTGGTTTTATCTGTGATCTGGTCACTTAGCTTCTTGCCATACCGTCTACACTCAGGACCACGCCGGTAATGTAGGACGCTTCTTATGCAAGAAACACAAATGCGTTGGCAATGTCTTCCGGTTGTCCTAAGCGGCGCAAGGGGATCTGCTTGATCATGGGGTCGATGACTTCCTTGGGAACTGCTTTCATCATATCGGTTTCTGTTATGCCGGGAGCAACTGCGTTAACACGAATTCCCTTTGGTCCCAGTTCTCTTGCCAAAGAGACAGTCAAACCATTGACTGCAAATTTGGATGCGGGGTAAGCAAAGCCGCTGGGCTGACCGTAAATACTGACCATGGAGGAAGTGCTGAGGATAACGCCGCTGCCCTTGGCGACCATACATTCTGCAGCAGCCCGGGTGGCATTGAACACGCCTTTTACATTCAGATCCATGACCTTGTCAAAGGCCTCCTCGGTGTATTCGATGAAGGGTGTGCTTTCAGATACACCGGCGTTATTGACCAGGATATCCACACATCCGAAATTTTCACGAACATATTGAAAGGCCTTGCGAACATCTTCCAGAGAAGCGAGGTTGGGGCTTATAGCGCCGATTGTTGATCCAGGAAATTTCTGCCGCAGCTGATCAGCGGCTTTCTGCACGGATGTGTCGTTACTGGCAGCAATCACAACCACTGCACCTTCCTTTAAGAAAGCCTTTGCCGTTGCATATCCAATGCCACGGCTTCCTCCGGTGATAACTGCCACTTTATCTTTCAATCTCATATTGAGTACCTCCTTGGTTTCTTTATGGTCTTAGTATATCCGTATTTCCTTTGGTCTTCTGTGACCGGGTCACACATCCAATTATTTTCGATTTGTACCTGCTTTTGCCTTGCAGATCAGCTGCGTCATGGTTCCCATCGCATCGTGACAGCATCATAGAAAATAACACCGCCTCGTCAGGTAACGAGGCGGTGCTGTTTTAGCTGAAAGCTATGATATATCTGCCTGACAGCAAAGCTGCAGGACAAATGTTATATAGCTTTGTTTGCGCGGATCAATAGTTTTCTGCGTTGATCTCAAAGAAGCTCTGGGGATAAGAGCAAGTGGGGCAGACCTCGGGAGCCTTTGTACCCACGACGATGTGACCGCAGTTGCGGCACTCCCACACCTTGACCTCACTCTTAGCAAAGACCTCAGCCATCTCCACATTTTTGAGCAGGGCACGGTAACGCTCCTCATGGTGCTTTTCGATGGCAGCAACCAGACGGAACTTGGCGGCCAACTCCGGGAAACCCTCAGCCTCAGCGGTCTTTGCAAAACCGTCGTACATATCAGTCCACTCATAGTTCTCGCCCTCAGCGGCGTGGAGCAGATTTTCAGCGGTGTTGCCGATACCGGAAAGCTCGCTGAACCACATTTTGGCGTGCTCCTGCTCGTTAAAGGCGGTCTTCTCAAACAGTGCGGCGATCTGCTCGTAGCCTTCCTTGCGGGCAACGGCGGCAAAGTAGGTGTATTTGCCTCTGGCCTGACTCTCACCGGCAAATGCGGCCTCCAGGTTCTTCTCGGTCTGCGTTCCGGCGTACTTGCTTACCGGTGCTTCTTCCTCCAGCTTGACAAAGACGCTGGCAGGCTGCTTACATACGGGGCACTTGAAATCTTCGGTCATAGGACCTTCATGGACATAACCACAGACAGAGCATTTCCATTTTTCCATATTCTTGATCTCCTTTTTATCTTCTTTTTTATCGTTGTTGGGGACACGTTCCAAAAGCTGCTGTGCGGCCTCAACCGGGAATCCGGCAGGGGGAGCACTGAGCAGTTCTTCCAGTAGTGCGTGGGTATTGCCGCTCTGGGGCAGCATATATCCGGCTTCTCGCAGAATATCCTCCGCCATCAGACGGTTGGACTTGGCAATGCCGGCCATCAGTCGAGAGAGACCGTCTTTCTCGGTGAAAGCGGCGATTTGAGTGGCAATCTTTTCCTGCTTTGCCTTGCTCTCAGCCAGCTGGTTCATCACAGCGACTACCGTTTCCGTTTTTGGCTGCTGGGGCGGATACTCCAGGGGGACCATGGAGATCGCCCCGCTGGGGCAGGCCGCTGCACAGTCACCGCAGCCGATACACTTGTCCACATCAATGATACTATCCTCTGTGTCAGTAGCGCCTACCGGGCATACATACAGGCACAGGCAATCCTTTGTACACAGGCGGAGATTGCGAACCGCTACTTTCTTTGCGCTCATGCAGAGACCCTCCCTTCGATTTTTTCAAACTTCCAGTCCGGGACCTTGCACACCGGGCACAGAGCAGGAGCACTATCACCTATGTAAATAAAGCCGCAGACCGTGCATACCCACACCTCGGCATTTTGCAGGAACGCCTCACCTTCTTTTTCATAGCGGGAGAGCAGAGAATCGATCATACGGGTGACTTTTTCACCCCAGACGCAGATCCGCTGACTGCCCCGGTCACCGGCGCTTTCCGCTGTCGCCTTAACCAAGGGATATTTTGTCTGAACATCTTCTCTAACCAAAGCGGCAATCACCTTTTCATCCGCTTCAGAGATCTGCGGCGCTGCAGCAGTAAAATAGTCGGCGATTTCCTGGAACAATGCCTGTTCCTGCGCCTTATACTGCTTCTCACAACCTCTTGCCAGATTGGAGAACACAGCGGCCAGAGCGCCGGGAGACAGTTTGAACATATCGGGATCGATCTCAATCGGCGTCACAGGAGCAGGGGCTGATTCCTTAACAGCCTCCGGTGCAAATGCACCTTTGTCGGCCCGACATAAGGGACACGCCCATCCATCAGGTAATTCAGCAAACGGTACGCCCTCTTTTTCTTCATCATAGACGTATCCGCATACTGAGCATACATACTTCATACGTATACCTCCTATTTCACATACTCATTCACAACAGTTATGCTTTCCAGAGGCTGTGCAGATTACAGTAGGCGTACACGGCCTCCACCTCGTCACCCTCACAGAGAGCAAAGCAGACTTTGGGTGCGTCGCCGGGGTTGAGCGCTTTGCGCTGATTGCCCTGCTTGGTTTGGAGGGATACCCACTCAATATAATGTTCGGGCTGCATGGGATGCTCCACAGAACCCACCGTGACGGTTACTTTGTTTCCCTCCACTGTATAGACAGGAATGTGCTTCTCGACAGAAGCCTCGGTCGTGCCGGGGATGATCTCCGTCATTTTCTGTCCACAGCACATGACGGGAACGCCCTTGTCCTTAACCATGGCAATCATGTTGCCGCAGTGCTCGCAAATAAAGAATTTCTGCTCCATAATGATACCTCCTGATTATTTTAGATTTTTTAGAAATTTTGCTTCTATTGACTATATTTTATTTGAGTTGCCCGACTGATTCCGTGACAAGATCACACTGACACAATTAGTGTTCGCCGCACTCATGGGCGTGTTCGTGGTTGTGGCAGACAGAACCGGTGGAGATCAGTTCGCCACGCAGGTAGGCTTCCACAGCTGTGACTGCATCACCCTGAGCACCAACGATCACTTCCACATTACGCTCGTTGAAGATCTCAACGGCTGCACCGCCCATGCCACCGGAGATGATCACGTTGGCACCATTGTCTGCAAGGAAGTTCGGCAGGAAACCGGGACGATGACCGGGATTAGGGATAGAGTTCTGTGCAACGATCTTTCCATTTTCTGCATCAAACAGAATGAAGTTCTCACAATGACCAAAATGACCGGCAACGATGTTGCCCATAGCTGCTACTGCAATTTTCATAATTCATTTCTCCTTAAAGTAATTTGATTGTATTTTCATAGACCTGCCGCAGCGCAATCGCCGCAGGGCAGCTCATTTGAGATAAGTTTTGTCCGGCATTGATAGCTGCCGATACCGTTTTATCGTAGGGGATTATCCCCACAAAAGGAATGTCCAGTTCTTGGCAGAACGATTTGATTGCATCGGTGTTTTCCGGGCTTGTATCCCATTTATTGACGCAGACTGCAAGCTTGGTTTGGAATGTCTTCGTGGTTTTCACAAGGCGCTCCAGATCGCTTTGACCTGAAAGGCTGGGCTCCGCGACTACAAGCACCAGATCCATACCGCTGACAGAAGCAATGACAGGACAGCCAATGCCGGGAGAGCCGTCGATAACAGCAATTTCTGTTTCCGGGGCGTTTTTCAGCAGTGCCAGCTTTACATTGGTCACCAACTTGCCGGAGTTGCCACGACCCATTTTCAGCTTGGCTGTGGAGAAAACACGTCCGCTGCGGTAGAGCATTTGCGTCCCGGCTTCATCCGGATGCAGCTTTACCGCATCTGTAGGACAAACATAAGCACAAACGCCACAACCTTCGCATGCATATTCGTTTACCTTGCCGTTCTTGATGGCACCAAAACGGCACTTTTCCTCACACAAACCGCAGTTGATACATTTTTCGTAATCGATCTCGGGCGTTACGCTGGTGGAGCTTTTGGTGATTGCCTTTTGAGGACAAGCGAAAGAGCAAGGGTTACAAGCGAAACCGTATAAGCAATCCAAGCGAACGAAAGGGCGTTGGGCTTGACGCTCGGGAGTGGGCCTTGGGGACTCTTCCTTGATGCGGATCGGATGTTGCTGGGAGTCGATGTATTCCTTAGATATTTGTAAGTAATCGTTGTAGTTGAAACGTACGCCTAGCTCTTGGGCGATCTCATAAGCGGCTTGCTTTCCTCTTAGTACGGCGGTAGTACCTTCTCCGATCCGTACGGCATCACCTACGCCGGCACAACGTTTTCCAAATGTATATTGGCCTTTGGTTAGCAATTGGTTGTCGGGAATCAATCCTGTACATATATTAATGACATCAATACCATCGATCACTTTCTCTGTTCCCGGGATTGGCTTGAAGTTCTCGCATTCGCAGACAACCGCGCCGGTGATACCTGTCCGATCCAGGTTTGGAATGGCTTTCAAAAGCATATGAGAGGTATAAATAGGTATGCCAAGGCGGCGAATTCGATTCGCTTGTACCGGAAATCCACCTTCATGGGGCATCGCCTCTAAAATAGCCTTGACTTTCGCTCCGGCTTGCATCAATTGGTAGGACGTTAGGTAACCTATATTACCGGCGCCTACTGTCAATATGTTTTTGCCGAGTAACGTGAATTCAGCGTTCATCATTTTCTGTACGACTGCCGCTGTATAAACTCCGGGCACATCATCATTCTCGAAGGTCGGCATAAAAGGAACCGCACCGGTAGCGACTATCAAGGCTTGAGCTTCTACATAGAAATTTTTATGGTTAAGCATGTCTTTTACGGCGATACGCTTATTTTGTAGGATATCCCAGACCGTAGAATGTAAGAAAATACCAGAGTGGTCGTCTCCGGCTAAAGTTTTCGCGATATCGAAACCACGCATACCCCCAAAGCGCCGCTCTTTCTCGAAAAAGAAAAATGCATGGGTTTGCATCAAAAATTGACCGCCGATCTTATCATTG
>ENA-OPBW01000868-OPBW01000868.1-human-gut-metagenome-genome-assembly--contig:-NODE-868-length-19622-cov-4.890683_pt1 | contig 19622 bp, 14 predicted proteins | sample MGYA00241070_ERZ501456 | MGnify/ENA primary metagenome ERZ501456 (study PRJEB25962, sample SAMEA2042624) | human gut metagenome | biome: human gut; feature: human-associated habitat; material: faeces...
CTTCACATCCGGCATGACCGGCTCCGATTACGATTACATCATACTTGAAATCCATTAGCTTTTATGTTTTTAATCCTTTGCAAAAATACGAATTACATGAAATCTTTCCGCATTTCCAGCGCTTTGTTTTCTGCGGCTTCCATGATTTCGCGTTCTCCCGGCCCTTTGTCATTGATGCCGCAAAGATGCAGTATGCCGTGTATGATTACGCGGTAGAGTTCCGTTTCATACGCGGCATCGAACTGTTCGGCGTTGGTGCGTACCGTGTCCAGACTGATGAACAAATCGCCCGACAGTTTCTTGCCTTCGCAGTAGTCAAATGTAATGATGTCCGTGTAATAATCATGCTGCAGATACTGGCGGTTTACTTCCAGAATCTTCTCGTCCGAGCAAAAGATGTATGCGATTTCGCCTACCTTCTTGCCGTAAGTTTCGGCCACGGCTTTGATCCATGCGGTCGTTTCGCGCTTCTTGATGGCGGGCATTTCCACGCCTTCTGTCTGATAACTAATCATAGCTTATGTCAATTGAAAAATAAATATCCGATGAAAATGGCAGCTAATATTCCGGCAAAGTCGGCAATCAGTCCGCAACTTAATGCATGCCTTGTGCGTGTCACGCTGACGCTTCCGAAATACACCGCCAGAATATAGAATGTGGTATCCGTCGACCCTTGGAAGATGCAGGCCAGACGACCGACAAACGAATCAGCTCCGTAGGTGCTCATGGCATCCACCATCAGGCCGCGGGCTCCGCTGCCGCTCAACGGCTTCATCAGTGCCGTGGGCAGTGCACCGACAAACTGGTCGTCTATACCGCAACTCCGAACCACCCCGGCGATGCCCTGAATCAGAAAATCCATGGCGCCCGAAGCACGGAACACACCGATGGAAACCAGGATGGCCACCAAGTAAGGAATGATGCGCACGGCAGTAGAAAATCCCTCTTTGGCTCCTTCCACGAAGGCATCGTACACATTGATTCTTTTCCGCATGCCCGACACGATAAAGCCGATGATGACGAGAAAGAGAAACACATTGGCAAAGGTGGTAGAGTAGAGGTCAATCTGTTCCCGGCTAAGCTGAAGGAATAGCCAGATGATGCCCGCAATGAGCAGGCTGGCTCCACCGAGAAACAACAGGATGGTCCGGTTCAGCAGGTTGATGCGCTGGTACAGGCTGACCGCAATGATGCCGGCCATCGTCGAAAAGAAAGTCGCCAGCAGAATCGGAACAAACACGTCTGTAGGCTGTGCGGCTCCCATTTGTGCCCGGTATACCATGATGCTGATGGGAATCAGTGTCAGTCCCGACGTGTTCAGCACTAAAAACATGATCATCGGGTTGCTGGCCGTATCTTTTCGCGGGTTCAGTTCCTGCAGTCCCTCCATGGCTTTCAGGCCGAGCGGCGTGGCGGCATTGTCCAGTCCCAGCATATTCGCCGCCAGGTTCATGAAAATACTTCCCGTCACCGGATGCCCTTTGGGGATTTCCGGAAACAGTTTCGAAAACAGCGGACTCAGCAGGCGGGCGAAAAGCTGGATAACACCCCCTTTTTCTCCAATCTTCATGATGCCCAGCCAGAGCGACAACACCCCCGTCAGCCCCAATGAGATTTCGAACGCCGTTTTGGAAGAAGCGAAAGTGGAATTGATAATCTCCGGAAATACGACCGTGTCGCCTAAAAATGCGAGCTTAACCAGTGCCACTACGAAGGCCAGAAGGAAAAATGCAATCCAGATGTAGTTTAAAGCCATTTCTATCTAAGTATAATTCATGATTAATCTGTGTTACAAAAATATATAATTTCTTTGTCACTTCCTTCACCTTGTCTGAAAACATATTATTCTTGGTGAATGCAGTTTGGATTCTTAGTATATATTCTTGATTTTTCTTTTATCAAATTTCTTTTTATATTATGAAACCGAGAAGAACGTTTGATGTTTTATGGATATATGAAGAGGTATCTAAAGTTGAATTATTTTCAATAGAAGCTACAGCAAAAGTTCTTTTATTTTATGTTTGTTGATTGTTTAAAGATAAAAGTTGTATTAAATTTCCTTTTCATCGTATTTGGTTAATCTGTTAATAAATGTTTCCTGTTCATTGTTTTATACGTATCAGACGAATGATAGAATAGGGTAAATAGGATTTTGTAAGTCAATTTTTGTGCTTATATGAATTCCGATGAAAAGGGGAAATTGTATTGGGGTTTATTCTAGATTTGGAGTATCTTGTATAATTTGTTCTTTAGTCTAAAAGGAATTGTTCTTTAGGCTATTTATGTGTTTGTTTCATAGGATATTATGCCTGTGAAGAAATATTAATATGTACACGCTTTGTACATTTCTATCCCTGTTTTTCTGGACGTTTTGTGTATATTTGTATACACGTTATCTGATGAAATAACGTTTCTATAAGCTGATTTGTTCGATTATACAATCGTTTTAATATATTCAAAAGTTCTCGTAACATGTGTGAATAGAACTTTTATTTTTATTTTCTCTTAAACTGCTGAGGTTGTAATGATGAAACAATTTGTGCTTATATTATACTTTCTGTTTTTGGGTATCGGACTCATGTCTGTGCTTCCGTTGTGTGCTGCTGAAGAGCCTTCTGATTCGTCTTCTCAATATGAATATGTGGAATATTCGCCGTTGAACACTACTTATGAAATTTATGGGTGGAATGTTCCTCGTTACTATTATTATCAATATCTTCATCTTTTTGCAGATTATCCATGGGTTGTACGTGTGGCTTATGGTATTGTCTTTTGCTGCGTAATTGGCTTTTTCTTTATAGTCATGGCTATGTTTCTTGATGTGTACTATATGGAGCGAAGTAATCGATTTTATGCGAAAATCCGAAAGAAATATTTTGAGAAGATGAAAGATGTTTGCTATGCATCAGTTGATAATTTATCTGTCGATGAGATTGCTCACAGGTTGGATTATAAACCAAAGAGATGGCGTGCCTGGCAAATGAGAATGTGGGCACGTGTATTGGTGGATGTATGTCAGTTTACTAATACCTCCGATCCGAATCTTCAGAATTTGCAATCAATTATGAGATTGATAGGATTTACGGATTTTGTAGAAAATAGTCTAGTTTTTGGTTCGCAGAAGCGAAAGGTACGTTTGCTGCAGGCTGTGCGCTTAACGAATATGCGTTTATCTGATAGTCTGGTGACACATTTGGTGAATGATAAAGATCCGGCTTTGCGAAAAGCTGCCCGTGTGTATTATATGTTAGCATCGAAGGATGATCCTTATATTTTCTTTGAAGATGAGAATTTGACTATTGATGCTGCTCGTGAGGCTAACTTTTCGTTGTGGGACAAAATTGAAATACATGAGATTTTTAATAAAATACACGATTCGGGGAGAGCGCTACCTAGATTTGTGCCCTTGTTGCAAACCTCTGAAAATCGTGATATGACGATGTTTTTTATGTATGAAACAGCTTATTGGGGTACCGATCGTGAGTTGAGACATGTGATGACTTATTTTGAGTCTCCTGACCTTATGTATAGGCAGACGGCTTTTGAATGTATAGGAATTCGACGTTATGTGGAGGCTGAGGGAACAATAAAAGACTTGTTTTATAAACAGACGGAGGCATTACGTCGAACAATTTTGAATACCTTGCTAGAGATAAATGGGGAACAAAATGTGGATTTTTTTGTTAATGCGTATCAATTGAAATCTTCAGATTATACACGACGTACTGCACTTCGTTGTTTATGGCTTTCAGGACCGAATGGCCGTGAACGTTTTGAATCTCTCAAGTTAACTTGCAAGCAAAGAGATCGTATTCTGTTTGAACATGTAGAAAATCCTATAATTAACGATGATAATTTATGAGGGATCTGATATTATATTTTTACGGTTATATAGTCTTCTTTTACAGTATGGGGCTTATCGTCTCATATGTAATACTTATGGTGTTGGCTGAGATTGGTATTTTGCGAAGAAGATTTCATCATTTACCAGAGTATGCCAAATATATGATAAATACCAGCCCTTATACTCCTGGTGTGTCAATTATTGCGCCTGCTTATAATGAAGAACGTACGATTGTGGAGAACGTAAAATCGTTGCTTCGGCAGGATTATCCTCTTTTTGAAGTGGTTATTGTTAATGATGGAAGCCGTGACAAAACACTTGAACTTTTGATTGAGAATTTCTCGCTTGTAGAAGTTCCATTTGCGTATGTAGAGTATATACATACCAAACCTTATAAACGTTTGTTCAAGTCTACGAATCCTCAATACAAACGTCTCATAGTGGTAGACAAGGAAAATGGAGGAACGAAGGCGGATGCTGTTAATGCTGGATTGAATGCCTCGTCGTATCCTTATTTTATCAATACTGATGTGGACTGTATCCTTTCCAAGGATGCTATTGCGCAGTGTATACAGCCTATATTAGAATCAAGTGATGTCATTGCAGTGAGTGGTATGATGACTTCATCTAATGGTTGTGAGGTTAAGCATGGGCGAATTATAAGAAGATTGCCTCCTCATACTCCATGGGCTTTGTTTCAAACCTTGGAATATATGCGTTCTTTTCTTATAGGAAAAATGGGCTGGTCTACTATTAATGCAATGCCGAATGTGTCGGGTGGTTATGGCTTGTTCGATAAGAAGATTGTTATTGCGGCCGGTGGTTATAATAGTGACTCTTTTGCCGAGGATATGGATATGATTATCCGTATGGTGGGGTATTGTTGTGATTTTAAGCGTAAATATCGTATCGTACAGATTCCGGCTAACTGTTGTTGGACCGAAGTGCCAGGTACATTAACTACCCTTAGTCGTCAGCGTATACGTTGGGGGCGTGGCTTGATTCAGACTTTCATGCGTCACCGTCGCTTTTTGTTTAATTTCAAGTATAGGCAGTTAGGCATGATAACACTGCCATACGTGTTTATCTTTGAGTTTATCGCTCCTGTAATTGAATTTATTGGAATATTATTGTTTATATATCAGGCTTTTACTGGCGCAGTAAATTGGAGATCTGCCTTGATTATATTCTTGGCTATTTATACATTTTGTGTTATCCTTGCCATGGTTGTAATTCTTTATGACTATATGTTAGGAGGTACATTCAGGAAAGCGCGATCTTATATCTGGATAGTTGTGGCTGCTTTCCTTGAACCATTTTTATATCATCCTTTTATCGTGTTTTTTTCGATAAGAGGATACTTTAACTATCTTGTTAACAAACGAGCTGTTTGGGGAGAAATGACTCGAAAAGGATTTTCTAGTAAAAAAAGCAAAGCTAAAAAAGCTAATGCTGCAGAAAGCAGCGGAGTGGGAGGTACTTTATGAGAAAAAGGGGATATTTACTTACCATTTTGATACTTTTTGTGTTCATTGTGGGCGCCTTTGGTTTCGGGGCTTTTGACCGCAAAGAGGTACATACACCTGATTATTATGAGGTGAATGCTCGCTCTATGTTCAAAAATAATCAATGGGAAGAAGGCAAGCAGATGCTTGATGAGGGTATGCGGTATTATTCTGATGCAAGCGGTTTGAATGAGCTTTTGGGACGATATTATTATCAATATAAGCACGATTATGATAAAGCGAGATATTACCTGGTGAGAGCTGTACAGAGAAATTCGGAGAATGTAACAGCTAAACAGATGCTTGTGAATGTGGAAGAAGAAAGTGGAAACTACTCCAGTGCAATTTGTTATGTGAATGAGTTACTTGAAATTAATCCGTATTGGCAAGGGTTATGGAGGAAAAAAATTGGACTGTATAGGAAGCAGAATAATCATGTGGAAGCTGATCGTTTGCTGAAGCGTTTGCATCAGATTTATCCGAATGACTCTGTAGTAACTAATGAATATGCCTATAATCTGGAAGAGAGCTATGTTAAACAACGAAAGGAAGGTAAGCCAGAATCTGCGATTAGTTCATTGTATGAGCTCGTGAGGGTGATGCCGGAAAATGAGACATATTATATGGATTTGGTTAATCTGCTTTTACAACAAGGAAATGTAGAAGAAGCTCTTGAAGTTTCAGGGAAGGGTGTATCCCGAATGCCGTACAGTTCCAATCTTATCATGAAAAAAGCTGGAATATTGGCTGAGGAGGGGCGTTATCAAGAAGCAATTGCTTTTGTTCAGTCGAGAATGAAATACAACCGGAGTGCTCGTTTGGCAAGTTTCAGCAATGCATTACTTGCAGAGGCGGCCAATGCCGTTAAAATGAATGACCCTTATCTTCTTTATGGACGTTTATATGAGAAAACAGCGAGTGATGAGGCACTTGATTATCTGATTTCCACTTCGATATTGAGGGGCTATGATGAAGATGCTTTGTCTTATTTGGCTGAAGCTAAAAAGCGTCGTGGAGAACAGCCTTCTTTGCTATATAAAGAATATGTCGTTTATAAGCGGATGGGGAATGCAAGTAAAGCCTATTCACTTCTTTCTACGCTTGTAGCTATGAATCCTAATGATAAAGACCTTGTTGATGAATTAGCGCTAAATCGGTTACAGCAGGCTGAAAATCTGATGACAGATGGTCTTTATTCGGAGGCGTTGCCATACGTCAATTCAGCTCTCCGAAATAGTTCTGACAGTGAGTTGAAGGCTTTGGCAATGAGTAAGGCCTATGCATGCAACTATGAATTGAAACGCTATGATGTCGCGATGGAAATACTTGATTCGTTGCGTCTGATTTATCCGGATGACGATACATATTTCGTGAAGAAGGCGGATATTCTTTGTCATCAAGATAATACAGAAAAAGCATTAGCTGTGCTGGATTCGGTTATGCAGGATACGACTAAGCTGGAAATGCGAGCTATATATGCTTCTGCTTATGAAGAAATGGCGGTTCCTTATATTAAAGATTTAATCGAAGAAGGAGCAAGTGGATTTGCTTTTGATGAGAGCGTCAAATTACTTCGGGTTAATCCTTCATCGGTTGAAGGACTACAATATGCTTTGACTACGTCAGATATGCTCAAGCGTTATGATGCTTATGATTATTATGTGACACAGGCTCGTTCAATTTATCCGGAAGAAACAGTTTATGTAGTAAAGCAGGCTGCTTCCTATCTTCGGGAGGAGGAATACGATCGTTCGATAGATATGATACGTCCTTGGCTTACCGATTATCCGAATAATCAAGGACTGGTAGGTGCTTTCTCAGAAAATAGTGAAAGAAAGGCTTATCAGTTAATAAAAGCACATAGAGCCGATTCTGCTTTGGCTGTTGTAGATACAGCATTAATTTTTGATTCAGAAAATCGTTCGTTATTGCTGGCGAAGGGAATAGCCTACGAATCGTTAAAACAATATGATTCAGCTCATTATTATCAGAGCTTTTATATTCCAGGTGTTACAGAAGCTGCTGATTTTAAGCGGCATCTGGATGGATTACAAGGTCGGTCATTCAACAATGAATTAGTGGCAGAATATTTACAAGGACGCTATGGAGAAGCAGATGTAATAACAGCTGTAGGAACTTTATCCTATACGCATCGGAGAAAGAAAAATGCTTATACAGGACGTCTTAATTATGCTGGACGTGATGGTGGTACAGGAGAAGACCTTGAAGATCAAGTGCCTGGAGGACAGGGGATACAGTTGCAGGCAGAATGGGAGCATAACTTCTCGCCAAGTTGGACTACCACGCTTTCTGCTGCCTGGGCAAGTAAGTATTTCCCTAAACTGATGGCCGATTTAAAGGTTTCTCATGAATTTAAAAACGATTGGACGCTTGATGTACATGCCAATTACAGACGTATCAGTACCTATTCTAAAGAGTACCGCTGGGAAGAAGGGGAAGTGCAGGATTGGACTTTTAATGGCTGGAAAAAGTATGACCGTAACCTTATTAGTGTCGGTGCGGGGCTATCTAAAACATACGAACAGTTTTATATGGGTGGAAAAGTTGATGGCTTTTTACTTTCGTCAAATCTATATTTCAATGCTTCTGCCCAACTTAAATATTTTATGCTCGATGATGGACGTACAAGTGTTACGATTACGGGTGGCTTAGGTACTGCTCCAGAAGCAAATATGATAGACTATGCTATGCCGGCTACTTTTGATAAACTTAATACGATGGTTGGATTAGGGGGAACGTATATGTTTAATAAGAACCTGTCGTTAAGTGTAATGGGTACATGGCATACGTTTTATAGCCAGTTAAATCAGCGGTATGGAACTTTGGATAATCCTTATGAACAAATAGAAACAAAATATAGAAATTTATATAATGTACATGTGCAACTCCATATTTATTTTTAGTAAACAGTCGTTCAGGGTATTTTTGTACCTCTTATTCTTTTTATTTCAATGTTCTGCATGCTCTCAGTCTGCGGACGCTTATGATGTGTATTGGGTAGTATCAGGTACAGATAATCCTGTCGATGTACGCTGGGGGAATTATTTGAGGGATCATTTGAACCGTCGTTCAGGGAATAAGAATATTGCTGTGTCTGATAATCCATTGACTGACGATTGCTTACAGGTGATGGTGCATATAGATAGTCTGCATGACTATGATTATTCTTTATTTCGTGATGGTGGCACGGTGCGTCTTATAGCACGAAATGATGAGAAAATGCTCTGGTTGATTTATCAGTTTATTTCTGCCCTTGGAGACGAACGTGTAAATGTTTCAGATCTTCCTCCTGCTATAATTAATCTGAAGGGATGTGAAGGCGATTTTGCTTTTGAATACCGTGGTATATATTCTTCTGCCAATTCAAATCCGGAATTGATGCCTATCACAGCTTCCCACAATATTGATTATGACTGGGGACTGTGGGGACATAATCTGCGCCGTGTTTTTTACGATGATATTCCTGAAGATGCTTGGGCGCAGGTGGATGGGAAGCGTACTCCGGGGCAGTTTTGTTTTTCATCAAACAACCTTTATAAGGCGATTGAATCGTATGTGGTGGATAATTTCGGAGAAGGAGAGAATGAAAAAGGAGCTGCCCGTTTTGTGATTATGCCTGAAGATGACGAAACCATTTGCTCTTGTGATCTTTGTATGAAAGCTGGGAATACGTCTAAATCAGCGACACCGGCGGTCAGTAATCTTTTACGACGGTTAGCAGCAAGATTTCCGAATCATCAGTTCTTTACATCGGCCTATCTTTCCACTTATACGCCTCCAACAGGTTCTTTGCCTTCCAATGTAGGTGTAATAATCAGTGCGATGGAGCTTCCGATGCAGGCTGGACTGTCTGTGAAATCAGCAAAAATCAAGAACTTTTCACGGATGGTGGAACAATGGAGGAAAGTGACGAATAAAGTATATGTATGGGACTACATGCGTAATTTTGATGATTATCTTACTCCGTATCCCTGTCTCTCAATGATTAGTGAACGTCTGCGTTATTTTCATTCTTTAGGTGTTTCTGGTATAATCTATAATGGAAGTGGTACAGACTATGCTTCGTTCGATGATATACAGACTGCAGCTATTGCTGCTATGCTTATTAATCCAGATTTACATGTGAAGAGTTATGCTGCCAGTTGCATTCATCGTTGTTATCCGGTTTCGGGCGATATTTTAGAGAGAGCTTATCGTGATTGGGAAACAAAAGCTTGTGACAGAAAAAAGATATTACCTTTTTATGGAGGGATTGAAGATGCTGTGAACATTTGGCTGAATCCTGAAGACTTTGAAGCATTTTGTGATACTCTTGATAAGAAATCAAAGGATATAACCGATGAAGAACGAGTGAGACTCAATAAACTGCTTACTGCTTTACAGTTTACCCGACTTGAGTTACAGCGTATGCCTCATGGGAATTATAATCCTTCTATTGTAGAGACTTGTCTGGAGTCTTTAAAAGGACATACAGCTTTTGATTGTATGCACAATTATCGTGAAGCAAACGGAAGTCTTTCCAGATATATTGAGGAATGGAAAACATTGAAATCAGAGAATGAAGATTCCCATAGTCTATTGAAAGGAGTCGGACTGAAAGCGAAATATAAGATGGATGCTGGCTATACGGACTTATCGATATTGACCGATGGGCTCTATGCGTTGCCGTCCGATTACCATACGGGATGGCTCATTGCTTCTGCAGAGATGGTAAACCTAGAAGTACCACCCGGAAAAATTCGGAATGGGTTGCAGATGGGGCTTTCATTTCTATATGCTCCTTCTTGGCGGATTTATCTGCCAGAATCTATAGAAGTCTGGCAGTCAGGAAAGTGCTTGTATAAAGTGCCCTTGAAAGCTGGTGCTGCTAAAGAGCCGTTTACCAAGCATCGTATACAGTTCGGTTTAAAGGATATTGATGCGTCACAGGCTTTGGAGTTACATGTGTTGCAAGGAAAAGGCCGTCGTCCGACTATAGCTTGTGAAGAAATAGAGTTATATTGATATGAAAAGGTTTAGTGTTATCTTTTGGGGGCTTGTATCAGTTTTTGCGCTGTTCTCTAGTTGTAAGCAAAAAATTGGTTGGACAACAGTGTCTGTGGCAGATTCTGTGCGTCACTATTACCCGATTATTGCAGGGGATATTCTCAATTTATCTTATGAGATTGAGAATACGGGTGAGGAACCGCTGATTATTCGTGAAATTCAGCCTTCTTGTGGTTGTATAGTTCCCAAGCTAACTTCTCGGATGGTGATGCCGGGTAAGTCTAAGAGGCTTTTGTTTAAGTACGAAAGCGCTAAGAACATAGGATTTGTGGAACATGTTATACGTATTCATTGCAATGTGAAGCCAACAGGAATTATCAAGCTCGTATTTGATACCAATGTGGTTCCTCATGCTGATTATACACGTGACTATGAGGAGTTGTATAAAGAGGCAGTAGAACGTAATGCTATGATACGTGGACTTGTGGATGGTGATGAAACAGAAAAAGGGTATTATGTAGATTCTCCGTCGCATGATAGTCGGGAGCAGAATCCTTATCCATGGCGTGAAGAGGAATGAAATTTGAAAAACAAAAATTTAAGTGATTGTGTGATAATATAATATGATGTGCTCTGCGACTAGTGAAAGATTTGTTTTTGTAGCGGGATATTCTAGTTCGTCGAGATGTGGGGAAACAGCTATCGGGCTGAGTATTATGTGGGGACGGCTGCTTGAATAAGTGTCAGTATGCTGGAATCATTATTGATTTAAGTCACGATGTGACTTCGTATTTCTGAAAGATTAATTTAATATTTATTATGAAGAAGAAAAATTTACTTTTTGTTCCGTTCCTGGCGATGGCTTTGGTCGGATGTAACACAAGTGATGAGATGGTAGGGGTTCCTCCAACTGAATCTTTACTTGGAGTGAATACGGTTTCGTTTACTAATAATACTTCGCTTGTAATTGGTGAAGGACAGGCGGATGTCAAGGCGGCTGTATCGCGTGCTGCTAATCCGGCTACAGAAAATGCTGCATACGGGCTTGGCATGTGTGCATCTATGGATGAAGTTCTGACGGAGAAGGGGATTACTCGTAGTGATTGCTTTATGCTTACAGTCAGTGGAAGTTACTCAGAAATTGTTGCGCCTGCTTTGGGCAATTATAATTGTGTTTATGTGCCGGCAGGTATTACATTGACAATTGATCAGAATTTGGAATCATCTGTAACTTTGTTTGTGGATGGGGCATTGAATGTGAATGCAGAAAGACTTTCTAATATTGAAATTCAGTGCTGGGGTGTTTTGAATCTGAGTAAAGACGTAAAGTTGTATAAGTCTAAAGTCTTTGCTGCATTTGGCATTTCTGGTAAGAATGTAGATGTAGCTCTTGAGGACGCTTCTGTTTATTCTGGTGGTGATTTTGCTTGTAAGAAACTTACTACTAATAATGCTGTGTTGCGTGTAGACGGTCAATTGTCATATTCAGACTCTTTGAGTGAGTTTAAGAAGACTGGCATTTATGTAGACGATGCACTGACTCTTGATCATTTGAATCTGACTGATGGTTCTGAATTATACGTGAACTGTTTGCTGAAAGTTAATTCTGAAATGAAAGTTACAGCCTCCAAGGTGACAGCACTTTCTATCTTGAATAAGAATGCTAAGCTTTGTCAGGCTACCATTGCCCTTCCGGCTGCGGGATGTGCTAAATTTACTACCCTTGACTTTGTGAATTATGACGCTACAACAAGTAATTATCTGAAATTTGAAAATGTTGCAGGTAATAATGTGACAAGTGGCACGCAGGTGGCATTGGTAGTATGTGATGAGTTCCGTTTTTACAAGACAGATGCTGTAAAAGAATTAACTCTTGGTGAAGATGTTTATTTGAATTACAACACGGCTTGTTTGGCCTATAATTATGAGCCAATTGACTTGAGCGGTGAATATATTAATGCAGAAGGCGTGGTATATATAGGTGGAGTTAAGGATTGTCACTTAAACTTTAAAGTTCCGGCTGAAACTCCGTCATATACAGATGCAGATGTAGTCTTGACTATTCCTACAGAAATTGCTGCAGAAGAATGGTTCTTGAAAGCAGATGATTTCGCTATCCGCGTAGATGGCCAATATCAGGATGTGATTCAGGTGAAAGATGGTGTAACAGCTTTGGAAGACATCCGGTTGACTGAAGAAGATTTGAAAGTTGCTGTGAAAGGTGTGGCCAATTTGGAAGCTGACAAGGACTACACTTATGAGGTATGGCTTTGGATTGATGAAAATACCTGGTTGGAAACTTTCACGGATGCTGATAGAGCTGCTTGGGTAAGCGGTGATGGTGCTGGTACAGATATTACTGAAGCTTGTACGATTGTAGGTCCTAAGGGGTATACTTTACGCAAGAATGTATATAAAGGCTTGTCTGGACATGCTGATACTCCGTACATCAAGGTATCTATTCATATCACCAAGGATAAAGAATGATAGATTGTAGTTTATAACAAATATATTTGTTTATTGGGCGAGACACTTTCCTTCTGGAAGGTGTCTCGTTTTATTTATACTATTACCTTTTGAGTGGGGCGTTGGAAACCTATATGGTTGTCATTCAATGTTCTTTTATGTATAGCGAATGTAAAACAAAGATGATTTTCAGTAAAATTTCAGGAGTCTTCGTAGAAAAAGTGTATCTTTACAGCCTTAATTTTTCTAAACTCAAAGCGAACGAAAGAAAATTATACCACAATGACTATCACGATTAAAAAAGTCACTACGAAAAAAGAACTGAAGAAGTTCATTCGTTTTAATTACGAACTTTATAAAAATAATCCCTATTCCGTTCCCGATTTGTACGATGACATGCTGAATACCTTCAATCCCGAGAAGAATCCGGCATTTGAGTTTTGTGAGGCAGAATATTTTCTGGCATACAAAGGCGAGGAGATAGTAGGGCGTGTGGCTGGCATCATCAACCATCGTGCTAATGACACATGGAACAAAAAAGAAGTACGTTTTGGCTGGCTGGACTTCATCGACGAAGAAGAAGTGTCTTCAGCCTTGCTGAAAGCCGTAGAGCAATGGGGGAAAGAAAAAGGTATGGAAGCCATTGTCGGTCCGTTGGGATTTACGGATATGGATGCCGAAGGAATGCTGGTTGAAGGATTCGACCAGTTGAGTACGATGGCCACCATCTATAACTATTCCTATTATCCGGAACACATGGAGCAGTTAGGCTTTGAGAAAGAAGCCGACTGGGTGGAATACAAGCTGAGTGTGCCGCACCAGCTTCCGGAAAAGTTTGTACGCATCTCCGAAATCATTCTTCAGAAGTACAACCTGAAAATCAAGAAGCTCAAGCGGAGCGAAATCAAGAAGCAGAACTATGGGCAGAAAATCTTCGATTTGATTAACGAAGCCTACGCGCCTCTTTACGGATATTCGCAGATGACACAGGGACAAATTAACCAATATATAAAGATGTATCTGCCGCTCATCGACCTGCGCATGGTGTCGCTGGTAGAAGATGCGGAAGGCAACTTAGTGGCAGTGGGAATCGCCATGCCGTCCTTGTCGAAAGCCTTGCAGAAGGCCAAGGGAAAGATGCTTCCTTTCGGCTGGTACCACCTGTTGAAGGCCCTGTTCATCAAGCGTCCGCGTGTACTCGATTTGCTGCTGGTAGGAGTGAAGCCCGAATACCAGAGTAAGGGAGTCAATGCCCTCCTGTTCTACGACCTCGTGCCTATTTTTCAGCAGATGGGATTTGAGTATGGAGAAAGCAATCCGGAGCTTGAGCTCAACAAGAAAGTACAGGCACAGTGGAGCGCATTCGAATCCGTGCAGCACAAACGCCGCCGTGCCTATAAGAAAATGATTTAAAAACAGAGGGGGAATAGATATGGAAGAACTCAATGAACAAACCGTTTCCTCTGTAGCTTATACCGAAGAGAACATTCGCCACCTGAGCGACATGGAGCACGTACGTACCCGTCCCGGTATGTACATCGGTCGCCTGGGCGACGGTTCGCAGGTGGAAGACGGTATTTATGTGCTGTTGAAAGAAGTCGTCGACAACAGTATCGACGAGTTCAAGATGGGAGCCGGAAAGCGCATTGAAATCCAGATGGAAGACAACCTGCGGGTGTCCGTGCGCGACTATGGACGAGGCATTCCTTTGGGAAGTCTGGTTGATGCCGTTTCCATGCTGAACACCGGAGGTAAATACGATACCAAGGCCTTCAAGAAAAGTGTCGGTCTGAACGGAGTGGGAGCCAAGGCGGTCAATGCATTGAGCCGCCGTTTCGTGGCCTGGAGTGCCCGCGACGGACAGATGCGCAAGGCCGTGTTCGAACGTGGAGAACTGGTCAGCGACGAGACCTGCGCCACCGACGAAGAAAACGGAACCTACATCTTCTTTGAACCCGACGATACCCTGTTCCTGAACTACCACTTCCGTCCGGAGTTCATTGAGACCATGCTCCGCAACTATACCTATTTAAATACGGGTCTTTCCATCTATTATAACGGTCATCGCATCGTGAGCCGTAACGGACTGGAAGACCTGCTGAACGACAACATGACTGCGCCGGGACTGTATCCCATTGTGCACCTGACGGGCGAAGACATTGAGATAGCCTTTACTCACAGTGCGCAGTATGGCGAGGAATACTATTCCTTTGTCAACGGTCAGCATACTACGCAGGGAGGAACCCACCAGAGTGCGTTCAAGGAACATATAGCCCGTGCCATCAAGGAGTTCTACGGAAAGAACCTGGAGTTTCAGGACATCCGTAACGGACTGGTGGCTGCCATTGCCATCAACGTGATTGAACCGACGTTTGAGAGTCAGACCAAAATCAAGTTAGGCTCACTGTCCATGGCACCGGAGAAAGATTCCGAAGGTAATCCCTATCCTTTGTCAGGCGTCAGCGTCAACAAATTTGTGGGCGATTTCGTAAAAGAGCAGGTAGACAATTACCTCCACAAGCATCCCGATGTGGCCGAAGTCCTGCTGCAGAAAATCCAGGAATCCGAAAAAGAACGCAAGGCCATTGCCGGCGTCACGAAGATAGCCCGTGAGCGTGCCAAGAAAGCCAACCTGCATAACCGTAAGTTGCGCGACTGCCGCATCCACCTGAACGACCAGAAAGGTGGAAAGAAAGAAGAAGATGACCCCCGTCTGGAAAGCTCCATCTTCATCACCGAGGGAGACTCCGCCAGTGGTTCCATCACAAAAAGCCGTGATGTCAATACGCAGGCCGTATTCAGCTTGCGCGGTAAGCCGCTGAATTCTTTCGGACTCACCAAGAAGGTGGTCTACGAGAACGAAGAGTTCAACCTCCTGCAGGCCGCCCTGAACATTGAAGAAGGGCTCGACGGACTGCGATATAATAAGGTAATCGTGGCCACCGATGCCGATGTGGACGGTATGCACATCCGTTTGCTGATGATTACCTTCTTCCTGCAGTTCTTCCCCGACCTGATAAAGAAAGGTCATGTGTACATCCTGCAGACCCCCCTGTTCCGCGTGCGTAACCGCAAGAAAGGGGTGTACGAAACCATCTACTGCTATTCGGAAGAAGAACGCGTGGCTGCCATCGAGAAGCTGAGTCCCAACCCCGAAATTACCCGATTCAAAGGATTGGGAGAAATCTCGCCCGACGAGTTCCGCCATTTCATCGGCAAGGACATGCGTCTGGAGCAGGTCACCCTTCGCAAGACCGACGCCGTGAAGGAACTGCTGGAATTCTACATGGGAAAGAACACCATGGAACGCCAGAACTTCATCATCGACAACCTGGTGGTAGAAGAAGACCTGATTAAGAATGAAGAATGAAGAATTAATAACTAATAACTGCCAGTCATCAGTGATGAAAAGAGCGATATTTCCGGGCACATTCGACCCGTTTACTATCGGGCACTATTCCGTGGTGAAGCGTGCCCTGACCTTTATGGATGAAATCATCATCGGTATCGGGATAAACGACAAAAAGAAAACGTGGTTTCCCACCGAAAAGCGTGTCGAGATGATTCGCAAGCTTTATGCCGACGAGCCACGCATCAAGGTCGAGGCATACGATAACCTTACCGTTGATTTTGCCCGCGAGCGCGAGGCCGGATTCATTATCCGCGGCATCCGCACCGTACACGACTTTGAATACGAAGAAACCATTGCCGACATCAACCGCAAGCTGGCCGGCGTAGAAACCATCCTGCTCTTTACGGAGCCCGAACTGACCTCCATCAGTTCCACCATCGTCCGTGAACTCCTGCAGTATGGCAAGGATGTATCCGACTTTCTGCCCGAAGGCATGGAAGTGGAATAAAATGAAAGAATGCACATGAAAATCAGAAAATACCTATTCGCTTTATTGGCAGGATGTGCGGCATGGACTGCCCTGCCTGCCCAGAACAAGCTGCTCGATTCGCCTTCGCGCAAACTGCAGCTGGCCGAGTTCGCCATCTCCAATCTTTATGTAGATAAGGTAGACGAAGACAAACTGGTGGAAACCGCCATTGTCAGCATGCTGGAAGAACTCGACCCGCACTCCACCTACTCCGATCCGGAAGAAGTGAAGCGGCTCAACGAACCCCTTCAGGGAAACTTCGATGGCATCGGTATCCAGTTTAATATGGCCACTGATACCCTCTTTGTCATCCAGCCCGTATCGGGAGGACCTTCCGAGAAAGTCGGCATCCTGGCCGGCGACCGCATCATCGAAGTGAACGACACGGTTATTGCCGGCGTGAAAATGAATACCGACGAAGTGATGCGCCGCTTGCGCGGACCGAAAGGCTCCACGGTGACGGTAAAAGTGCTGCGTGCCGGTGTGAAGGAGCTGTTGCCTTTCACCATCAAGCGCGACAAGATTCCCGTGTACAGCCTCGACGCTTCGTACATGGTAGAAGGAAAAATCGGCTACATCCGTGTGAACCGCTTTGCCGCTACCACCGGACAGGAGTTTACCGATGCCCTCCACAAGTTGCAGAAACAAGGCATGAAAGACCTGATTCTCGATTTGCAAGGCAACGGAGGCGGTTACCTGAATGCCGCCATCAGCCTGTGCGACCAGATTTTGGGTAAGAAAGAACTTATCGTCTATACCGAAGGCCGCCGCAACCCCCGTTCGGAATTTGAAGCCAAGGGCGACGGCGATTTCCAGAAAGGCCGTCTGGTGGTGCTCGTCGATGAATTCTCGGCTTCCGCCAGTGAGATATTCTCCGGAGCGATCCAAGATAACGACCGTGGTACGATTATCGGACGAAGAACGTATGGCAAGGGTCTGGTACAAACTCAAATGTCATTGAGCGACGGTTCAGAGATGCGATTGACCATCGCCCGTTATTACACGCCGTCCGGTCGCTGCATCCAGAAGAAATATGAGATGGGTAATACGGACGCTTACGACCAAGATATCTATAACCGATATATGCACGGCGAGTTCGACTCGGCCGATAGCATCAAGATGGATGATTCCTTGAAATACCAGACCGTAGGCGGACGTACCGTATACGGCGGGGGCGGTATCATGCCGGATATCTTTATCCCTCGTGACACGAGCGGCGTTACCTCTTACTACTCAAATGTGGTAAATAGCGGCGTGCTTTACCTGTATGCGCTCGAGTACTCAGACCGCCATCGGGAGAAACTAGGCTCATTCAAGACTTGGGAGGAATTATATAATTACTTGCAGCAACAACCGCTCCTTTCCGACTTCGTGAACTTCGCCGCTACCAAGGGCATCAAGAGACGTCCTACATTAATTAATATATCCGGCAAGTTAATCGAGAACCAATTGCAAGCGTATATCGTAAGGAATTTCTTCGACGAGGCGGGCTTCTACCCCATTTTCCTAAAAGATGACGTTACCTTATTACGTGCGATCAAGATCTTGCAAGAGGGAAAATCTGTGCCGAATGCGGAACTATTAAAACAATCAGCGAATGGAGACTTACACAGCCAAGCAGGCCCTACGAAAAGATATGGCCTCTCGAAAAAAAGAATATTCGAGGATTACCTTGTGCGAGCTATCGGATAAGATCATGGACCGCTTGGAACAGACGGAACTGTTCCAAGCGGCTTCTTGCATCGCCCTTTATCACGCCATACCGGGAGAAGTACAGACCGCCGGCTTTATCGAGAAATGGTACCAGAAGAAAAAGCTTCTGTTGCCCTTGATCGTCGGTGATGATTTGAGATTGCTTCTTTACGAAGGACCGGAATCCCTAAAACCCGGACCTTTCGGAATATTAGAGCCTAAGGCGGACGGCATAGAAGTTCCAAAGAATGAGATAGACTTGATTATCGTGCCCGGAGTCGCCTTTGACAAAGACAAGAACCGCATGGGACGAGGGAGGGGATTCTACGACCGCCTTCTTTCCACGCTCAACGCTCCCAAGGTTGGCATATGCTTCGGGTTCCAGATGATACCACAGGTTCCGGTAGAGCCACTCGACAAGAAAATGGATTACGTAATAACAGAAGACACCATCTATTGATCTCTCCGCAGAATATATACTTACTGGGTCAAGCCATATATACTTACCGGGGCTGGGCAGTATATGTTACTTGACCCAGTAAGTAATATTGCGAATGGTAAAGCCACACTCAATGAAAAACGATATTGGTAATGACCGAGGCACCCGCGTAATCATTCAAGCTTTTCACCAACCGTTCCCGGCAAAGCGTCAACTCGCTACGAAGTACGGAGGAAGTCAATGAGACATGAAGCACCTTATCACGTACATATATATTACGTGTGTACTGCATGATCGTAGGCCCTAAAACTTCTCCCCACGCACGTTGGACCCGGATCTCCATCATTTTCTCGTACAACTCGGTATTATCCTCGAAAAAGTCACGAAGCACTTCCCCCAATGTCTGTGTATTTCTTCTCTGCATTCTTATTCCTCCATAGGTTGTACCTCGCCACGTTCCACACGGAAGAGAGCATAGTCATGATTCATAGCCAATAAGATCTCATCCAGATACTTCCGGTTCGTATCCGTAATAAAAATCTGCCCGAAGCCATTCTCGCTGACCAGTTTGATGATCTGCTCCACACGGCTAGCGTCCAGCTTATCGAAAATATCATCCAACAGCAAGATAGGTGTAGTCTGTCCCCGTTTATTTAGGAAAGCGAACTGAGCGAGTTTCAAGGCGATCAGATACGTCTTATTCTGTCCTTGCGAACCAACCCGGCGAATCAGGTACCCGCCCAACGTCATTTCCAGCTCATCCTTATGGATACCGGAAGAGGTATAGC
>ENA-OPBW01000878-OPBW01000878.1-human-gut-metagenome-genome-assembly--contig:-NODE-878-length-19386-cov-2.708499_pt1 | contig 19386 bp, 19 predicted proteins | sample MGYA00241070_ERZ501456 | MGnify/ENA primary metagenome ERZ501456 (study PRJEB25962, sample SAMEA2042624) | human gut metagenome | biome: human gut; feature: human-associated habitat; material: faeces...
CTCCTGTGGGCAGGGGCGTAACAGGTTCTTTTTGTGCCTGACAGGCTGCAAGCCCCAGAACCAGTATACCACAGAGCATATATAATTTCATATTTTTCATATTATGTCACCTCAAAAACTGTTTTGTGTAAACAGTATATGCTTCAATTTTTACATTACCCGAAAAGAATCCTTACATTTTTATTAAATAAAAATACAGCTTTGTGGAAGAAAAAGAACAGTCTGTGACAGAATGTAACGGTTTCGTTTCTCATTGCCGGAATATGGCGGAAAACAGCGGTTTTATGAAAAAAAGAAAGACAGCTTTCTATTAGGGGCATCTTCATAAGAAAACAAAGAAAGCCAAAATCCTTTGTCATAATAAGGATTTTGGCTTTTTTATTGGTGAATCCAATAAAAACCCCCGGCTATGCCGGGGGAATCAGTGAGCTTCAGCTTCAAGCAAAAACCTCCTATGCTATAATTATCTTGAGTCCGCCAAGACACAAGAAAGCATAGGAGGTTTTTATATGAATAGTTTAGCACATACGAGTTGGGAATGTAAATATCATATTGTATTTGCACCAAAGTATAGAAGACAGGTAATATATGGAAAAATGAAAGCTGAAATAGGGAAAATTCTTAGAGAATTATGCGAAAGAAAAGGGATAGAGATCATAGCAGCAGAATGTTGTCCGGATCATATACATATGCTGATTCGTATACCGCCCAAATACAGCGTATCAGAAATTGTTGGATATTTGAAAGGAAAAAGTTCCTTAATTATTTTTGACAGACACGCGAATTTAAAATACAAATATGGAAATAGAACATTTTGGTGTAGAGGATATTATGTTGATACAGTAGGAAAGAATACAAAAAAGAACCGGGAATATATCAACAATCAATTAAAAGAAGATTGGATGGCAGATCAAATAAGTTTAAGTGAGTACATTGACCCGTTCACGGGTGAAAAAGTAAAAGGGAACAAATAAAAATAGCCGCCAAGGGCGGCAGTTGAGAAAGTAGAGCACTTGGCGGACTTTCAATGCGCTTGCAAGCGCAGCTGGTAATAGCCCCTTCTAGGGGCAGAGCAAACCACCGGCTAAAACCGGTGGTCATGATTATAGAAAAATTAAAAAGAATCGTTATATGGTATTTTGTCAGCAGTTCTTTCAAGTTTTTTCAAGAAATCGCCCTGTGACACTACAGGAGATTCTACTTTATACCCCTTTCGCTTTAAAACCCGGAATTTGAAATCCAGCATTTCAAATGGAACGCACAATTTTTTGGCGACGTCAAAGAAAAACAAATCATCATTGAGCAGAGCCAGAACTTGTTCATCTGGCAGGAGCAATTCGGCAGCAAAAATGTTCGCCTCATATTCTTTATGGTCCGTATTATCAAATAAAGTTACCTCATGAAAAGGTGCACTGGCTGCAGAGTCTGCATGTAATACACAGTGCCCCAGTTCGTGAGAGAGAACTACTTTCTGTAATAGTTCTGGAAGATCACTGTTGATTGTGATATGTTTCATTCTCCGTGAAATTAGAAAAAACCCCTTGCAGCATCCTTCATAGATTCCCATTGGGCGTAACTTTACTGTAATTTTCATTGCCTTAGCTAAACGAAAAGGATTAGTTTCATCATATTTGTTTTGCAGCTGTTTGACTGTGTCAGCTATTGTTTCAATGGTCAATCGAATTCACATCCTCCCTGTTTTATAGTAGATAGGATTTCTCACTATCAGTGTAGTATAAAAGCTGTCCTATAAAAAGGATAGCGGGAGGATTACTTATCAATAGATGCAAGGTTTTCAGATTTTTTTCTGCCGAAAGTTTCTTTCGCAGCTTTTTTACAATCAAGATATGCTTCCATCACAGCCTGAAAATATTGATCTTTGGCTTCTTCACTTATGCTGCCTCCGGCAAAAAGTGTCTGGTTTTGTCTTAGCATTTCTTCCAGATTAAGAGAATCTTGCTTACTGGTCATCTGACGCATCTCTTCAACATAGTCCATCCGATCAAGTCCATAGGTCGGGTCTTCGATGGAATCATCCTTCAGATACTCGGTTGATACATTTAATGCTTTTGCCAGCTTATAGAGTTGTGCTGATTGTGGAAATCGTTCTCCAGCTTCATAAGTAACGATGGTACGGAATCCAATCCCGGCTTTTTCTGCCAGTTGCTTTTGACTTAATCCAAGTTGTCCTCGATGTTCTTTTACTTTCTCTTTAAAGGGTTTCATAATGCGCCTCCATTCTTAATTTGCTATTTCTTGCGAATGGTATCTTGACAATCGTGCGAATAGTTGCTAGAATACGAATTAGCAAGAAGTGGCAATCTGTCGTAACTATAAGCAAATTATAGAATGAACAAAAGAAAAAGTCAATAATAAACTTGCTATATGTTGCTAATATTGATTGGGCGGTGATGATATGGAACGTACAATACTTCATTCTGATATGAACTGTTTTTATGCAAGCGTAGAGATGCTGCATCATCCGGAATTGGCGGGAAAGCCATTAGCGGTAGGAGGGGATCCGGAAGCAAGGCACGGAATTGTTCTTACAGCAAATTATATTGCAAAAAAATCTGGCGTGAAAACAGGAATGGCATTATGGCAGGCAAAGCAGGTTTGCCCGGAAATCATTTTTGTGCCTCCAAGAATGGATTTGTATTTGCGATTTTCAAGAATGGCACAAGAAATCTATAGTGAATATACAGATTTGAGAGAACCATTCGGAATTGATGAAAGTTGGCTGGATGTATCTGCCAGCACTTCGATAAAAGGTGATGGAATAAAAATAGCAAATGAAATCAGTAAAAGAATAAAGCATGAGTTGGGAGTTACGGTAAGCATTGGTGTTTCATGGAATAAGATATTTGCAAAACTTGGCTCCGATTATAAAAAGCCTGATGCCATTACAGAGTTCTCAAGAGAAAACTATAAAAGCCTTGCCTGGAACCTTCCGGCAGGAGACTTGATTTATGTCGGGAGAAGCACTAATAAAAAACTGCAGACTTTAGGAATCAAAACAATTGGTGAACTTGCAAATACGGAACCAGCTATATTGGAGAGCCGCCTCGGAAAGATGGGATTGGTATTACACACATTTGCAAATGGCTGGGACGAAACTCCAGTTTGTGTAGAAGGGTATCAAGCTCCAATCAAATCTATCGGAAATAGTACAACGACTCCAAGAGATCTGGTGAATGATTTGGATGTAAAGATTATTTTGACGGCTCTGTCTGAAAGTGTAGCATCCAGATTACGTGAAAATGGATTTCAATGTAAGGTGATTGAAATATCAATTCGTGATAATGAGTTATATCATTTTTCAAGACAATGCAAATTGAAGCGTCCAACCAATATTACGGATGAAATTGTACAGGCTGCGTATCGACTGTTTAAAGATAATTACAGATGGGAACATCCTATTAGAAGTCTTGGCGTCCGGGGATGTGATCTGATATCAGATGATATGCCGTATCAGTTGAACTTATTTATGAGTGAACAGAAAAGAGAAAAGTTGGAAAAGATGGATCGGGTAGTGGATGAAATCCGAGCCAGGTTTGGATACCAAAGCATTCAAAGAGCTTTCGTTTATCAGGATAAGATCCTGGCACAATTAAATGCAAGAGAGCATACGGTTCATCCGCAAGGTTATTTCCACGGATAGGGGAGGCAAGGTGTTTTTGAGTGATGGATAAGGTATATGTTGATGTCCTGGCAGTGTTTAGCCGGGAAGGTGAATTGATTCCAAAAGCGTTTGTATGGGAAGACGGACATCGGTATGAAATTGATAAAATTTCAAAACCGGAAAGATGTGCGAGCAGGAAAGCTGGTGGTACCGGTTATCGCTATACTTGTATGGTGGAAGGTAAGATATGCCATCTCACATATGAAGAAAATTATAAATGGTTTATGGAACGGAAATAAGCGATTCCAAAAGGATGCCCTAAAACAGGGCTCCCTTTAAAAATAAAAAATAGTCAAAACAAAAACATCAGTAGTCGGGGATACATCCTTTCCCGTGAGAACCGGCTGCTTTACATATATCATATAGTTTCCGGTCAGCCAGAGATGAAAACAATCCCACTGTAGAAATTTTTGCGGAAGCTGCATGACAGTGATGTTCAGCACAGCAGTTATTGCTGAGAAATACTTTATGATTGGTCTGACTGCAGGTGCAGTCGGGAAGGAGGACAATTATGCAGACAATTCAAAATATTTTTGACAATATGGAAGTGGTGACTGAAGAAGCCTATAAAAATACGGAGCTTTTACTTGAACAATATACGAAGGTGATGTTCCGTATTGAAAAAAATATTGTAGATATAGATTACGAGTTATATGTAGTGGAAGGAAAGCATTTAAAAGAAATGCTTTACGAATTGGTCGATTTCGATGCAACGGCAGAGAAACGAAGAATCCAGGATAAGTTGCTGAATAATGATATGAATTTGTGCCTGCTGGAGATTATGAGAGACTCCCTTTTGGCATTAAGGGATTATCCGAAGAATGGTCAACTGTATTACAGACTCTTGAAATATCGGTATTTTGAGTCCGGGAATACAAATGATGATGTGATGCTGATGCTGGATGATATGCCAAGTACGACATATTACAGGAATCGGAAAAAAGCAATTCGTTTATATGCTACTATGCTATGGGCATTTACAAGACCAGAAAAAGTGGAGGCGAAGATGGAAGAAATACATATAAAAAAGACTGGAAGAAAAATGGAAGTAAATAGGTAGTGAACTGGCAGAGCATTGGCAGGTAAGTGGTATTACAATGAAAATGTGTAGATGATAGAATTGATATGCTGAGAAAAATAGTCCTTCGCAGATAGATATCTGCGGAGGATTTTCTTTTCTCAAGATTTTTAGGCATCTGGCTGTGTCCGAAAGGGCATGGCCTTTTTTTATGCCCAAAAGGCACATCAGCTCATTGATGACATTTGCGGCAGAGATGCCGGAAAGGAAAGGCATATCATCATGCAGGCAAAAGGCTGGCACTATGCCAGATATCCATGACTTCGATTTGTTGCCAATTAACCAAATCGACAAATCGGAGGAAAACATCATGGAAGAAAGAATATACACATTTTATGACAAATACCAGAAAGTAAGATATGAAAACGTAACTGCAGAGGAGCTGGATTTTTTGAATAAGTCTTATAATAAGGATAAATATTTGATGCGTGATCAGTACATCAGACAGAACATTTGCCTTTTTTCTTCACTGGAAACCGAAGAAGGAAATTTTACAGATTATCTTGCTGATCGGAATGCAGATGTTGCCCAGCAGATCACAAGCGAAATTTTCTTTAAAGAACTGTTTTCAGATTTAACGGAAAGAGAAAAGCGGATTGTATGCGAAAATCTTGTAGAAGGAAAAAGCCTGGGAGAAGTTGCGGACAGTTTAAAGATTTGCTATCGTCAGGCAAGCAGAGATAAAAAGAGTGCTTTAAGCAAAATGCTGAAACGTATGAAGGCAGCCGGATATAGATCCTATGCGGAAGCGGAGAAGGATCTGCTGAATAATGGTGGATTTGCACCAACGCAGATGGATGCTCAAAATAGTATCCAGAGGAAGAGAATGGGGGCAGTGAGATTGCCGTCGGATAGTGTGAAAAAGTAATAACGAGTAAGAAACACCAGGGACGTTTTGAGTCCCTGGTGTTTCTTATGAGATTTAAATTATGGTTCATATGCAAGACTGAACTAAATTGAAAAAAATAAATCTTAGAAAATATTCTGTTCATTTTTATTTAAGACAGATATTTGAGTATCCTTAGAAAGCAGGAAAAATGAAGGATTTTTTCGTTTTCATTACTTTGCAAAGAATTATTATTTGCTATAATTATTATTATGGAGGATGGAACATGATGAAAGGTTATGAACTTTATCAAAAGCTTCAATTAAATATTAGTCCAAATGATTTGGATAGAATTTTGTATCATGCAAGCTATCAACCGCAGGATGATAATATCAGAAAAATGAATAAAGATTTTATAGTATATGGCCATTCAGTTGCAAGAGTAGCATTGGCTGTTTATGCGTATATTAATAAGATTTTTGTTAGTGCTTCTGAGATAAGTAAAATGATAGCTTCAACCTATATCCAGGTGACAGATGCAATTTATAATGAATATGAATTGGAAAATTACCAATATATTTCCAAAGGGGAAGAAGGTAAAAAACACACAGAAATAGCGGCAAAATTTTTAGCTGTATTTTATAGACAAAATGGTTTTAATAGCACATATGATTTCTTACTGCCTTATATGAAAAAAGCTTTAGAAAACGATAACTATGATTATAGGACTATTTTACAAGAATATGCACAAGGCAAAAAGTTACCATTTTCTTATGAGATTTTAGATAGAGAAGGACCAGATAATGATTTGACATTTACTTGCCAATTAACTATTGGAAAAGATAAATGTTCAGCAAAAGGGAAGAGCAAGAAAACTGCAATGAGATCTGTTGCGCAGAAGTACATTATTCAAAAAAATATACCGCTCAAATCTAAAAATTCTCAAAAAGGAAAGACAATTGATGAACAAATAAGAATCACAATGGATAGGCAAAAACAGCTTTACAGGTTGCTGTCGGCATTACATATAAAATCAAATGACTTACCAATAGAATATGTTAATGCAGCGTTTGTCCATAAGTCTATTCAAAATGATGTGAAGAACAAGAACTTATTTGCTGATAATAGTGCATTGTCAGTAATTGGCGCAGAGATACTGCAGTTGTTTGTTCTTGATTATTTATATGCAACATCTGATTGGGAGTATTTAGATGTTACAAGAGAAAGAGGAATATATCTAAATGCGAGAAATCTATACAATGAATTGCCTGATGAATGGTTGAAAATGTTGTTGGCTTCCAAATCAGTAAACTCTTTAAATGAAGAAGGACATGGATCATTAAAAATTGATATTTTTCACAGTATTATTGCGGTACTTGTGCTTAGGGGAATTAAAAGAAATAGTGATGAGTTAGAAGAAAAAGCTTCAAATATTTCATTCTATTTTTTTGATAAAGTTAAAGAAAGCAAAATTCCAGATTATACAACAGCATTACAGGAAGTTGTTCAGGCTAATGGAATGCATTGCAAGAAAACGTGTGAGCAACATCCAGATAGTTTGGATCATAATGCGGTTTTCGGTTCAAAAGTGATTTGTTGGAATGACGAAATTCATATAGAAAAATATGGAAAAGGCACAAATCGAAAGAAAGCTATTGGTGCGGCAGCTCATGAGGTTTTGAATGAGCTTTTGCCATATTTTAAGGATAACCTAAAAATAAAAAAGACGATTTTAAAAGTTCTATATCCAGAGGAATATCTGCAATTAGAAAAGGATTCTTGGAAAATAAAAAAGCATATTTGTTTGTTAAGTAGTGAAGGAAAAAAGAAAAAATGGTTTGCTACAATACAAAATGCAATTCACAAAAATGCTTATGACATCAGCACATGGGAAAATGAGAATAAGAAGGGTATCGTATTTTCCGCAGATGAGGCAAGACAGTTGTCAAAGCTACTTGATGATATTGCACCATTTCCGGAAGAAAAGCAAGTAATAGGAGTCCCACAGTCTATTGATATTTCGGTAGAAGAATTAGATCCTTTAGTAAAAGAAGTGATAGAAGGTAAAGAAAATAAGCTCTCAGAAAAATTAACTAATGAACAGAAGTTGGAAATAATCAGAGCAGAACTTATTGCTGGAAATAACTTTGATGGATATGAAGGTAATTATGAAAAATTATTACCTCATCAGAAAGCTGCTTGTAGAATAGCAGAAATGTTTGATAAATTTGCCTTTTTTTATGACACAGGTACAGGAAAAACAGTTCTTGCACTTGATATTATTACAAGTAAGACGAAACAAGATGATACTAGTTTTTTGATTATTTGTCCAAAACCAATTATTCTAACTGCCTGGATGGATGATCAGTATAACTTTTATCCGGAAATGAAGTTGGATCCGCTTAGTCATAATATTACTTTACGACAATATTTGGATATTAACAGACGATGGAATGATATGGATGGTAGATCAGTATTTAATGACTATTTGTACTATGAAGATTGGCAAAATGGCAGTAAAGCTAATCAGTTAAAATATGTACGTTCCATAATGATTGGTAAAGCAAAACACTATATAGTTAATCCAGAAAGCTTTACCAGAAATCTTGAGTTTTATAAGTCGTTAGGCGTAAATGGTCTAATAGTCGATGAGAGTTCAATTTTAAAAAATTATTCCAGTAAAATATCAAAGTGTGTAAGAGATTTTGCGGATACTTGCAAATATGTATATTTACTTTCTGGAAAACCAGCACCTAATAATACAATGGAATATTTTTCACAAATGAAAGTGGTAGCACCTAATGACTTTCCAATGTCGTATGAAGCGTATAAGAAAAAATACTATGTAAATATCAATAATAGAATTGTTTGTAAATCAGAAGAAGCGGAAAAAGAGGTTAGTGATTTGATTGGGAAACACTCTATTGTTGTTTCGAAATCTGATTGCTTGAAATTGCCTGATACAGTACATATGGTTAGAAAAATTACTCTTGATAAAGATGTTATGACAAAGTACGAATCAATGTATCGTGATTATTTCATAAATATTGAGCAACAGGAAAAGGCAAGCAAGAATAGCAAGACAATCTATAATGTCAATAATAAATTGGCTTCTCTAATGAAATTACGACAATTAGTTTCTGGTTTCCTTTTGGATGCAGACGGAAATGTAACGCAAATTCATAAACAAAGAGAAGAGGAATTATTAAGAGTTTTGGATGAAATAGGTAATGAGCAGGTTATTATTTGGTGTCAGTTTAAATATGAAATACAGAATTTGAAGAAAATTCTGGAGAAAATTGGGAAAAGAGTAGTTACTGCTTATAGCGATACGAAAGATAAAGACAAGAGTATTAAACAGTTTAAAGAAGGAACTGCAGACGTTATTCTTGCTCATCCTAAGACATTACAATATGGAGTTACTTTTGTGAATTGCAAATATGCGATTTATTATTCTTTGTCATACAGTTTTGAAGAATATTACCAGAGCCATGATCGGATATATAGATATGGTCAGAAAAATATATGCAGTTTTATCTTTTTGCAGGCAGAGGGGACTATTGATGAAGTACTCTATGAGTGTGTTCAAAACAAAAAAGAAGATGCCGAAATATTTGAGTTACTTGTAAAAGATGCTTCTGAGCACAACATTTTTGTGAAGTAAGGTGTAAGAATATATGAAAAAACTGGGTGAAATATTTGATAAGAATGGAAAAGTATCAAAAATTCTTTTGAAAAACGAAGATACTGGGAAATATCATATCAATGAGATCAACGAAGAAGGAAAAATGATTAATGAAGTAACTTTAGATCAAGAAGAATTTAATAAACTTCATTTAGCATTGTCTAAAATTGAGAATTATTGAGGGTTATATCCTTTAGTAGTTTGAAATGATTATTTCGGCGGAGTGTATGATATGCATTTACGATATTAATATTTGTAGTTTTTGTGAAATCTTTATTAGTACAATAGTGATAATAATATTGACATTTGTATCAATTCATATTAGAATAAAATATATAAGGAAGGGGGAGATTGAAATGCCGAGAAAACCGTCATTGGATGGAAAGGATTCAAGTTTAAGAATTCGTATGACTGCAGAAGATAAAGAACGGTTAGTTTCGTATGCTGAAAGACATTATCAGACGATGAGCGGAGTAATTTGTCAGGCATTAGATCTTCTTTATGCGCAGGAGGAAGCAAAAGATCGCCCAAGTTGATTTGGAGTTTTTTTGGAGTTTATTTTTCCTTTAGCGGTACGGAAACTACGAAAAACAAACATAAGTTCGAATCAAAGCTATCTATACAGGGGTCATAGGCAGTGTATAATGCCATCCGCCGAGGAGTTCGAATAGTCGGCGGTGGGCCAGAAAGCCTTTATTTACGGGCTTTTCCGGCACCGGTGCCTCTGGATTGCATTATCATTGCATTTTTACATTTGCCTGTGATAAGAAGCGGTGAACTGATTGTGTGTGTAATCAGCCACGCTTTCCGTAGCAGGTGTGAAGTTAATAACTCCGCCTAACATTTTAGCAACCTCAAAGTTGCTGTTAGGATATAGATGTCCATAGGTCCCTAAAGTCGTCTGGATTTTTTCGTGGCCGAGACGGTCTTTAATGATCAATGGATTCACCCCCATGCTGATTAAGAGTGCAACATGAGAATGACGTAAAGCATGGATTTTAATTCGGTGAACGCCGGCAAGCCCTGCCAGCTTTTCCAGGGCTCTTGGCAGGGTATGCTTGCTGGTGGGAATCCCATTGTAGCTTAGTACAAAGTTACAGTCTTTCAAAACTTTTTTCTGTACTTCTTTCCACTCTTTTAATTCCCTGATAGTATCATCATCAAGCACAACTGTTCGGACACTGGCAGATGTTTTGGGTTCCACAAATTTGTATTCCGTCATTGATTTGTAATACAGTGTTTTGGTTACACTGATTATTCCGCTTTCAAAATCAATGTCATCCCACTGTAATGCAGCAGCCTCTCCGATCCGCAGTCCTGTTGTGAACAGGAGCCAGAAGCAGATGAACAAATAATGTTCATAGTAGTCACCCTTGTATAAAAGGGAAATGACTTTCTGAAATTCATCCAGCGTCCAGAAATCTATCTTCACTTTTTTTGACTTAATATTGCCGACCATACGTGACGGATTTTTTGAAGCAAGACCAAGGATAATTGCACGGTCAAAAGCGAGCGACAACATGCCCTGGATAATCCGTACATAATTTGGACTGTACTCTTTTGCCAGCTTCAGCTGCCATGCCTGTACATGAATCGGCTCTATTTCAGCAACCTTTTTCCTGTAAAAAAATTTAAAGTGCTTTTCAATAGTATTTAATCGGTTTTTATAGGTACTTTCTTTGACCTGCGTTTTATACCATGGAAGATAAATTTCCTCAATGTACTGCTTAAACGAGGGCTGTTTCTTTTCCATAGCCAGTCCTTCTTCTGCCGCCAGCACCAATCGGGAATACTCTGTACGAGCCTCCTTTTTTGTAGAAAAGCCGCTGCGGTATTTCTGGATCTGCTTTCCGGTTACAGAATCATAGCCCAGGTTTGCCCTGAAATAATAGGTTCCGTTTTCAGCTTTTTTAATTGGATCTTTTGCCATAAAGTTTACTCCTTACATTTCTGCAAGAAGTGTGTCATTACTGCTCATCTGGAAGTTTGATACCGAGCAGTTCTTCTACGGCCTCTTTTGGAACTCTGTCCAGCTTTCTTGACTGATAGTAGGTATGTCCTTTTTCCACCATTAACTTTTTAGCCTCACGTATAATGTCAGCAGCAAAAGAAGGACCATATCCAAGTGCAATTAAATCTGATTTCGTTACAGTAACCATAACCCTCCTTTCCATGAACAGAGTACCATTCTCAATACCTGTTCATTATTATACCAGAATTTGAGTAAAAGGTCTTTAGGTTCAGATACCTCTTGCAAAAATAAATTATAGTTATGTTTAAGATACCGTTTTTCTCTATCTCCCTGGAAGCCAGTTCCTGCGCCTTCCCAAGCCGCGTCTTCGGCGTTGCTATGCAATCTTAAAGCCTGCAGGCACGCATCATGCTGCACTATCTGCAGGCACCCGTATCCCTCTTCCGGGAGGGTGTGAAATTTTCAAGGTACTCTATTTTGCCATTTGTAAGGGAAATAGCGGAGAAAATGCAGAATGTGTAAAAAAATAGAAAAAAAGCTGCCCGTATGGACAGCATCTGAAAATTATTTATGTCTGGCAGCGAGCCGATGTAGTATACTGATTACAGCGATCATATCCTCATCGTCGAGCTGCTTTAATAAGTCAGCCGCTTTTTCGTATAGAGGAAGATTGTGAAGAGCTGTATCGAAGAACTGGCAGGGAGTTACTTCCAGATATTCGCAGATTTCCAGGAAGTTCTCCATGGTAGGCAGGGAGCGCCCGGAAGAAATGGACTGGATGTAACTTTTGTTTTTGCCGAGATCCAGGCTCATCTGATATTCGGATACATTCTTTTTTATCCGCAGTTCGGTAATCCTGTCACCGATAAATTTTTTCTCCATGTCATCCACCTCTCTTCCTACATCTTCCTTCGATTTTAAACTATTTACTTCCGGCAAATTACGGAATAAAATAGAGTTATTCACTATATAAATGCTTATATTACGGAATATAACCGGAATTTACTGCTATATACCTGATTGCAAAAAAATGTGATAGAACTGCTGTTTTAGGGTATGATGTTAATGAGGTGTTTTTAATGAAAATCATAGGTACGCAGGAAGAATTGAAATGGGTCCGCAGGGCGCTGGCAAACAACTGTGAGGGATGTATCTTTGAAGAACGATGTAATCAAAATGCCAGTGAGGAGCAGAAGAAGCATGGAAAAACTCTGACAAGCTGTGAGGAATTTATGGCAAGACAGATCACGTTTGTCAGCGAGGAGGAAACAAAAACCACAAAATAGGATATTTATACCGTTATTGATACCATATATAGTATAAAACAAATTGACAGCACCTATATCCTGTGCTACTATACTGATATAGTTCTTTTTTATGCGTTCCCCGGCGGGGGATCATGTTTTGGGATTTTGAGAAATCCCGTACATGAAGAGGAAAAGCAGGAGCTTTTCCCGGCATAAGTTGTTTATGTTTGTAGTGAAGTGTCACCGTATGCCTGAAATGGCTGTGTGGCACTTTTTTTGTTTTATCGGTGAAGAACCAGATTAGAAAAGGATGAATGGAGAAAACAAGAGGTTTCTCTGCTCATCCTTTTTTGTTGCCGTTTATCCGGAAGAAAATGTTTCTGCCGGATTTTTGTGTATGTGTGTGGCCTGCCACAATCAGCTTCGGCTGTTTATGGAAAATATTTTAAAGAAAGGTGGAAGAAACAATGAATGAAACAATGGTTTACGCAGATGGTTTTGAAAAGACATTTGCCACGGCGGAGGAGATGCTTGATTTTCTTTCAAGAAGAGGGAAAGCCTCAGAGTGGATCCGTAAGCCCATCCGTGCCCTCCGGCTGGTGCCGCTTGAAAAAGAGGCGGACAACCTGGATAACGGAGACGCAGAGATGGAGGAAATCCTGAAGGATACGGAAAAGCACACCCGGCTTGTACTGAAGGTACGAGGCGAGGCATATCCGGTCCGGAACTGTGCGATCCAGACAATCTTAGGACGTGCCGGTATCGGCGGGGACGGCCTGCGAAAGCTGGATCTGGCAACCTATGCAAAGGTTGTGAATTGCTGCCTGAAAGCAGCGAAAGGGGAATGCCTCATCAAGATTGCGGATGGAAAAGTCTCTGCAGTCCACGGGGGAGACGCCCATGATTACAGCGTACTGGACATGAAAGCAATCTTTGAGATGACCAGTGAATATCTGCACTCGAATTTCAAGGGAAGCGCTTATCTGGAAGGCTCCGGAACCTATGACCATTCCGTCATGAGTGCCATGTGGACGCTTTCCGGGAACCAGGAGCTTCTGGATACCTACAGGGATGCGCTGGACCGGTACGGAGTAAGCGGAAAGAATCTTACACCGGCGCTGCGCCTGACCACTTCTGATGTCGCAGCCAGCGGTGTCAATCTGTATCCTATGCTGCTGACAGACGGGAACAACCATACGCTCAGCCTGGGAAGCCCGATCACTCTGGCGCACAGGAACCACAGCACGATCCTGGATTACCGCAACAATTTGAAAGAAGTGTATGCAAGATATCAGGATGCCACAGAGCGTCTGGCAGCGCTTCTGGAAATCGAGATCCATAACCCGGTGAACTGCTTAAGGTTACTGATGAAAAAGCTGAAGATCAAGGCGGCGATCCGTAATGAAGTGGTGGAGATGTATGTGGCACAGAACGGGGAACAGGCCTGCACGGCCCATGACCTTTACTATGCCATGAACGAGGCACCCTTCTATGCCGCCTGCCAGGGATTTACCGGCAGCCAGCTTTTGCGGATGGAGGAAAACCTGACCAGGGCCCTTGCCATGGACTGGAAGGAATTTGATGTATATGGCGCCGTTAAGTGTTAAGGAGGAGCTTATGAAACAGATGTTACGAATGGATTATGAACCGGAACAGGTCGTGGATATCAGTACCCTCTCCAGAGAGCAATGGCTCGCATTCCGCCGTCTGGGGATCGGAGGCAGTGATGTAGCCGCTATCATGGGAATCTCGCCTTTTGTTACCAGCCGTGATCTTTACTATGACAAGATCGGCGTTACCCCGATGATTGAGGAACCTGAAGCCAACTGGGTTGCCAAGGAATTTGGACACAGACTGGAGGATCTGGTAGCGGAGATTTTCTCTAAGAAAACCGGCCTGGAGGTGTTTCCCGTGCGGATCATGTTCCGGCATCCGCTTTACCCGTTTATGCTTGCCGATATTGATTTCTTTGTGCGTATGCCGGATGGCAGCTTTGCCATACTGGAGTGCAAAACCTGTAATTATAACGCCAAAGAGAAGTGGGATGACGGGAAAATCCCGGAGCACTATGTCTATCAGGTGCGGCACTATATGTCGGTGGTGAACATCAGTCATGCATTTATTGCGTGTCTGTGGGGAAATAACGAGAACGACTTTGTATACCGTTCTCTGGAGCGTGATCTCATGGAAGAGCAGGATATCATCGAGCAGGAAGGATATTTCTGGCGTGAATTTGTGGAGAAGAAGGTGGAACCGCCGCTGGTGGGGAAACCGGATCTGGTGCTTGCCAGCATCCGCCGTTACAGCGGCTATGCTGATAAGTCGATCCCGGAAATCCCGATTACAACGTTGGATTCCAAAAGCCTGGAAAAGTATCTTGCTTTATCAGATGAAAAATCACGCTTAGAGAAGCGCAAGAAGGAAATTGACGCAGAACAGCGTGCGATCAGTGTTCCCTTTGTGGAGCTGATGGGACAGGGATGCAAGGCCTTTCTGGAAGACGGAACCAACCGTTACAAGATTACCTTTAACCCGACCCGCAGGACGATGATCGGGAAAGAAAATCTTGAAAAGCTGAAAGTGCAGCATCCGGATATTTTCAAAGAATATGCTACAGAAACAGAAAACCGGATCTTCCGGTTAAAGAAGGAGGCGGCGTGATGTTAAAAGGAAAAAGAGCGTATATCTGCTCTCCGTTGTCTGCAAAAACCCGGGAAGAACGAATGTTTAACATGGGGCTTGCGAAGGCATATCTGGATACGATCAGAGAGGTATTCCACTGCCGCACGTATGCCTCCCATGCCTATCTGCCGCTGATGCTGGATGACACCATACCAGAGGAACGGAAGCTGGCGCTTTCCATTGGGAAACAGCTTTTAGACTTTTGTGACGTGCTGATTATCTGTGGCGGCAGGATTTCTTCCGGCATGGAAGGAGAAATCCGTTATGCCCATGATACCGGGAAGGAGGTGTACTGGCTCGAAGGAGGCCGGGATCCGTTTCAGTTACGGAAGATAAAAAATTGGAAGGAGATCGAATATGCGGTGCAGATACCGGAAAACCATATTTCTGAATGAGGAGAATGGATACACCATTGCGGTGTTTACGACGAAGGATGCTTCTGTACCGCTTGCTGCCAGAGACAAATACTTACAGGGCCAGAAAGTGATCGGGTTTATCGCCATAGGCTTTGACCTGCCCCAGTCTGACCAGATCGAGATTGAGATGGAAGGACAGTGGGAAAAGTCCAGCCACGGCCTGCAGTATCAGGTGGAAAATTTCATGGAGATCGTGCCGCGCACGAAGGAGGGGATCTTAGGATACCTCTCCTGCGGTTCTGTAAAGGGTGTGGGGCCAAAAGTTGCAGAGGCGATTTTCAAAGAATTTGGCCTTAATACGCTGGAAATCATGGAAGAACATCCCCAGGAGCTTCTGAAGGTGAAAGGAATTTCCCAGAAAAAGCTGAAGGGGATTGTGGAGTCCTACGGAAAAAACAAGGTGTTCCGGGAACTCATGACATTCCTGGCACCCTATAAGGTAACGCCTAAAAAGGTGAACCTGATCCTCCAGCGGTTTCGCAATGAGTCCGTGGAGATTGTCCGTCACAGGCCTTATCAGCTCTGTGCTGTGAAAGGGTTTGGCTTTTTAACAGTAGATGCCATTGGACGGCAGAACTGCCAGGCGCTCAATGATCCCATGCGGATTTCAGGCTGCCTCTCCCATCTCATGGAATCAGCTATGAAGGAGGAGGGGCATCTGTACCTGGAGCGCCCGGAGCTGATCCAGCGGGCATATACCATGCTGAACCAGGATCTTCCGAATCAGGCAGTGACAGAAACAGACATCCAGCGGGTACTCTACCGGCTGGTGATGCAGGAAAGTATTGTGGTAGACGGCGAGCGGGTGTATGTGAAGAAGCAGTATGAGGAAGAAAACCAGACCGCTTCCATGATCGCCCGGCGTTTGTTGGATCAGGGCGAGGCGTATGACATCGAAAAGGAATTGGCGCAGGCCCAGACTGCCCTGGCGATTACTCTGTCAGAGAGGCAGAAACAGGCAGTGCGTATGGTGTTCCAAAACCAGATCAGTATTATTACCGGTGGGCCTGGAACCGGAAAGACCACCGTGTTAAAAGTCATCCTTTATATCCATGCCATTGTCTGCCGATCACAGGTGCAGCTCATGGCTCCTACGGGGCGTGCGGCACGCCGGATGGCGGAAAGCACCGGGCATGAAGACGCCTCAACGATGCACATGGCTCTGGGGCTTCTGGGTGACTTTGCCGATTATGAAGACGCAGTAGAATATCTGGAGGCCGGTTTCTTAAATCTGGATGAAGTATCCATGGTAGATATGCATTTGGGATATGAATTTTTCCGCAGGGTAAAGCCTGCCTCCCGTATCCTGCTGGTAGGCGACGTAGATCAGCTCCCTTCTGTGGGAGCCGGTGATGTGTTCCGGCAATTGATCGGCTGCGGGCTGATCCCTGTGACGGTGCTGGATCTGGTATTCCGCCAGGGAAAGACCAGCAACATCCACTTAAATGCCCGTAAAATGTTGGCAAACCGGACGGATTTTGGGTTTGGAGATGATTTCCAGTTTATCTCCTGCAATTCGGCAGATGAGACAGCAGCCATGGTACGCCAGCTTTACCAGGAAGAGGCCGCAAGGAACGGCCTGGACCATGTGCAGATCCTGACCCCCTATCGGGTAAAGACGGTAAACGGCGCCAACGAGCTGAACCGGAGCCTGGAGGACCTGATCAATCCGCCAAGTCCTGGGAAAAAGGAACTGTCCGCAGGAGGGCAGACCTACCGGGAAGGGGATAAGGTGCTTCAGAATAAGAATACATTGATGGCCAGCAATGGTGACCTGGGAAGGATTACGGATTTTTATACGGATGAGGAAGGAACCGTAAAAACGGTGATCGAATTTCCGGATGGACGTGTCGTGACCTACGAGACGGAAGATCTGGAGATGATCGAACACGCCAATGCCATTACCATACACAAGTCCCAGGGATCCGAGTGCGATATTGTCATCATCCCCTGGGTGAGAGCCTTTTATATGATGCTGAAGCGGAACATCCTGTACACAGGAATTACCCGTGCAAAGAAAAAGGTGTATCTGGTTGGTCAATGGAACGCAGTCTGCCAGGCAATCCATACGGACGATGCCGGCAGGCGCAACACGGCTCTTGGAGAGCGGATCACCCGTTACTATTATCAATACCTGAATGAGCGTGAGCCGAAACAGCTTCGGCTTGCGGTATAAAAATAATTTCCACTTATGAAGAAAGGCAGGCTATTCCTTATGTAGAGGGATATCCTGCCCTGTTTGCGAAAGGAGCAGATGTATGAACGAATTACTGTATCAGAAAAATCAGGCAGTGGCGGCTTTGAACCGGGTGGAGGGATTTGAACCTCTGGAATTTGCCCGGACGATCAAACAGGAGGATCAGGAGGACCAGCTTTACCTGGATGTAAAGTACCGGAAACTCTGGTTCCGTCTGGCGAATCCTTTGGGGCGGATCTCCAGTCATATTGTCTGGTTTAATGAGAACGTGGCGCTGGCGGAGGCAAAGATCTATCTGAACTACACGGATGCACCGGAGAATTACATTGCCAATGCGTTTTCCATGAAATTCCGCTCAGAGGATCCAAAGTTTGGAGACAAGTTCCTGGAGATGGCAGAGACTGCCGCCGTGGGACGTGCGCTCTCTGATGCGGGTTATGGCGTCCAGTTTGCGGACGTAGGAGAAAGCAACGATCCGGCGCAGGTGGATGCGGGAATCCCTGTACCGCCGCAATATCCGGAAGCTGCCGTAGGTACTCCCTCTTATGGAGGACAGCCGGTTTCTGCCGGACAGCCGGGCTACAATAGCCAGAATCACTATGCAGGGAATACGCCTGCAGGAAATATGGTGTATCCGGGAAGTACGGCAGAATCCAGCCCCAGCCAGAGCATGATGAACCAATTTTATCATCAGGCACAGGCGCAGGGAAATATGATAGGAGCGTCTGTACAGCCGATGCGACAGCCTGCACCTGTGAAGAACACTCCTCTGGATGGAAACCTTCCTGTGGAGGAGCTGGTGAAGCGCATGACCTATGAACAGGCGAAAGCCGTGGTCATCGGCGGAAAAGGGAAATTCGGCGGGAAATCTATGGGTGAAGTGGCGGTGGAAAGCCCTTCCAGCCTGGATTATTTCGCTTCCAGCTACCGGGGGCATAACAATCTGATCCCGGCGGCAGCCAGGGTTCTTTTGAGCCAGGCACTTCCAAAGGCCGGTTAATCATTAAATACAACTTTCCGCAGTCTTCTTTAGGCTGCGGAAGAAAGGAGGTCGGACCTGGATGTATGATATGACCGGGTTTGATTATGACATCACCGATGTTGCCAACCTTCTGCGGCTGCATAAGCGCCGTGGAAATTACTACGACTGCCCGTTCTGTGGCGACACCAAAGGGCGGCTGAATATCAATCCGGCAAAAAACGTCTTTCGCTGTAACCGCTGTGACAAATCCGGCGGGATGCTGCAGCTTTATGCGGACCTGCATAACTTGACCTACCGGGAAGCAAATGAGGAAATCCGGGAGGCTTTGAATAAAGGGGAATACCGGCAGGTGCGCCAGGCAAAGGTACAGGAAGAAAAGGAAGAGCCTGTGCAGTCGAAGCTGGCGCCACTGGATGAACGGCACCGTACCTATACGGAATTACTGGATCGGCTTCCCCTTTACAGTGTACATAGAGAAAACCTGAGATCCCGGGGCCTTACAATCGAACAGATAAAAGAGCGGCGCTACCGGAGTGTTCCGATGTACGGGCTGCATAAGATTGCAGAGACACTTCAGGAGAGCGGCTGCGTGCTGGAAGGCGTACCGGGATTTTATCGG
>ENA-OPBW01000888-OPBW01000888.1-human-gut-metagenome-genome-assembly--contig:-NODE-888-length-19254-cov-6.748997_pt1 | contig 19254 bp, 21 predicted proteins | sample MGYA00241070_ERZ501456 | MGnify/ENA primary metagenome ERZ501456 (study PRJEB25962, sample SAMEA2042624) | human gut metagenome | biome: human gut; feature: human-associated habitat; material: faeces...
CGAGTTCCTAAAAGGCGAGTTAGTTGTGGGGCACCCCAACATTTGACAAAGAACCTAAAAATACCGAGGCAGCATTTCACTGTCTCGGTAATAAAATCTAACTTTTGGGGGTCACATCAAACAGGGTGCTTTTAATATTAATTTAGCGCTTGAATTGCAGAAAAAATTAACCCTCCAGCTGCAACAATCTTATTCCATGCAGCCTCCATCCCTCGATCATTTAATAGATATTCTATTCCATCAGATGTAATTTCAACATTTTCAATGTCATTTATAATATAATCCTTAGATATTTTATCGCTAACGTAAATAATTTCAATGCCAGAAATAAAGCCCTTTTGGTAAAGTTGCCTGAGAATGAATATAATATAACTTTCTTCAATTTTAGCTGGGTAGTCGCAAAAATAAACCTTATCGGGATCTACAATTTCTCCCTTGCGAACACATCGATACAAATATTTTAGTAAATACAACACGAGGACATCATAATCATCTTTAGCCATGCCAAATCCCTCTTAATCATAGACAACATCATGTGGTATATCGATAATAATCTTAGTGTTTTCCATCGGTTTACAACGGCTAAAAATCTTACCCCGATGACATTCATTACACCATATGGCCGCCCATCCAATATTTTCCTTTTTATCTAGGAAAATGAAACCATAGTCAAGTTTTTCTTTTCCACATAAAGGACAGCGGATGTTTTCTTCGTTTTGGCATAATGCTACCATCTCATCCATCCACTTCATTTTTCCACCTCCCTTTCTTCACAGTGAAAAAGAATCGTTCAAATCTGCGCGCAACCTTTTCCATCACAGCTCGATTATTTTGAACATATTTAGATCCGTATTTCTTAAATTGCAACACGTGACAATTCTCATGAATTATTGTTTTGAGCAATTCATCTTCATCCCTGAACGCATTGGGGAACAAGTCTATCCGGCCAATATACCTAGGGTCTGAGGATCCATAATATCCGCCTCTTATACTCCCTTTATCTAACTGTATCTTATATGAAATTTCATGCGTTTTCAAGTCGTATTTTCTGCAGATTTCCTTTACTGACTTCATCTTCATCAATACCTTAAAACCCGAGAAATCAGGCGTGTTTTTCTTCCTTCTCTCCAACACACGGAAAAGGCGGCTCTCCTTTATCCCCAATATCTCGAAGTTCCTTGCCTTCTCCATCCAGCCAGCCCTGCCGGCCTTCCATTCCTCCCGCCCTTTAACGCCTAGGATTTTCTCCTGGACGCTGAGAGACTGATTCTTCAGCCAGGCATTGCCGCCAGCTTCCACATCATCGGACCGTTTCTCCCCTTCCAGCTCACTCCGGTACACCGGTGCATAGTGGCACAAGCAATGGGGATGGGCGGGATTCACCGGAGCGGCGTCCTTGGGGAAAACGCCCTTCCCTAGGCCGTACAGGTCCGCCTCAGCGTACATATCACAAATGTCTTCCGCCGGATGCCGGCTTCCTAGCTTCCACTGGTAGGCCACCACGTCTTCATCTTCTCCGTAGCGGGCTATGAATGCATCGTAACGGGCCCTCACCGTTTCCGTCCGGGCAATTTTCAGCAACGTACCGGATTTTTTCCTCTACAGACGTCTGGATGGCTTTCTCAATGGATTTTTTATTTCCCCCGTCTGCTTATCAAGAAGTTCATATAACGACGTTCCAAAGTGATTGTAGGCGGTTGTGTCGGGTCTTAATCCATCGGTCTGTCCCTTTACTTTTCGGATGGCCTTCAGCAATGCTTTCTTTTCCTCATCGGAAATGTTTTCCTTGCTGCGCCGCACCCAGTTCACAAGATCATCGGTATACTTCGGCAGTTCCTGCATATAGGTAACACTTCCATGGTGATAGCCATCATTTGGTTCTGTTCGGGACCAAATTTCCAAGTATCCCCCTGAGTTATCAAAATAATATGAGCATGCTCTATACCAATATGACACTTCTCAGTAACGCCGAAGTGGACCTTAAAATAAGATAGCTTATCCTTGGTTACTCTTCCAAGGATATCACGAATCGTGTTTATACCCATAAAACGATAGCGCAGCTGGTTGCTGCGATTAACTTGATCTGATTATCTTTGTGCCCTGTGTGTGCCCTGTGTGTGCTCTACAGGAAATGCCGTCCCTTGTTTTTGTTGATTTTAAACAATTTTTTAAATAAAAAAATGCGCATCCTGTCTTGGGATGCGCATTTTCTCTTGCATAAACTTGCAATGGTTTGTAAGGCTCTTTATCTCTTGGAGAACTGGGAAGCCTTACGAGCTTTCTTCAAGCCGTATTTACGACGTTCCTTCTCGCGCGGGTCACGGGTCAGGAGACCAGCTTTTTTCAGAAGGGGACGGTAATCTCCGTCAACTTTCAGAAGGGCACGGGCAATACCGTGACGGACAGCGCCAGCCTGGCCAGCGATACCGCCGCCGACGACGTTAGCCGTAACATCATATTTACCCAGGGTTTCAGTCGTTTCGAGCGGTTGACGAACAACCAGTTCGAGGGTCTTGAGGCTGAAATATTCACTCAATTCGCGGCCGTTGATTACGATCTTGCCTTCGCCCGGAACAAGGCGAACACGAGCGACAGAGCTCTTGCGGCTGCCAGTTGCATCATAAGTAACTTTTGCCATTGTCTAGTTCTCCTCTCCTCTTAGCGAATATCGATGGTCAGAACTTCAGGCTTTTGTGCAGCATGAGGATGTTCAGAACCAGCGTATACATGCAGTTTTTTAATGATTTGGCTACCCAGACGATTGTGGGGAACCATTCCGCGAACGGCCAATTCAACCATTCTGACCGGATTCTTGGCAAGCATATCACCTGCTTTAGTATATTTATCGCCGCCCAGATAACCGGAGTGACGGAAGTAAACTTTCTGGACCAGTTTCTTGCCCGTCAGACGGACCTTGTCAGCATTGATGATGATGACATGATCCCCCGTGTCCATATGGGGCGTGAAAGTTGGTTTATGTTTACCGCGGAGCACCTTTGCGACTTCGGCAGCAAGACGGCCGAGGGTCTTATCGGCAGCATCCACTACGTACCATTTGCGTTCAATGGTAGACGGGGTTGCCATATATGTTTTCATCCTGATTCCTCCTAAATAAAAACTCAATCAATTGTCGTATCCAGTGATGAGTCTTATCAATCGCATCGGGGCTAACGACACAATCTCAAAGTGATACCCTAATATTATAGTGACTATCCTTTAGAATGTCAAATCATTTTTTCCCTTCCTGGCGGCGTTGCTGGTAGAGATAGAGGGCGCCCAGCATGCCCGCGTCGTTTTGGAATTGGGCCAGGGAAAGTGTCGTATGAGGCGTTAAAATGGCCGGCATCTTGGCGTCAAAGGCCGCCTTGAGATAGGGCATGAGGAGCTTCCTTTGGGCCGAGATTCCGCCGCCAATAACGATACGGTCCGGATTTACGATCCACACCAGGGACACGATGCCCACCATCCAGCGGTCCACCCATTCGCGCAGGAGATGTGTCTCCATCTCCTCCCCTTTTTCCACAAAGGCAAAAAATTCCTGCCCCGTAAGGGATCCGAGCGTAAGGCCCCGCTTTATCTCCGCCGCCGTGAGAAGAGCTGAAACGCTGGCCCAGTTCTCCCACGTCTCAGAAGACCCCAAATAGGCCTGCCCCACTTCACCAGCCGCGTAGGACGCGCCGCGGTAAAGCCTGCCTTCATGGACCAAAGCACCGCCAATCCCCGTTCCGAGAGTCATGCACAGCAGCATATGAGCTCCTTTGCCAGCGCCTTGCCAGTATTCAGCAAGGGCCGCGCAGTTGACGTCATTTTCACAAAGAGCAGGAAGGCCTGTTTCCTTTTCAAGGAAATCCACAAGGTTCATGCGGTGAAGGCCGGGAAAAAACTGGCTTGGAAGGAGCAGTTCTCCCGTATCGCCGTTTACAATGCCTGCAAGGGAAACGGCAATCCCAGTAATGGGGAATGCATTTCTGACGCGCCGCACAAGGGAAAGGAGATCTGCGAGGAAGGCGTCCACCCCTTTTTCCCGAATACGGGTAGGCAGGCTCCCCTTTTGGAGAAACCTGCCTGTTTCATCTGCAACCCCAAACTTAATGGCTGTACCGCCAATATCAATGGTAAGGATGGGTTCCACGGGTGCTCCTATTTATTTTCAATGAAGGCGATGGCCTTTTCCAAGCGTTCCAAGGTCTTTTCACGACCAAGAAGAACCATGACATCGAACATGCCCGGGCTGAAGGTGCGGCCCGTCAGGGCAAGACGCGTCGGATGAATGACCTTTCCAAAGGAAATACCCATTTCATCCGCAATTTCATGGTAGGCCTGTTCCGTCGTCGCAAGGTCAAAGACAGGAAGAGCGGCCAGCTTGTCGTGGCATTTCCTAAGAAGGGATGCGTTTCCCGGTTTGAAATGCTTTTCGACGCCCTTTTCTTCGTAGCCGTCGAGGTCCTTAAAGAAATACGTCGACGCATCGGCCACTTCGGCAAGGGTCTTGACACGGACGCGAACCACATCGACAAGGTGAGCAAAATAATCCTTATGGGCTGCAAGATAGGCATCATCGACAAGGCCCTTTTCCTTGAAGAAAGGAATGGCAGCTTCAACGATGCGGTCAAGAGGCAGGCTGGAAAGATACTGACCGTTCATCCAGGTCAGTTTCTTCACGTCATAGACAGCTGCTTTCTGGCTCATCTTGCTGAAGTCAAAGACCTTCACCGTATCTTCGAGAGAGAAGATTTCTTCGTCATTGCCAGGCGCCCAGCCCAAAAGGGTCAGATAGTTTATGATAGCTTCTGGAAGATAACCTTGGCTGCGGAATTCCTCAACGCTCGTTGCTCCGTGGCGTTTACTGAGTTTGCTCCGATCCGGTGCAAGGATCATGGGCATATGACCGAATTGAGGGGCTTCCCAGCCCAGTGCCTGATAGATAAAGAGCTGTTTCGGCGTGTTGGAGACATGTTCTTCGGCGCGCAGGACATGGGTCATGCCCATGAGATGATCATCAACGACAACGGCAAAGTTATAGGTTGGGATACCGCTGCTCTTCATGATGACAAAATCATCGTATTGGTTCACATCAAACTGGATATCGCCATGGATCATATCATGGAAGCCAATCGTTCCTTCGAGAGGCACCTTGATGCGGACCGAATAGGATTCGCCATTTTCGACACGCTTCTTGGCCTCTTCTGGCGGAATGTCGCGGCAGGTCCTAGCATAGTGGAAGGGCTGTTTCAAGGCACGCTGCTTTTCACGCTGCTCCGCTAAGTCTTCGGCCGAGCAGAAGCAGTAGTAGGCCTTTCCTTCATCAATAAGCTGCTGGCAATATTTGCGGTAGATATCAAACCGTTCGGACTGGAAGTACGGACCGACAGGGCCGCCCACCTCAGGGCCTTCATCCCAACTAAGCCCCAGCCACTTCAAGCTCGTAATGATCTGGGAGACGGAATCTTCCTTCAAGCGGTCCTGATCCGTATCTTCAATACGAAGGACCAGCTTGCCGCCTTGGCTTCTCGCAAAAAGCCAGTTGAAAAGGGCCGTTCTGGCACCGCCAATATGCAAATATCCCGTTGGACTCGGGGCAAATCGTACGCGAACTTCTTTATCCATGGAAGCACCTCTTATCTAAATCTGAAAACATATAATCTTTATTATAGCACGTTTCTCCCTCCATGCGGGGATTTTTTGACCGTGCATAAGCCGTCACTTCTTCTGTTTGCGCGAAGCTTCGGCGTATTTTGTTCCCCGTTTGTTGGACCCGACGGCACTCTTGCCGCGTTTAGGGAGCCGCTTTTTCTTGGGGCGCACGGGCTTTACGGTCCGCCGCACCTTTTCACCGGCAAGGTTCTGCCGCTCCAAGGTGATGCCGAGCTTATCTTCAAGATGGGTCAGCCAGCGAGTCTCATCAGCTGTATAAAAGGTGATGGCCTCCCCTTCGTTGCCGGCCCGTCCCGTTCTGCCAATGCGATGGACGTACCAATCAGGGTCATGGGGAATATCAAAGTTCACGACCTGGGTCACGCCTTCCACATCAAGACCGCGGGCGGCAATATCGCTTGCCACAAGGATCTGGGTCTTGGCCTTGCGGAAGCGTTCCATAGCTTGGCGCCGTTTCTGCTGGGACATATCGCCGTGAAGGACATCGGCATTGAAGCCTTTGCCATAGAGCCAGTCGTAGACCTCGATAGCTCGTTCCTTGCTCTTGCAGAAAACGAGCATGAGGAAGGGATTGCAGCGATCAATGATGGTTTGGAGGGCTTCTTCCTTATGGTCCTCACTTACTTTGATGCAGACCTGGTGGATGGTCGATGCCGTCGCTTCCTTGGGATCGATGTCAATGAGGCGGGGATTCTTGGTGATCATCTTGCCAAGTTTCCGCACTTCTTCATCAAGGGTTGCCGAGCACATCATGGTCTGATGGGGCTGGGGCATAAGGGACAGCAAGGTTTCAATATCCTCGCCAAAGCCTTGGCGCAGCATTTCGTCCACTTCGTCAAGGACAAGGTAAGTTATGCCGCCAAGGCTCGTGTTGCCCTTGCGCAAGTGGTCCAAGAGGCGACCTGGCGTCCCCACAAGGACGTTGGCCTTATTGCCCAGTTTCCGCCGTTCTTCGTCATAGTCCTTGCCGCCGCTCACGGCAAGGACGCGGACTGGCGTGCCGTCAGCAAGCTTCTTGATTTCACCTGCCGTCTGCTGGGCCAGCTCCCTTGTCGGGGAAAGAATGAGGGCCTGGACGAAGGTCTTTACTTCCGTAATTTTTGTAAAAAGAGGCACGACAAAGGAAAGGGTCTTCCCCACCCCCGTCTGGGCGCGGCAAATGACGTCCCGTCCCTGCAAAAGGGCGGGGATGGCGCGTTCCTGCACAGGCGTCGGAATATCCTTTCCAGTCTGATGGAGTCGTTCAACAAGAGAAGGCGCAATCGCAAATTGAGCAAAACTACTTGGCATGGGGGTCTCTCCCTTCCTATTCATCAAAATTTCATGTTCTTCATTATATACTAAAGACCAAGAGTCAGGCAACGGAGGGTCCCCTGCCATTCTTCTTTTTCATTGCAAAAGGACGCTGCTTCCGTCCTTTGACAACCCCTACATTCCCTTCTACAATAGGAACGGATAAAAAACTGCGCTTTAATCCATACGCAAAAAGGAGTGACCTTGATGATATCAAAAAAAGCCGTTCTCTTAGGAGGCTTGAGCCTTCTTATTGGGACTGCCAGCGTGGCTGCCGCAAAGGAAGCTATCTGTTCCGAACAAATAATGCCTACAGTCCTTACCGCGCAAAAGCGGCCTGACGCGAAAAATCAGCGCTATGATCTTACTTTTATCCCTAAACCAGACCGCAAGGAAACCCTCACGGTAAATGGCAAAGCCGTTCCATTCTATGCCTACGAAAACCGAGTCTATGTCAGCCATCCCAAGGCGGCTGAATCAGAGAGCCTGACCCTCTACATTCCTGCCGCCTATCTGGAAGGCGGCCGCATCAATGGCTACAGTGCAAAAACAGCCCCCATTTTCATGCCAAACGGGGTGGGCGGCTATATGCCTGGCAAAATCCAGGCTCCTAGTGAGACAAATCGCGAAGGAACCGGTCCAAACGCCGTCCTTTATGCCCTATCTCGCGGTTATGTAGTTGCAGCTCCCGCCATACGGGGCCGCACTACTACAAATAGTGAAAACACGTATGTAGGAAAGGCGCCGGCACTCATCGTGGACTACAAAGCCGCGGTCCGCTATTTGCGGCATAACAGGGACCGCCTGCCCGCGGGCGATACCCAGCGGATCATTGCAAATGGAACCAGCGCAGGGGGAGCGCTTTCTGCCCTATTGGGCGCGACGGGAAATAGCGATGCCTATGAGCCTTATCTCAAAGAAATTGGCGCAGCCAAGGAACGGGATGATATTTTTGCGGCGAGCGTCTATTGTCCCATAACGGATCTATCCCATGCCGACATGGCCTATGAGTGGATCTTCAGCGGCGTCAACACCTACTTTCAGCAGCAGGGGCCCACTCAGGCAGCACCCAGTGACCGTCCCCTTCATGCGCCGCAGGAAAGCCTGACCGAGCATTCCATGACAGAAACGGAACAAGCTATTTCCAAAGAACTGAAAGCCGCCTATCCAGCCTATGTCAACGCGCTGGGACTTGAAACCAAGGACTATGGAAAGCTCTTGCTTGACGCCGAAGGAAACGGTTCTTTTAAAGACTATATCAAAGGTCTTTATATGGCGTCGGCCCAAAAGGCACTGGACCAAGGCGTCAACGTGTCAAAAACGGATTGGATTCAAGTAAGCGATGGAAAAGTCGTTGATATGGATCTATCCCTTTATGCCCTTCTTGCAACGAGACTTAAAGCAGCACCGGCCTTCGATAAACTGGATAGTTCCGCTCCCGAAAATGATGAATTTGGCACGTCGGACGGCACGCCGCGCCACTTCACCCGTTTTTCCATGGACCATCGCACGGACCTTCGCTCCATGGTACCAGATAAGGAAGCACGCCTGATCAACCCCGTTTCCTTCCTTCAGGAAAAGGAAGGAAAAGCGGCACCGCACTGGCGGATCCGTCATGGCAGCCTCGATCGGGATACTGCTCTTGCCATTCCTGCTGAACTTGCCTTACTGCTTCAAAAACGCGGCAAGAACGTTAATTTTGAAGTAGCTTGGGGAAAAGGTCATGCAGGAGATTATGACCTGTCAGAACTGTTTGATTGGCTGGATGGAATCTGCCGCTCGTAATTTCACGTACCCCTTAGGAATGAAAACAGCCCTATATAAAAAACGGAAGAAAGTGGAGAAATCCCCTTTCTTCCGTATTTTTATGATCAAAAGTCTTGATTTTAAGGAAACGATCTCTTGCCATTAGCCTTTTTCCATATAGTACCGGCGGCAGCCATTGAAAAGGGTGGACGGAAAAGAATCATGCGTTCTTTCCCGCCACCTTATTACAACGGCCTTTTTAGGTTGTGTTCATAGCTCCCGCCATGCTGCGGCACGCAGATGCGCCTTACAGAGTCCGTCCTGGATACTGTTTCAAGCCTTCGGCAAGGATATGCATGGCTTTTTTGAGGTCTTCACAGTTGAGGACGTAAGCAATGCGGCATTCGTCGCGGCCCCGGTCCGGAGAAGATACATAGAAGCCATTTCCTGGCGTAATCATGACCGTTTCATTATCGATGGCAAAATCGGTGAGGAGCCATTGGGCAAACTTTTCGATGTTGTCAACAGGCAATTTGACCATGACATAAAAAGCCCCTTTCGGTTCGGACGAAATGACGCCAGGCATAGCAGAGAGGGCTTCCTTCAGGGTATCGCGGCGGCGCGTATATTCATTGCGCACCTCTTCCCAATAAGAAGCCGGTGTCGTATAAAGCCCCGTTGCCCCGGCCTGATCCAATTGGGAAACAGAAAGACGTGCCTGGCAGCATTTAAGGAGCTGGGCACTGAGTTCCTTGTTCTTGGTCATCACGCAGCCAATCCGGGCCCCACACGCACTGTAGCGTTTAGAAACAGAATCGATCATGATAAGGTGCTCTGCCAGTTCCGGCATGGTGCCAAAGCTCTTATATTCGCCATCATAGACAAATTCACGATAAACTTCATCGGCAATAAGGGCAAGGTCATGTTTGCGGACGATGCGGCTGATAAGAGCCATTTCCTGTTCCGTATAAATGACGCCCGTCGGGTTTCCTGGGTTTGAAATCAGAATGGCCCGCGTCCGGGAATTGATGTGCTTTTCGATCTCGGCTTCACTGGGCAGGTGGTACCCATCGTGTGCTGACGTGGGAACGCCGCTGATTTCAACATTATAAGCACCGACAAAGCTCTTATAGTTGGCATAAAAAGGTTCAAACATAAGGATGTTGTCGCCAGGATCGCAGGTCGTCATAACGGCAAAGGCAATGGCTTCGCTGCCGCCATTGGTTACATAGATGTCATCTAGATTGTAGTCCATCCCCCAGTCATGGTAATACTTCTGGATAGCCTTGATCAGGCCTTCCTGTCCCTGGGACTTACCATATTCAAGCACAGCCGGATGGAACTTTTTCACGGCGTCAAAGAAGCTGTCCGGCGTTGCAATATCAGGCTGACCAATATTCAAATGGTAGATCTTGCGTCCTGCCTTCTCTGCTGCATTGGCCATTGGTGCCAGCTTACGAATGGGGGAAGTGGGGATTTTTTTTGTGCGTTCAGAAATATACATGAGCCTTCTCCTTTACAATAAATCTCCAAATACAGAATGGCCGATGAACTCGCGAATGATGGAGTTGTTGGGAATGGGCTCATCATCAATCGGTTCAACGATACTCAGCATACTTTTCAGTTTGGATGCCACCGTGTACTCTGCTGTATCTGGCTGGATCCGTTCCAATAAGGGGTAAGCATACTTCTTGAAGACTGCCAGTTCGTAGATAAGGGTCGTATTAAAGAGGATGTCGGCTTCTTCACTGAAAGGAAAAATATATTTTTCCTCTCCGGCCCTCACCTTATGCCAATTTTGGATTGTTGTGATAGCATCGTGGGACCGGAAGAGTGAATCCCGCACCATCCGGCGCAAGAGACGCATATCCGTTGTGGGAATCCGGTTGTAGTCATCAAAGGAAAGGGGCGTCAGGGCACTGATGTAGATCTTCATCTTTTCCCGGCGCGGTACGGATGACGAGACCGCTTCGTTGAGACCATGGATTCCTTCTACAATAAGGACACCGTCATCTCCCAACTGTTCCTTTTGGTCCCGGTAGCTCCGGGTCCCCGTGTGAAAGCTGAAATGAGGAATGGTTACAGTTTTTCCTTGAAGAAGCTCGTGAAGCTGCTCGTTGAAAAGATCCGTATCAAGGGCACCCAAGGATTCAAAATCATAACTTCCATCAGGAAGACGCGGCGTATCCTTGCGTTCCTTGAAATAGTTATCCATGGAAATCGGGATGGGTCGCATGCCATTGACGCGCAGCTGAACGGCCAGACGCTGGGAAAAAGTTGTTTTTCCCGATGAGGATGGACCAGCAATGAGGACTAACCGAACCCCCCGCTCCTCACTGGCAATGGCATCCGCAATCTGGGCAATCTTTTTTTCATGCTGTGCTTCACAGGCCAGGATGATTTCCCGGCTGTTGCCCCGTTTGATGAACTGGTTCAGGGCAGCAACCGTCGGACAATGCAGACGCTGCCCCATCTTTTCAGAATCGGCATAGACCGCAGCCAATTTATCCCGGCGAGCAAATGGTTCAAGGCGGTCATAGTGTCCCCTTTTTCCATAACGCAGGAGGATTCCCGACCCCATTCGGATCAGTTCAAATTCCTTAAGATAGCCCAAATGAGGCAAAAGGGGGTTCACGAAATAGGCACTCACTCCGTCCAGTTCATAAACTGGAATCTCCACATCATCCGGCAAGGCAGACAGAAGCGGCGCCTGATCACAATAAAAACGAGGTTTTACATAGGACCAGGCTTCCTGCTTTTTCTTAAAGGAAAGCGTGATGGGGGTCTTTTCCTGGATCATAGCTTTCATCTCGGCAGCCACATCGGCCAAGTCGTAATCGCTGAGGACAATCTTATTCTTGATGTCGCAATAAAGTGCATTGCCAAACGTATTCTGCACTTCCAGCATAACCTGCGGACGAGCTCGGTTCATGGCAGCAATAAGGACAAACAAAAAAGTGCTGATGTACGTATTATAACTCTCCACACTGTTCATATCAAGGAAACAAATTCGATCCCCTTCCTGAGGAATCATTTGCAAGGGAACTTCCCGTCCATTCAGGACTCCCAAGGCAATAGGAGTATCATACGCTGCCTGATAGTCAGGAGCAATGTCCACTAATGGTGTACCTTCTTGATAATTTCTTTGTTTTCCATCGGGTCCAACGAGTTGCATCGAATCAGCTCCTTCTAAAGTTATCGCGTTAAGGAAAAAGGGGTGCTGCCTCACGCAACACCCCTTTGACGAACTTATTCACCAACGGCATCCATGGCTTTCTTGATTTTCTTGGCCATACCGTAGATTTTACTGAGCGGTGTACAGCAAAGTCCAACACGGACACCAGCTGCAAGCGGCACACAGAAGATATTGTCTTCATGGAGCTTATTGCAGACTGCCTCCGAATCCTTTGCCGGGATGGACAGGAAGAAGCCGGAAATATAAGGCATCATCTTGAGGCCGCATTCCTGGGCTTCCCTCGTGAAGACATCGCCCCGTTCCTGAATCATCTTATAGTAATGGTTCCGTTCTTTCTGGATATCATCCAGAAGCTTTTTGTCCTTGTAGATGGTGGCAAGCGTATCCATGGCACCGCGGTTGCAGTTGGACCAGGTGCTGCGGCTCGTAAACTTATTGACGTCCACGAATTCCTGGATCTGATCCTTGCTGGAAGAAACACCGATGAGGGCGCCGCTGCGCTGTCCATACATGGAAAAGCTCTTGGAAAGGCTGTAGCAGATCAAGACAAAAATATTTTCTGGCAAATGGCTGAGCTTCTTGAAGATCTTGCGGACCTCTTCCCTTTCACCGGCATAGTCAATATAGGCTACATCAAGGGCAAGGACAGCCTTTTTATTTGTTCCCTTGATGGAATCTTCCAACATGTGAAGCACATTTTCAATATCTTCCGGCGTCAGGCTGAATCCTGTCGGATTATGGGCCGGCGTGTTGATGATGACAAGGACACGGTCCTGTTTCTTGAGAAGCTCCTGTACTTTTTCCCGAAGTCCTTCCAAATTGAACCGGTGGTCTTCTGTCACCATGGGATAGGTGTCAAAATTGCGGTTCATATCGCGGCACATGGTCTTGTAAGGGCCCCAATACCAAGCGCTTGTAAGCACCGTATCACCAGGCATCGTGTAGTTCCAGATGCAGTGATGGACGGCACCGCTGCCGCCAGCGGTTGCAACTGCAGCCGTGTAGCAGCCATCCGGACGGGACTGGCCAAAACAGGCACCCTGGACAAGATCCAGGAATTCCGGGAGTCCTGTAATAGGTGCGTATCTAAACAGTTCCGCATCGGACAAACTATGATAGACTTTGGCAACCGTCGGCAGTACAACAAAATTGCCATCATTATCCAGCATCACGCCAATCGTGGAATTTGTGACCTTATCTGCGCCAATTTCCTTGATCCGATTCTGGGCCGCTTCGCTGGCACCAAAAATACGGTCCTTTGCTGATTTCCCTTGTGCATGCGGTGCTACACAGCTGATTGACATAGAATAAATCCTCCCCTCGATGTGGGCCTTTCCGTGCCCAATCCATCTTACATGGAACTCATTATATAACGAATATTTATAGGGCATAGCGCTCTGTTGTTTATTATCTCATCATTTGGGATTTTGGTCAATCGTTAGGGAAATGATTCTATATCGTTACAATTTCCGTTGCAAAGTGAACAATTTTAGTTTGAAATATCAACTTATTCCCTTTTTCGCTCCGTTTCAAGAGGGTTTCCTCCGCGTGCATGCCTTGTCCTTTTTGCTCAAAGAGTTCAAAAAAAACCAAGATTTCAAAATAGCTTCCTTCTAAAGAAAGCTCGACAGTCTGTGCCATGACGCCATTTTTTTCCTTTACAGGACCCGAACGAAGAAAAAGCAGGCGACAGCCGCTTGCCTCCCCCCATTGAGTCAGTGCCTGAAGGATTTGGGAAGTAGAACGCTCAGGAGGGACCTCTTTTTCCAAGGCCGCAAGCTGACCATAAAGACGATTTTCCCTTTCCGCGTCATAATGACGATAAAAAAACAAGACCTCCTGATTCTCTTTACGAAGCTGCTGCAGAAATCCATAACGGGGATAAAAGAATGCGCCCTCCACAAAAAGAAACATAAGAAAGGTCACGCAAAAAAGCAGGAAGGCTCCCATAAGACCTTTGGGAAGGCTTTGCTTCACAAAAAAGCAGGACTCAGTCCGTTCCATCATGGGTCCTTCCTTTCTCCAAATGGATCAAGACAGTAAAATCAAGGGCCTTACCTGTCTTATCCTGGCTATCTTTGCCTTCCATATCTCCCAGCGTCACTTTTTTGACCGCAGGCAAACGGGAAAGATCCTTCGTCCAAATAAACAGAGGCTGCCGCTTTCTTGTCTTTCCCCTGATTTCAAGGATGGCACCTTTGGATGAGCGGCGGTCCTCCACGCTTTCAAGAACACATTCACTGGGAAGGCTTGTGCCCAGTTCCGTCAAAAGAGTGTGCCAAGACAGCGTCCGTTTTTCCGCCTCTGAAAGAAGTTCTGTCAAAGTATGGATGCTTTGTTCCGTCCTCCGATGCTGAAAAAGCCGGTCTTTCCAAAGGGAAATCGCCCGCTTTTGCTCGAGAAGCTGCTTTTTTTCATGGACAAGGTAAAGATGAGACGAAAAAAGAAAAACGGCCAAAACGCAAGTCATAGCAGCAAGGGCCCTTGTCAAAGGCTCTATAAAACGACGAGGAAGCCACTTTTCCTTATCACGTCCGGCTTGCAGATCAAGATAATAAGGGGGACTTCCTTTCTGTGCGGCTCCTAGAAGGGGTAGGATCTTCTGTCGGTCAAGCTTCCAGTGCGCCTGTTCAAAACGCTCTGCAGCCATGCCAAAACCGGAGCTTGGGAAATTGTGTACGGCAAGGGACGTCACTTCAGCAAGGGTGGAAAGGAAGGCGTCCTCAGCTTCCTTTTCTCCCCATACGAAAAGATCCGTAAAGGAAAGCTCCATGGCTTCATCCAAATAAGAGGTGAGATGCTTGACTTGGGATTTCCAGCGCTGAGCCTCTTCTTCCGGGGAAAGGCCAGCAGCCTTTTCCTTTTCATAATAGGGTCCATAGACTTTGGCAGATGGCAAGGTGTCCCAGGTTTCACTCGCTATGGGGAGTCCTTTTTCATAGGCAGTCAAGGTTCCACCCGTCCCTTCTCGGGAAAGAACAAGGGCCGTCCCGCGTTCCGTCTCAGGAAGGAGCCGCCCCAGGGACAGTGCCATTGGTTCAATTTTTACCAAGCAGCAGGAAAGCATGTCTGCAAGACATTCAAAAAACTCCAGTTCCACAAGAGGCGCCGCGGCGATGAGGGCGGAAAGAGGCGATCCTTTTTTCCCCATGACTTCAAGGACTGGTCCGAAGGTTCCTTCTTCATACGGGACATACTGGAGAGCCTCCCATAATACGGCATCCTTCCACTCCTTTTCCGGCAGTTCCGGGAGTTCCAACTGAGAGAGGAACCCATCCCCATGGGAAAGGACAATAGCAAGGGCCTTCAAAGGAATGCCTTTGTGCTGACAGATTTCCCGAATAAGCGCCGCCATGGCACCCGGATCATCCCAGCGTTTCTTTCCAGATAATGGAGGGGGCAAAGCAGCCGCTGCATAACGCTGGATTTCATAGGTCCCGCTTCTTCCCTTTGCGAACGCCGCAAGACAAAGAGCTTCCTTTTGAAGGAAGAGAACCGTCATCTTTTGCGGATAGGGACGAAACAGATTAAGAAAGTAAAGCAAAATGGCATGCATGGGAACGTCTCCTTACAACAGGGCGTAGTGGAAAGGGATTAGAACAAAAAGAGCTGGAAATAAAGACGGGCCACATCAGGACGCACGAAAAGAAAAAAGGCAGCCGTGCACAAAAATGGGGCAAATGGCAGAGGATCTCGCCACTTACGGCGGCCCAAGGCCATCATCAGGGCGGAAAAAGCAATGCCTAAGAGAGAGGCAAGAAAAAGGGTCAGGAGACTGCGCTCCCCATCAAGAAAAAGGCCGAGGGAAAAAGCGAGGGTTACATCACCAAAACCCATGCGGCCGCGGGATAAGCCATAAATCATCCACAGCGGAAGTCCCAAAAACAAGCTGCCTCCCACCATACGAAAGAAGGATGCACCGAACAAAAGATGGAATAGAGCCCCGCCAATCAAAAAGAGGAGGGATGCATCATAGACAAATTTTTCCTTCCCATCCATGACCGAAATGAGAACAAGAAAAGAAAAGAGATAAAAAGTAAGAAAAAGCAAAGGAGATGGAGCAGTGCCCCTTCCAAGGAGGGCAAAAGAGCCCCCCATCCCGACTTCCCACCATAAGAGATCCTTTTTAAGCGGCGCTAGACAGTAGCGGCAGCGGCCGCCGAGGCGAAGATAGCTCCACAGCGGGATTAAATCAAAAAAGCCCAGCCGATGACCGCAGGCATCACAATGAGAAGCTGGAAAAAAGAGGCTTTCCCCACGCGGAAGCCGGTCCGCGCAAAGTGCGAGGAAGCTTCCCGTGCAAAGTCCTGCAAGAATATAAAAAAGGGTCAGAAGCATCATGCAATTCCTTCCTCAAGACTGAATGCTGGTCCGCAGCTGAATGGCTTCCCCCAAATGGGATTCATCTATTTTTTCGGCTTCATCCAAGTCAGCAATGGTTCGGGCGACCTTGATGATTCGGTCGTGGCTTCTTGCACTGAGCCCCAACGCCGTAAAATAGGATTCCAGCATCTTTTCAGCGCCCTCCGTAAGGGGACAAAAAGCCTTCACTTCCCTACGACCCATACTGGCATTGCAGAACTTATGGGTCCCTTGGAGCCGTTCCTGCTGCCGCGCCCGGGCGGCAACCACGCGCTTTCTGATAGCGGCTGAACTTTCCGTTGGGCGGGTCCCCTTCATTTCCTTGTACTGCAGACGGGGCACGTGGATCTGGATGTCAATGCGGTCCAAGAGAGGCCCGCTGATCTTTTTCTGGTAACGCTGGATATCCCCGGGCCGGCAAGTACACTGATGGATGCCGTCCTCTTCTCCCCAAAAGCCGCAGGGGCAGGGATTCTGGGCTGCTACCAAGATGAAATCAGCAGGGAAAGTCAGTGTTGCCTGAACGCGGCTGATGGTAACAATCCGGTCCTCCAGCGGCTGCCGGAGAACCTCCAGGGAACTGCGAGTAAATTCCGGCAGTTCATCAAGAAAGAGTACCCCATGATGACTTAAGGTCACTTCCCCCGGTTTGGGGATACTGCCGCCGCCTATAAGGGCACTATTTGAAACCGTATGATGAGGACTGCGAAAGGGTCGTTCCATGACAATGCCATGGCGATGACTGAGGAGACCAGCAATACTATAGATTTTTGTAACCTCAAGGGCTTCTTCCTCAGTCATAGGCGGCAGAATGGTCGGAAGACGCCGTGCCAGCATAGTCTTACCTGCGCCAGGCGCGCCTACCATAAGGATATTATGTCCGCCGGCGGCTGCGATTTCGAGAGCCCTTTTGGCCACGACCTGTCCTTGGACATCGGAAAAATCGACAGTTGTCGGAATTTTCTCTTCAGAAAACCGCAGGCATTTTTTTAACGGCAAAAGTGCCGCTTCCCCTTTGAGATGACGGACAATCTCACTTAAATGATGGGCCGTAAAAACATTGATGCCATCTACGAGTTCCCCTTCCTCGGCATTGCCTGCGGGAATAAAGATGCTTCCCCGCCCTTCGTCCCGTGCTCGTAAGATCATGGGCAGGATACCGCTCACCGGCCGCAGGGACCCATCAAGGGCGAGTTCACCTATAAAGACAGGGGCATCATCCTTAGGCAGTTCCAATCTTGCCTGGGCAGCCAGGATACCTATGGCAATGGGCAGATCGAGACCGGATCCGTCTTTTTTTAGATCGGCAGGAGCAAGGTTGACCGTAATATGCTGATTGGGAAACTTGCAGCTTGAATTCTTGATGGCACTGCGGACACGCTCCCGGGATTCCTTGACAGCTGTATCAGCCAGTCCCACAATTTCAAAATTAAACTTTCCATTGGCCACATCAACCTCAACAACAATCATTTCGCCATTGATGCCGCAAGTCGTTTCTCCCCATGTCCGTGCGTACAATATCGTCACTCCTTCTTTGGGACAAGCTGCCTAAAAACAGTCAACAGGTCCCGCCTTTGTTCCCGGTTACAAATAGTTTTTTAAATGATTGAGCTGAAAATGGCCAAAGAGCATCATGATTTCAATGACGTCATAGCGGATCCGGTCGCCGGGGCGTTTATGGTCCTGCAGATACTCATAGGCGGTTTCCCTGATGCGAGCGGCTTTTTCCTCCGTAACGGCATCGCGGGGTCTGCCATAAAGGTCAGTTCGGCGGCTCTTGACTTCAACAAAGACAAGCAGATGCCCCTTGCGGGCCACAAGATCAAGTTCCCCATGACTGGAACTGTAGTTTTGGGCCTCAATGATATACCCTTGATGCCGGAGATAGGCCGCGGCTGCCCGCTCCCCCCAGCGGCCGAAACGAGTCCGTTCGTGCATCGCGCTATTTGAGCTTCAGGAGCTTGTCTTCGCTGATGGCAGGCGGTAAGGCGAGCCGGCTGGCAAGTCCCTTGATGGGTTCATAGGTCCTACGGTGCCACGGCGTTACACCCAAGGCCGCAAGGGCATCCAAATGGACCTTTGACCCATAGCCTTTATTCGAAGAAAAGCCATATCCCGGATAGGTCTGATCGAGTTCCACCATGATACGGTCACGGGTCACCTTCGCAATGATGGAAGCGGCCGCAATCGCCGCACTGCGGGCATCACCATGAACAAGATCCTTCACGGGAATACCGACCAGGGAAAGTGGCATAGCATCGGTCAGTGCTGCATCCGGGGCTGCTGAAAGATGAGTCAGACACATCTGCATGGATTGTTTTGCCGCCTGATAGATATTAAGCGTGTCAATTTCCTGCGGCCCTAGGATGCGAACCGTCACGGCAAGTGCCTGCTGCAAGATTTCGTCATAAAGTGCCTCTCGGCGTTTCGGAGGGACTTTCTTGGAATCATTGAGTCCCGGCAGGTCAATTTCATGGGGCAGGATAACGGCAGCTGTTACCAAGGGGCCTGCTAACGGCCCTCGACCCGCCTCATCGGTTCCAGCGACATGGACAAATCCTTGTTCCCAAAAGATCCGTTCCGGTTCCATAAGGGCAGCAAGGCGCTCCTTTTCCGCCGCCATGCGGGCACACCGTTTATCATAGGACGCAAGGAGGCGCTGGACCCCTTTCCGTTCATCCCTGCGCCAGACAGCAAGATCCTCCTTAGCAGGCATATGGGAAAGGGCGGCTTTTATTTCTGCAATGGAATGCATCTCATCATCTTCCTTTTCTTTCTGGTTGAGTGGTCCAAGGACCTTATGGGCGTCATTATATCATGAATCCAGGGCTATGTGGGGTGCTTTGGCTGAATGGGTCTCCAAGCGTGCTAAAAGTCCTTTTTCAAGGGATGAACGGCCCTAATGAATTGTTTTATCAAAAAAGCAAAAAGACTGCTGCACAAAAAGTGGTTCTATAATAAATGTTGGGGTGAGGAAATATTCTTTCCTCACCCCATTTTTG
>ENA-OPBW01000893-OPBW01000893.1-human-gut-metagenome-genome-assembly--contig:-NODE-893-length-19159-cov-2.884946_pt1 | contig 19159 bp, 17 predicted proteins | sample MGYA00241070_ERZ501456 | MGnify/ENA primary metagenome ERZ501456 (study PRJEB25962, sample SAMEA2042624) | human gut metagenome | biome: human gut; feature: human-associated habitat; material: faeces...
ACCCGGGATATGCTTCATGTCAGGATGTCCCTGCAGATATGATCCCAGATGTCTGAGTGTCTTTAAATCCTCAACCGGAAAATAGCCTCTCTGCGCAAGTGTAGAGTAAAGTCCCGGAGCCGTGTGTCCCTTTGAAAGCACAAAACGGTCTCTATCCGGCTTTTTAGGATTCTTTGGATCAATGTTCATCTCCTCAAAATACAGATATGTAAATATATCTGCTGCAGAAAGCGAGCCGCCCGGATGTCCCGCCTTTGCAGAATGCACAGCCGTGACGATACCCTTCCTGACTTCATTTGCTGTAATCTGAAGCTCTAATTTGTTCATTTTGTTCTCCTGTTAAATCTATGACATGAAATAAAATATTTATACCTGTCTTTGGTTTATAATATCTAATCCCCAAATACAGCTCTGTAATCAGCCTGGAACTTCTCGATTCCCTGATCTGTAAGCGGATGCTTTGTCATCTGCTCGATAACCTTGTAAGGAATTGTTGCGATATCAGCTCCTGCAAGTGCACAGTCTGTGACATGAATCGGGTTTCTGATTGAAGCTGCAATAATCTCTGTGTCATATCCATAGATATCAAAAATCTCTGAAATCTGTCTGATCAGCTCAATGCCCGGCTGGCTGATATCATCAAGTCTGCCAAGGAAAGGTGAAACATATGTAGCACCTGCATTTGCAGCAAGAATTGCCTGATTTGCTGAAAAAATAAGAGTAACGTTTGTCTTGATGCCCTCAGATGAAAGCACCTTGACAGCCTTAAGTCCCTCGACTGTCATAGGAATCTTAACTACCATGTTTGGATGGATAGCTGCGATTTCACGTCCTTCTTTTATCATGCCCTCTGCATCAACTGTTGTGGCTTTTACCTCTCCGCTTATCGGTCCGTCAACGATAGATGTGATTTCTTTAATTACCTCATTGAAGTCTCTGCCCTCTTTTGCGATGAGTGAAGGGTTTGTTGTAACTCCACAGATGACTCCCATATCGTTTGCTTTCTTAATGTCCTCGACATTTGCTGTATCTACGAAAAACTTCATTTAATAATACCTCCGCCTTATATAATTTGTGTTTACTTTTATTTGTTGATATAAATATAACACTTTAAAAGAAAAAATGCAATAGTAAAAGCAAATAAAAGTAAAAATAAATATAATTAAATGTCATCAAATAAAAAAAAGTATAAGCAATCGAAAGCACTGGCTTTATTTACTTATTTGAGTTATTATATATTTATGCAATGCTTTGTGATAAAAATATGTACGCAAAAATACAACAGAAATCAAAAGAAAGAGGAAAATCTATGCTGCAATTAGAAAGACAACAAAAGATTCTCGATTATTTAAAAGAAAACCGCAAGGCCACCACCAATGAGCTCAGTGAACTGCTTGGTGTATCGACCACGACAATAAGAACAGATTTAAACCAGATGGATAAGGAAAAGCTTCTGACAAAGACTCACGGCGGTGCTATCTACAAGGATAAAACCCATGACATGACTGATTTAACCTCGAGGGCCTACCTGTTCCATGACCGCGCCCTGGAAAACAAGGAAGCTAAAGAGGAGATTGCAAACGAGGCGATAAAACTCGTAAGTGACCATATGTGTATATTCCTTGATGCCAGCTCCACAGCCTACACTCTCGGCATGAAGCTTTCAGGCTTTACAGAGCTGACCGTCATCACCAATGGCATCAATCTGGCTTTAGAGCTAAAGGATATCCCGGGTGTCACAGTCATCCTGACAGGCGGTATCGTAACCAGTGCATCCGCTTCCATAGAAGGACTGCTTGGCGTTGATTTACTCAAAAAGATACACACAGATATCGCGTTCGTGTCCGCAAGAGGCTTCTCTGTAGAAGACGGACTGACTGATTTCAGTATATACGAGGCTGATTTAAAGCACATGTGTATCAAGGCCTCCGCTAAAACTGTGGCTCTTGTAGACCACACCAAGTTTGATACCACATCCATATCTAGCTATGCATCGCTTGATGACATCAATATGGTAATCACCGACTCCGGTATCTCACCTGAGACAGCAGATATATATGAGAAGGCCGGCACTGATATTGTTATATCCGGAATATAAATGAGACAATATAGCCATATAAAAGTAAAAGTATAAGTACAAATATAACTATAACTGTATATATAGATCCATTAAAAATGACACGCAACGTTTTACGCTGCGTGTCATTTTATAGTTGTCTTATACGCTTAAAGCATCAGACTATCTTATATGCATTTCTACCCTTTTCCTTCACATCATTGAGCACTTCATCCACCGTCTTGAACAGCTTTGAAAACTCATCCGGCACCTTTACATCCGGGGCGGTAACATATGCCTGTGATACAGTCAGATACTCATCCACCTTAGAGCTCTCATGAAGTATCTGTTTTTTGGCAAGCTCAAGTCTTATATGCTCGGCTATATTTTTAATGATATCCTCATCCGTTTCCTGCAGGATTATGTAGAATTCATCACCATAGAAATGATACCCCATTCCCTTATCTTTGATGCTCTCATTTATTATGGATGACAATTCTTTTAGCACTGCATCACCGGTGACTCTGCCACTGTTTCTGTTAAATGACTTGAAGAAATCTATATCCACTACTCCAAACGTGATTCCTGCACCATCTGAATCCTGATTTTTGCTCACAAGCTTTTCAAAATCGTTTCGCATCTTGAACTTATTGCCCATGCCTGTAAGCATATCTGTGTAGTTGAGTCTGACTGCCTTACGGCGCTCATACTCAGTCTCCTGAAGCTGAAGCTTAAGGTCGATTGTATCACCAAGACGCTTTATCTGCTCCTTCACCTGCATAGAGTGGAGATTTGCGTAATATACGCACAGCTTGTTGTACGCCTCTGTATCACCCATGGCGCTCTCATATTTCATCCACATCTTGACACAGGTCTTCTGGAAAAACAAATTTTCTGTTTCAATAGCAAAGCGTTCATACTCCACAATAACCTTTTTCCATGCATCGAACTCCCCCATATTCATAAATAGATTGCAAAGGCTTAGTATCTCAAGCACATAATTGGCAGAATTGATATTGTTTATCGCACCCTCAACCAGCTCTTCCACATGATCTCTGACCTCATCCTCATTTCCCATCTTCCATAGCAGATGTGCCTGTGACATGTCTATCAGAAATCTGTTTTTATCACTGCCAGCTATCTCATTAAAGAGTATCGCATCAGAAAGATGCTTTTCTGCCTTTTCAAACTCGTTAATTCCTGTGTATGAGATGCACAGATTCAGATGAAGCATGAGAAGCTCCTGATAATAGCTATCCCTCTCTCCATGCAGCGGTGGCTTGCACAGCTCCAGTGCTTCGTTAAAATATCTGATAGCCTTTTCATACAATCCAAGCTCCATATAGAGTGAGCCTATATTATTGTTAACAAGCATTATTATCTCTGTTGAGCCCTGCTCCACAGCTACATCCATAGCCTCCAGGTAGCAGTCAATCGACATGCTTACATCTCCAATAGATGCATATATGACTCCCATAAGATTGACAGTCTTTGCCATCTGCTCATATGCGCCACAGCTCTTATAAAGACCGGCTGTCTCCTGTGCCTTCTTCTCTGCCAAAAAAAGCTTATTCTCGCCAAATAAGGCTGCTGCCTCATCCATACATCTGTCTGCCTTTTGCAATATACCCATAAAAACCCTCCTATAGATGACAATACAATCTATTTTTCAGCAAGATACTGCTTATATCCAACCTGTTTCAGTTTCGCATCCTTTGCTACAACCTGAGCCTTCATATCTGCTGTATACTTTTTGATTTTCTCAAGGATTGCATCATCACCTGCTGCGAGTATCTTTGCTGCAAGGATTGCTGCATTTTTCGCACCGTCAATTGCAACTGTGGCAACAGGCACTCCAGGTGGCATCTGCATGATTGAGAACACTGCATCCATTCCATCCAGATTCTTTCCTGAAAGCGGTACTCCGATAACAGGAAGTGCAAAAAGCGCTGCACACATTCCCGGAAGTGCTGCTGCCATTCCAGCTCCTGCTATTATTACCTTTACATCTCTATCACAAGCGCCTCTTGTCCACTCAATAAGCTCATCCGGCTCACGGTGTGCCGAGATGATGGTGAGCTCATACTCTATTCCGAGCTCTTCAAGCATATCTGCTGCCTTACTCATCACCTTTAAATCTGAGTCGCTGCCCATAACTATTCCTACTTTTGCCATTTTATCCTCCTTATATGTCTAACAATTATTTACTTTCAGCATCAAGCGTATCGAGCGGTTTGTTCAACTCTTCTACGCCCTCAAGCACAAATCTGCCATCTCTTATTATATCACAGGTTGAGCCATCGTGTCGAATAACTGTGATGGCTCCAAGCTCATCATATGGTATTGTGATATCCGTGTGGCAGTTGAAATATGCCTTTGATATATCATCTTTTCTGCGGATGGAAACTGAATTGTCCCTGGCAATGATTGCTTTTCCGTCAGGGTTGTATGTCATATTGTCCTCATCGTATGTGTAGCAGGTATCACCCACTGCAAAGTGCGGTCCTGTCTTCTCTGCTATGAGAATAGGCATCTTTGCCGCGATATCGTATACTCTTGCCATACGGTAGGCTGTCGTATTGGTGCCTATGGCAAACTCACCCATAGGCAGTGTGTCGTGATGGAAAAGCACATTGTCTGATATATACTTTCTGTTTTCTTCCTCATCCTCAAAATTGGTACATGTATATTTATCAATCATGCCATCCTTAAAGTCGATTTCCAGATTAAGGAAATTAAGCTCATTAAGATATACCTGACTGACATGCAGCTTACCGTTTGTGCCCTCTAACACCGGTGAAGTAAACACCTCTCCGACAGGGATATTTACATCAGCCACACAGTTTTCAAAAGCCGTCTCCTTCGAAGGCTCCTTAAGCTCATGAATCTTGACATACAAATCTGTCCTGTTGCCGTTTGTACCGACGATATGCACCCTGTCTGCTGTATCGAGCACATCTATGATTTTCTGCTGCATATCCCTGTAGAGTGCATAATCAAGAGTATTAATCTTTACAGTCTCCGTAAAAATTTCCTTATAATCAGGTCCGATTGCAGCACACGGATAGGCGATGATCGTAAAGCTTCTGTCCTCGCTGTGGATATAGCTGTTCATATACTGTGAGCGCACGCTTGTCATATGGACTACAAGCTTCTGTTGCTCATCATTAAAGTGCGCAGCCTCCTTCTTTGAAACCGGAGCAAACGGCTCCTCTCCAAATATCTCTATGACAGCCGGTCCTCCACATTTGCATGCTACATCCTTCATTCTCTCAAGTGCATTGTGCATGCACTCAAGACGATACTCCACATATGCCTTGTCAAGCCACAGTGCCATATCCTCCTTGTGGTCATAGTCAAACTGCTTATTGACCGATGTGGAAAATGGTCTCATGGCAGGCTTCATACCCATTTTCTCAAAATTCTTTAATGCTGCTCTTATCATACGCTCAAAGCCAAGCGGATAAAGCACCTGAACCACCGACTTCTTTGAGATATCCTTGTTGCAGGTAATAAAGCCAATGCGGTATCCTTCTGTATAGGTATCTGCCATTGCCTGTATCTCCTCATCTGAAAATGAAGCCAGATGCGCTCTGCCGGCGCGCTCATTCTCTCCGACATACAGTCCGTAAGAATACAGATAATCATCATTTGACAAATCTGCCTCATTTACAATCTCTGTATAGTAATCATAAGCCGGGTCAAGGAGTGCTCTGTTGTCATCCTCTGCAAAAATCTCCTCATAATCATGCATAAACGAATATATACAGCCCCTTATCTCATCAGGACTCAGCTCATTAGCATTCTCAAAATAATTGTAAAGCTCTACAATAAGCTCTGCATAAATGCAGAGATACTTTATATCCCCCTGATAGATATGTGTAATGCTTCCGGCAATTTTTGCATATACAGCCGATAAAAGCTGACCATACTCATCTCCGAGCACCTTTACGGCGTATGCCGGGTTGGCATAGCTTTTCTCGTAATTTTCTTTATCAAACTGTGAATAGAATAAATCGTTAAATTCCTTATCTGCGCTATGGTTTTTTATAGTGTTGATGCACTTTGCCGCACTTCTGAAATAATCTGCAAAAGCCGGCTCTATCGCAGGTTCTCTGATGATCTGCTCTATCCGCTCCTCCACAAGCTCTAATCGCTCTGCGTAAAGCTCATTGGAGAGCTCATAAATCTCTTTATAACTCATATATCCCTATAATCTTTCTATTTTATAATTCAAATATTCATGACAGTTTTATCGCACTATTGATATAATGCTGAATCGTTAAAACGCAACTGTACGATGCGCTAAATAATAAAGCCGACAGCATACGTCCCACCCCAGCTGAGCACCGCTATAAGTGCAAAAAACACTGCCAATCGTGGAAATGTCATGAATGATTCCTCATCAAAGAGGCTTCTGATGGCAAACCCGAAATCTGCCAGAGATATGCCAAGCATCAGTATACCGGCACTGCCATAGTACATAGACAGATTGCCATCTCCTCTGAATGCCGCATTCAAAAAAACTATATATACAATCTCTATGAGGATAGCCACAACAAGTGCAGCTATCCCCCTCTTAGATTGCTTCTTTTCCGTAAACTTATACCTGTTACGTTTTCTTCTGCCAAGCAATTTATATTCTCCTATTTGCAGCCGTACTGCTTATAGTACTCATCTATAGCTGCTTTGATTGTGTCATCAATGACTACTCTGCCATCATGCTCTCTGTTGTAGAGATACTCTGTGACCTCTGCCATTGTGACGATTGACTTGCCCTCAAAGCCGTACTTCTCATGAATCTCATCGAGCGCGCTTACCTTGCCGCCCTGTCCGACTTCCATTCTGTTAAGGCTCACCATAAGGCCTACGATTGTAACATCTGCAGCTCCTCTTACCTTTGGAACTGTCTCCTCCATTGATTTGCCGGATGTGGTGACATCCTCTATCATGACTACTCTGTCGCCATCCTTAAGCTTGCTTCCAAGGAAGCCTCCCTTGTCTGCACCGTGATCCTTTGCCTCTTTTCTGTCTGAGCAGTAGCGCACCTCTTTGCCATAGAGCTCATGGTATGCGATAGCTGTTACCACTGCAAGCGGAATTCCCTTGTATGCAGGTCCGAATAATACATCAAAGTCATCTCCGTAATTAGCATGGATAGCCTTTGCGTAGTACTCTCCGAGTCTCTTAAGCTGTGAGCCTGTCACATATGCTCCCGCATTCATGAAAAATGGTGATTTACGGCCGCTCTTTAATGTGAAATCACCAAATTTCAGCACGTCACTCTCCACCATAAAGTCTATAAATTCCTGCTTATACTGTTCCATTTTATCTTAAAACCTCCTGTTTATAAGGCTTTCACGCCTTTATTATTGTCTCAAATTGCTTTACTACACACTTTTTACACACTTTACACCGCTTCCATCTTCCTCATCTCGTCAAACAAGGTATCATCTGTTACGTGACAATACAAATCCATTGTCAGCTGTAAGGAGCCATGTCCGAGAAGCTTCTGCACGCTCTTAGGCTGCATTCCGTTCTCGATTGCCCTTGTTGCAAAGGTGTGACGGAAACAATGAGGAGAGAACCTCTCAAATTCCGGGTGTTCCTTCTGAATTCGTCTCGTTGTTACATCCATACATTCCTGTACGATGAACTGCTGTGTAGGTCGATTGTTTCTGGTTACGAAAACCAGATTCTTGTATTCGTCCTGTGCTGTTTGTGCGTTCTTAAGCAGAATCTCCTGCCCGCGAACTCTTTGTTTTTTCAGAGCTTCCATAGCTCTTGTTGTTAAGGGAATGGTTCGCTTGCTGTTATGCGTCTTGGTATCATGCCATTCAAAGACATATTTGCCATCCTTGCGGAAATAGCATAAGGAACGTCTGACGTGTACAACCTTCTTTTCAAAGTCTACATCAGACCACTGAAGCCCCATCAACTCACCAATACGCATTCCTGTGTCGATTGCCACTACATATAAATTGTAGTAGAATGTGTCCTTCGCAACAACATTGAGTGCCTTTTCATCCTCATACTGTTCGTTTCTAAGCTTCTGTCTTACCTCATTCAGCGTCTTTGCGTAAACCGTCTGCTTCTTGCCAAAACGATTCACGAATCTTCCCTGATAAAGACCATCCTTTCTCTGTGATAAGCCTTTACCTAATTCTTTACCATTAAGGGATTTACCCATTTATGCCTCCTTCCTAAGTGTAGAATAGGAAGGATTCCAAATATCGTCCCTATTCTACCATAAAACCTTACAATTATCAATCCGTTTCAAAATTTGAATTCTCATTTTGAAACTCCTCCGTGTTCTTATTTATGAAAGAATCTGATTCAGTAACCAGTGGTCTAATCTGCCCTTATGAGCATATAGTCTGTTACCGATTCTTACCGTGAAACCATTGGCCGGATTGGAAAGCAATTCTCTTGCTTTCGTCTGTCCAATACCAAGGTACTAACACATTTCCTTTACATTTAATAACGCTCTTGTATCAAGTTCTGTTTTCATGGTAGTCCTGCCTCCTCTCGTAATATTCTCATTAACCACCTTCTTTCCTACCCGCAATAAGCGGTTCCTAAAGTAAGATTGTTCCAGTACTCTTAGTTTGGTTTTCTACGTATCCACTGTCTGGATTCTTTAGCACCGATTTCTCACTACTGAAACCTGCCTGTGGGCCTCTCCTGCGCGAGATCATCTCCCACCCTTGACGGAAGTGTCTGTTCTTTGCTCCGCTTAAATTGCTTTAAGTATCATCGCAAAGTCCGTTGACTGTGAATACAACTCATGAAGTTTTCAATGTACAGTTAAAACATTTCGATATTCTTGTAGAACATAAGTTTGTTTTGTGTTATGATTGTTGTAGCCGATTTGCTTCATTTCTGATGCCGCCCGGCTACGTTTTGTAAGTTAATTGTAGTAAAATATAGAGAATAAAATAATTGACGGTCACTTGACCGCGACTTGACATAGAAACTTTTCAAAGAATGAAAATATAGAAAGACAGATAAGATAGATAGCGGGATTGATAAATCCTCTCTGAAAGGAGCACACAGATGAGAAACAGACTGACCTTCGCCAATGTGATTGGTGTATTATTGGAAAATAAAAAGAAAACCTACCCGCAGCACCAGCTTGTACGCAGTCTGTTCTCTGCATATCTGGATGATACTCTGACAGCTTCGGAATTAATCGCAGATGACACGACGATGTACAGCCGCTGGTGCAATGGCGCCCGCCCGATTCCTATAGATATCCTAAAGACTTATGAAGATGAGGATGAATGGGATACGATGGAGGATGATTTCAGAGATAAGATTATTCCGAACCTGTTGAACGAAGCACAGGCTCGAATCCAGATGGAGGAATTGATTACAGACAGTATAAAAACCATCGGGCAGGAAATGGCTGATGCACTGATTCAGGAGCCGGATAATGCAGCCTTTTTCTGCTCTGTGGTAAGATATGCGATTTTGAATGACCATAGCACAGGTGCGCTCTATTCTCCCGACCTTTCGGAAGTGATTCTTTGCAATAAGCTTCCCTCCTGCAATCATGCATTCATTGGACGAAAGGATGAGATAAAAGCAATCGCATCCCATCTTTCCAATCAATCCGTCTTATTCATTACTGGTATGGCAGGCATTGGAAAAAGCGAAGTTGCCAAAGCCTATGCACAGACGAACCGTAAAAAGTACACCAATATCATTTATCTGTATTACACCGGTGATTTGAGAAAAGACATCGCAAACCTTACATTTGCAGATGATTCCGTAGAAATGAATGAGGAAGTCCGTTTTCAGAATCACTATAAGGTGATGCAGAGACTCCACACAGATACACTGCTGATTCTGGACAACTTCAATGTGCTTCCAAAGGACGAACCCTTCTTAAAGGAACTGATGAAGAATGATATGCAGCTATTGATTACCAGCAGATGCAAACTTAAGAATTATGATTCTATAGAAATAAAGGAATTGGATAAAGAAAAAGAACTGACAGAACTGTTCTACAAGCATTGTCCTTCTGCAAAACGTGATCCGGACAGTGTGTCTGCCATTATAGAAGAAGTGAACTGTCATACCCTGACTGTCTGCATGGCTGCTCTTACCTTAGAAGCCAGCGGCATGGAACCGGAAGAATTGTTACAGGAGCTGCGTTCCTGCGGTATCGGGCAGAACATGGAAGAAATCGAGGTATTCAAGGATGATGAATTCTCCTATGCCAGTATGATAGGACACCTTCGCATGTTGATGAAGCTTAATAGATTAAATGAGGACAGTATTGATATCCTCCGTAACCTCTCACTCCTGCCGGTATCAGGAGTTTATAAAAGTGCGTTCAAAATGTGGCTGGAACTGGATTCTCTCAAAAATGTTAATGAGCTGATACGCTATGGCATTATCAGTGAAGATACCGAAAATAAGACGATTGCACTCCATCCTCTCATTCAGGAAGTGGCAATCGCAGAGACCATTCCAACCGTATCAGACTGCCATGTGATGTTAAATCACCTGCATTTGATTTGCCTTGCTCACGGTCTGGATGTAAAAAGACCGGTGACTGTCATGGAATGTCTGAAAAGCATCAACAGACACATCATCCTAGATAACAGGGCTTACTATCTACTGTTCTTACAGGATATGTACCCTTACTTTGACAAATATCTGGATACCGATTATCTGTCGGAGCTGGTAGAACGTATAGAATATGTGATGAATCTTATGAATGATTCGGGCAAGTCGGATGAAACGAGTAAATCGTATAATTCAGATAAATCAGGCACACCAGATATTACGCAAGAAACCAACCACATTTCTGCCTGTGACAAAGCATTATTATTAGATTACAAAGCACAGCTTCTGTTCCCACGCAAGGAATATGATAATGCCATTAAGAAATATAAAAAGGCGATTGCCCTCATGGAAAATTACCATAAGACCAATACTGCGGATGCCCGTTCCGCCAATCTGCTTTCAAACCTGCACAACAACCTCTCTACAGCTTATCTGTTCCGGAAGAAACTGGAAGAAGCCGTATCAGAACTCAAGACAGCTTTCACAGTACGCAGGGAATATGCCAGTCTTGGATTGATAGAGAATAATGATACCCTGCAGCAGACACTCTCACTTGCTAACATGCTGGTGCAGAATAAGGAATATGATTCTGCTCTGGAAATTATTGATTTCTGTGAATCCACCATTGATGAAGTTATGGGTAGAAATAACCTTGATTATGGTATGTGCGAGTTCTATCGTGGTGTCATTGCTTATACCCGTTCTCAGCCTGTGATAGCAGAACAGCACCTGCTTAACGCAGATGCCGTCTTTCATGCTGTTATGAACGAGAACCCTGATAATGATTATTCCAAAAGTACTGCTCGTTATTTGTATAGTTTGTATATGAGATGGGGAAAGAAAGAGCTTGCGGAGCAATATAAAAAAATACTAATCAGCACGCATTAGGTATTGCCATAAAAAATAGGTAGTTCAAATTGAACTACCTATTTTTATTTCTTCATGCTCTGGTGGCGTATTCTCTTCTCCGTTTCCAATAATCCAACATATTCTAAATGAATACTGCAAATTATCAATAATATTCATCTTGTTATCATTAGATAATACTGATTCAATATCACTATCATTTATCACACCCCAATCAATCCATTTATATCCATTATCTTCGTATGAACTAAATAAATAATTTTTACTATTCTTGCTCTGTGATAGTTCTCCACTAATTCTTAATATTTCATAAGAAAATATCTTCTTCTTCATAACTGCACATGATAGATTTCCATTCTCATTTATGAAAAACACTATATATTTATTGTCGAATCGAATTTCTTCCAAACATTCATTTGCAGTAGTTTGTGCTGTCATTCCTTTTTGTTCTTTCAAATATTCATATGGTGATTTCTGCTTCAATAAATATATAGTAACAATTAAAAACAGAAAAAAAATCATACAAACACAAAAAAATATTTTCTTTTGTTTCTTATTCATTCTCTTCACCTCATTCTTCATTTAATAATGTCTTATATCCCTGCCAATAGTCAACACTTCCGTCTGCGTATTCCTTGCGAATAATCGCATGGAAACGTCCTATCTGATACTTTCCTACTTTCATCTACCACCACTCTCCTTTATCGTTGTAGTGCCACCATTCGCCGCTTTCATATTCGATACAAAGATACCCGTCCTTATCTATCCAAACCTTTGCTAAGCCACCCTCGTTCCAATGCTCACACGCTTTTTTATGGGCTTCTTTGTTTCCCACTCCGCTTTTGGTCTGCCTTTTGCCACTGGCTTCTCTGAACCCTCGCTTGCTCCTGCACCTATAATCGACTTAAACGCCGCTTCTTGGTCAAATTTTGCCTTTCCTGCCATTACTCTCTACCTCTCCTTTCAAAAATTCCTCTATAAAGGCTTTATAGTCCTCTGATACGGTGGACTTCTCCGCATACTCAAATATATCTGTTCTGTTTGTCTGTGCTTCCTCTACCGCTACCGCTGACCGAATATAGGTCTTATATATCGGTGCAGAAATGTACTCGCTCAACTGTTCCGTAAGTTCCTTTATCTGCTTGCTGATGTTTGCTCTCGGATTGAACCTTGTAAACAGAATACCCGTTATCTTTACATTAGGATTGCAGTACCGCTGTACGCTCCTTACTGTTTCGTTAAGCTGGTTAATTCCTGTTGTGGCAAATATGCCCGCTGTGGTCGGTATCAGAATATCACCTGCCACCGTAAATGCGTTTACGGTCAACACACCCAAAGAGGGCGGCGTGTCTATAATGATATAATCATACTTTTCCGCTACGGGGGCAATAGCTTCTTTCAAACGGTGTTCTTTTCCCGTCTGTGATAACTCTTGCTCTGCTCCTACCAGCATAATGTTTGGTAATATATCATACCCGCCTTTCATACAAAAATCCATTAAAATTATAGCTCAAAATCATTTTATGTGCAATGGAGTTTTTCTTACCGAAAGTGAGTTTGAAAGGCAATCAAAGCCTTGTCATCTGCCACGCCCACGTCTACGAACCGGTGTGATTATCTGCTGTTCCGCTTGTGCTTTTAGCTGCTCCTCTGAAGAATGATTTCTGTTGTATTTCACACGATAATCATATTCCTCGGTAAAATCATCATATACAGACATCTTGTAACGCATACTCCGCATGGATTCTTCGGTATATCCCATTCTGTCCTGATACTTCTTTAGTTCTTCAATTCGGTCATCAGAAGGTGGCGGAAGAAGTTTAGCACGTTTTTCCAGAGAGAGCTTGCGGTATTCTGCTGGAGATGGAAACGGCTTATTTTGAACCGGCACCGTTGACGAATTGTTATCAAGTAATTCGTCTAACTCATCCTCATTATATGGTTCTGCGTCGGTTGAGTTATTTGTTGTGCCAAACTCAGTACTTACCGAGCCTGCGCCTGCATCAAGTCCCTGCCACTCTTTATTGAAGTCATCAAATGCAGCACCATAAAAGAAAGACTCGTCATTCTCCGGTATCTCATGTTTTTCCTGAAACTCGTCATATGCCTCATATACAGAAACATCCGGTTTTCTGGTCGGCTGTGACTCCTGTGTTGGTATCTGCTTTTTAGCCTTAGAAGCAGACTCCTTCACTTCCTCCTCATCCTCTTCCCATCTGGGATAATCCTTCATGGACTGACTGGAATGCTCGATGTCCTGCTCCTGCCTTGGATAATCAAACCAATCCTCTTTTTCCTTCTGTTTCATATACTCCCTGATGCCTGCAACCGTGAATCGCTTACCAAGCTTACTGCCTCGTACTGCCTTTACCTTGCCTCCATTACTGCTACGATAGGGAAGGGCATAGCTAATGGTATTACCTTTCAGCCTTACATTCATATGATAGGTTCTTTCTAACATATTCACCACATCATGAATGTTCTGCGTGGTCGGATCATTCATGGCAAGTCTGATATACACACGCATTTCATCCTTGAAAGAAAGTTTTCCCCTTTTCTGCATATGATTTTCCGCTAAGGTGCGTTCCTCCCTGGTCTTATCCGGATTGTAGAAGCTGTCACGGACAGAGTGTGTCAAGCCCCAGCTCCTGCACTGTTCTCCAAAATATTCCGACATTTCCACCAGCTCCTTCGGACCTCTCCGAAAGGAAGAACCATCCTTCTGATTACAGTTATTTACCAGAAAATGCACGTGAACATGCTCCGTATCCACATGAACCGCAAACAATACCTCAAATCCCTTTTTCCAGAAGAACTCACGAGCAAAGTCCTCTGCCATCTTGTAAGCCTCTGCATAAGTCAGCTTATCATTGTCCTCCGGATGAAAGGATATTGATAGCTTCTGTGCCAGAATGTCCCGCGGGAAGAACCGGCTATACTTCTTCTGATGCATTTTCCTTGTCATAAGGACACTGTTTGCAAAGTTATCCCGATTGCAGCCAAAAGCATTATATAACTCCGACTTTGTCTTGATAACACTGGAACTTAGCTGTTCCTTCTTCCTCCCCAGAATATAATCTGCAGCACTGTGAAGCTGTGCCACAGACTTGCATGGAGCATATTTTACATTGACATTTCCATATACTGCCATCTAACTCACCACCTTTTCATATAGTTTTAATACTGAGTCTTCCAACCGCCGGAATACTCTCTGGAACGGTTCAAATGCTGTCATGGATATCAAATCCGGATAGGCATTGATATTCCTTGCCAGCTGGTTGATATTGACTCCCTGCTTTTTCAGTTCGTAGCAGACCTCATTCATGACCTCCATAAACTGCTTTAATGTTGTCCCGTCAATCTGCCTGCCCTTGTTGCCCCGGAGCAGATAGTCGATGAAATCAGCGGAAGTCTTATATCCGCTCTCCTTCATCTGTGATTCAAATTCCTGTTTTACACGGTAATCCACACGAGAATAGATTACCTCGTCTCTTGTTCGTTTCCCCATAGTGTCCTCCTTCTTTTTATCTGTAAAAAAAGCCACAAAACTCATTGGTTGAATTGGCATTGCTGCCTTTTCTTCCAATTGTTTCATGGCTTCATTTTTTGGTATTTTCAGTTATTGTGTTTTGGCTACGATTGCACCGGATTATGGCTACATACTAATAGAAATTGTGGTCTGCACCGGTAAATTGCAGTGTCATGCCCCTGTTGTGGTTCTACTGTTGCTCTGCTTTGTAGCCATTTGGTTGCAGATGTTGTCTAAACTGTATCTGTTATAGCTATACTGTCCATAAGAACCGCTATCATCTGCATCCGTCTTGGTATTTCTTCGTAGACTTTGTGTAAGCGATGCTTCGTCAGCAGGGCACATCATCCCCACAGGTCTGCCTGACGGAAAAAAGACTCCGTCAGACAGACAAAAGCAGCCCTTCGCTTACCGCTTCGGACTGCTTTTTTTCACATCTCTACTACTTATTGAAATCTTCTATTCCCTTTCCGATGTGGGGGGGGACTTGGGTGTTACCCACCCCAAGTCATTATCCCTCTTTATGATTCGTTTTCTTCTGTTTCTATATCCAGCCTCTGTAAAATATCATATATCACACCAGAATCGTTTAATAAGCTTATAGCAAAACATTTCTTTCCTGCATCTTTTAATGATGCACCAATGTGATACGCTTTTTTGTCATCAATGATTAAAAACCTGTCATGAAATACACCTGTGTAGTTCACTTCAAGTTTGGGATACTGTTGATTGAAAGTTTCAATATCTTTTTCTGACAATCTGGTTTTTCTAACTGTGTAAATCGTTACCGATACATTCTCTTTCTTCTTGGACAGAATATTTAAAGTTCCCACATCGACATAATTATCGACCAATACAAGACTTTTCGTTGCACTAGCTACCAGATCTATCAGTAAGCTAAACGCATCATATATCTGTCCATCAAAAAAGATTTTCTGCTGTGATTCTTCGTGGTCAGAAATATATGCAAATACTTTATCAAATTTCTCATTTGTTTCATTTTGATAAGTTATCTGTCTTTCTTCTATTGCATTCATGCGATCATACAAAAGTGACGTGTTTGCCATATATTTACGCATTTCAACAAATGTTTCCATTATCCTGATACTGACTTGTATTGCAATATCACTCCTCAGCACCGCAGAAAGCATTGCAATACCTTGTTCTGTAAAAACATATGGCAGATATCTTCTTCCACCTCTCCCTTCTTTTGAGGTCACAAATTGTGACCTCAAGTTGGGGCGGCTCTCGTTATCAAAACTTCGTGTTCACGGAACAAGGTGTAGCCATGCTGTCCTCTGTTTTGCGAAGCGACACCGCCGTAAAAGTAAATATACAAATCATGAGAGCTTTTGTATTAATGCGACAAATGATTTCCGGGTACGAAGAATTATTAAAACGAATCGAAGAATTGGAAGAAAGTACGGATGCTCAATTTTCAGAAGTGTACAAAGCATTAACACAGATTCTAAGTAAACAGGGAATTGATAAAAGAAGACCTATCGGCTATGTACAGGAATGCGATCAACACAAGGACAACACATAGAAGTAAACAAACTATGATACTTAAATACAGGGGGGTATCACATTTTGTGATACCCCTAGCTACAATTAACGAGCTATAAAATAAACAAAGACATCCAATCAGATACTTAAAAAAATAAACAACTGGTCACAAATTGTGACCAGTCTCACGAACAAAACAAACTCGAATCTTGAGGAGTCAAATTGGCACCTCAAATTACATAAATATACTCGTTATTCTGCTAAAATTATCTATCACATAGGAAATCATAGTAAATGAGCTTGCCACAAATTGTGATAAACTCATTGATCTCATTTGCATGTTCCAAAACAAACTAGGATCACACTCATGTAAAATTACACGCTCCAATTCTACGATCTTAATTATTAGAAAAAACAAGAAATATACCAAACCGGACAGTTCTTTTGTCTATAAAATAAAATTTATATATTTCAACGTTCATCCAACAATTAGTAGATTGTCCGCCCAGAAAACAAATTCTAGGACTTATATTACCGTACCCATATTTACCCTTTGGCAAAAATTATCAAAACACCTTTGCACGTAAACAATTGCATTATCAAGAACAAAACAATAAATACCCTTTTTACACGAACATTACGTGATCAATATGATTATTCATGAGGCTTTAAACAAAGATTCTCTCCAAATCTTATACTGATTTTCGTCCTACACCTGTTAATAATGAATCAAAGTGAACATTATCTTTTCTAAGCAAAATAAATAAATCATCAACCAATTCGGGTATTTTCAGTATTAACTCTGTATGTTTTGTAATTCTTTCTGGAGATGTAAAATGCGAAAAATAATGCAATATTTTTAGTTCATTAACATCTCCAATTAACAATTTGACTCTATTGTCTATTTCATCTTTACTACCCGGTAATTTTATCAACGTGTATATTTCAAGAAAACGTCTTATCACATTTGGCATTAAATAAGACTTATCTTCTGGGCAACCCTTATCTTTAAAATCACATATTTCCTCAAATAAAAAGAGATACTCGGAATTATAATTAGAAAATGATTTAGGCAATTTTATCAATTGCACATTATCCTCTGCAATGCGTTTAAGCATATAGTAATTACAACTCGGATGTTCTTCTTTTTTATCTCCAACTCGAACTTTCTTCTTTCTCTTTATATTATTGGCATCACGTAAAAAACTATAAAACTCAAAATTATGCGTTGATATGAATAGCTGTTTGAAACACTGAACAATTTTCTCATTCTCATCTTTTTTAAAAAAGAAACTATTAATTAAAGACGAAATCTGTGCTATATGGTTTGCATCCAAACTTGATATAGGGTCATCTATAAATACAATAGTATCTTGTAACTTATTTTCTTCTAAAAGACTTTTCAATGTTACCATGAAATACGAGAATGCAATAGCAGTCTTTTCTCCGTCGCTTAAATTCTTAGCAATATTACTTCCTCTCTTTAGAATAAAAAAATCATTTTCTGCAACTTCAACTGAAATATCTTTTCTATTCAAAAATAGTTGAATAAATCCATTTAAATTTTCTTGTCCTTTTACGATAGATTTTAGTTTAGAAAGTAACTCTGTTTGTTCGCGGAACTTAACTTGAAGAACATTTTGATATTTTCGAATTTCAATATCTTGTTTATCTTTTTGAGACTTAACTGCATAATACTTTTTATCGAAGAGGAACTTTGCCACTAGATGCTTTTTAAACCTATCAATAGCATCATTCTTTATAGCTTGAAAATTTGAAACTGTTTCATTGTGCTTTACAACAATATCATGAACTTGGCGTAACCATTCCACCAATGCAACTTCTACTGAGCTATTTACTTCCGGAAGATTTTGTGCAACAAATAAACTGTGTTCCAATTTGTTTTTTAATGCCTCCTTACATATATCCAACTCCTTCAAATATGCACTCTTAAGTTCGTCAAATAAACCCATCTTGTTTTTAAATTCCGATTTACAACTTTCTATAAAGTCATTAGGGCTATATTTTGTATACGCATTATTGCTAATTCGAGATTGCTCTTCTTCTATACGTTGAACCAAATCGTCTATTGTATTTCTTAATTTTGCAGCTTCATTGTTGTAGTAAGCATTTAGAAATTTTAGGCGATCATTGGTTAGTATATTACCACAAAAAGCACATATTTGTATATCAGGATGGTGTTCATATATTTCTTTTCCTTGTTTACCCCATGTATATAGCTCTGAAAATTGGCTTAATAACTTATCGTCTTCAACCAAAGACGGTTCGCATGAGAGGCAGGATTGCACATCTCTCAAAAGAACTTGAAAAGACAACGCTGGCAACGATTCTTCAATTTTTGCCAATGGCTCTTTTGCCAATGCATTAGCCCGTAATTCACTCAATTCATTTTGTTCATCTATTATGTGCGATTGCAAAGACTTAGAATCAATAGTTTCTAATATGCGTTTAAAATGTCCTTTATTGAATTCTATTGAACTTTCAAAATACTCGTTTTTAATTTTCCTGGCTTCTTCTGTAAACAAAGTTTCAAATTTCAAGAAAGCGTCAACATGCTGATGATTTTGTTCAAGCCATTCATTGATTTCATTAATTTGAACTTG
>ENA-OPBW01000897-OPBW01000897.1-human-gut-metagenome-genome-assembly--contig:-NODE-897-length-19120-cov-4.816837_pt1 | contig 19120 bp, 15 predicted proteins | sample MGYA00241070_ERZ501456 | MGnify/ENA primary metagenome ERZ501456 (study PRJEB25962, sample SAMEA2042624) | human gut metagenome | biome: human gut; feature: human-associated habitat; material: faeces...
TTCAGCCTTGGAAATCCCTTCCTTGGATGGTCTCCCCAAAGGTTTCCCCATAGCCTTGATTTCAAGTCTCTTCATGAACCGGCGGTTGTCCCTGTTCATGTAGATCTTGTCTGCATAGACTTTCGCCGGAAAATACCCAGACGTTTCCTGCATAGATCTATCTGGAGTTCCAGGTCGGATTCTTCGTTATAGGCATCCCAGCTGTGATGGTCAATGAATGTATACCCTTTGACAACGCTTACCCCTATCTTAGCGCCGAATTCGGTAGGCGACTTGGACTTGCCACGTACAATGGGGCGGACATGGGGCTGGAAGATACTCACGATACGGTCGGCAACCCTGTTGGTGTCGTTTCTGTACATGAATTCCTGCTGGTGGTACAGGGTGATGATGGCTTTCAGTGTCCTTTTCTCATCACGTCTCAAGGTATCCAACAGCTGTGTGCCGTTCACTGCAACCAGCCTGATGAAAGAATGTATGTCGCGCATAAGATAGCTGAGCTTGGACCCTTTACATTTCTTCACTTTGGACCGGGACTTCTTCTTGAGCTTGACCAGCCCGAGATATACTTTCCTGGCCTGTTTCCCGAAAGTGGACGGGAGGGAAAGATGGAACTTTCTGCACAGCTTCGCGATATAGCGGTTGATGCCCCAGCTGCCATCCTCAAGCAGATCCACATCCGTGGGGTAACGGATTTCGGCATCACAGCAGGTAGCGTCAATCTTTATGGAGCCTTTGTGGAGAGTACCGGAACTGTCTATGAAGGTATCGGAATCTCCAGAGTCCTCCTGGTTATCCCCGGAATCCTCCTTATCATTCCTGGATGAAATCTGCCTTCCTTATACTGAGCTTCAGAAGCGCATCCGTAAAACCGTTTAGGTCGCTGATCCGAAGGCGTTTGCAGATGGTCACGAATAGGCTCGGATCGAATACCGGTGCTTCCGTATATTCACTCAAGCCCAGCATGTACTGCATATAAGGATTCTTCTGGATGGCCAGGATGGTCTCCTCATCGGACAGGTTCATCTTATGTTTCACAATCAGTGCGCCGACGACCATGCGGGCAGGCTTGTTACCAGCCCCATGTAACGGTTGTTCAGTCTGGAATTGTAATATCTCTCTATCTCATCCCACGGAAGTTCATCAGCCATACGTATCCAACGGTTGGATTTGGGAAGATTATCCAATAAGGAGCGAAAAGCTTCAAAATCAACTGTTTACCTTGTGATTTGTACTTCATAAAGTTGATTTTAACATTTAAAAAATACTAATTTCAGTGGTAAAAAACAAATTTAAGGAGTGAAATTTATTGATAACCAATTAATTAACTTATTCAGGGAACCTACAACATAAAAGCCTCCTGCTTTTAGTCCTATAATTGCAATAAACAAGGGCTAAATCAGGAGGCTTTTTATTTCTAAGTTTCAATCTATAAGATTTTTACTTTTACAATTCTATTTTAAGACAGCCTCTTCTTCTTTTTATTCGCTTCAGCCAACGTGAATTTGGGCATTACCTTGATACCAGAACAGTAAAAATCAGGAGAACAAAGGTTAAGTGTAGTCTTTATGTCTCTCAGTTTGGACCTATCCGTGAACTGAGTAAAGTTCATTACCATGAACTGGTCACGGCAAATGAACTTGATGGCGTGCCTGTCACCCTTATAATGGTTGACGCACTTCTCGTATGTGTTTATAAGAGACATAACCTGTGCAAATATTGTTTTTTTTGTTCATAGTTTGCAGAATAGGCCTGTTTATACCTTCTTGAAAAACAATGATTTCTAATCGAAAAATTTTATTAGAATCGTAACAAATTGAGTATTAATTGATAATATCTATTTGGGGGAATTTTCTTCGGAGAGCAGTGGTTGAAAATATTTTTAAAATTGGAGTGAGTATCCTTTATATCATATTTTTGTTTTATAGATTTGCAATGTTTCAGGTCTGATGATATTATCAAATTTTTAAAAAGAGGTATCATAGAGTTTCTTATGAATTTTGTCGTATCAGTTCCTAGTCTCCAAAGAATAAGTATAGGCAATAATGTCTTAGCCACATATTAATTTATGGCATAGTATATGACAGAGTTGAACGTGGGATTTTTGTAAACATAATCTCAAGTAATTTCGTACTCTCTTCTCCAATGTCACAAGAAGACTGCAATGGAAACGGATTTTTGTAGATATACATTTTGTAATAGTACTAGAGGTTACTGAAATCACTGATATGTAACAAGATAAGAATAACTAGATTTACTGAATACCCTTAACTAAAATCGGAATCGTTCATACGAATGGGGCTTGTTGCGATACTTGACTCTTGGTATTCTCCCTTTAATCATATATTTCTCATGTTACAACGCATATTTTCCATAAGAATCATTGACTATATAATATATTTTTGTAACTTTAAAATCAGAACTTTTTTTTAAAAAACTGTTAAGTGTTATAATTCAACACTATAAATTTAATACTAATTATTGTGTTTCTATGGTCAATAGATTATTTTTATATTGTATTTGTATTGAATAACAAAATAGTTACAATTGTATTTATTGATTAGTAGATTAATTATTTAACTGATTAAAAAATACAAATAAATTATTTGCCAAAATATGTATACTATATTAATTATTTACTTATTAAAATATTAAAGTTATGATTGATAAAACAGCTAAAGTAGGTGTTAAGGCTACAGTAGGAAAAAATACTGTAATAGAAGAGTATTCTATTGTAGCAGATGGAGCAATTATAGGTGATGAGTGTAAAATCCATCGTAATATTTTTATTGATACTGGTGTGGTAATTGGTAATAGAGTGAAAATTCAAGACAATGTAATGGTACCTCGTGGAGTAACTCTTGAAGATGGAGTTTTTGTTGGACCAGGCGTAGCCTTTACTAATGATAAATTGCCTAGAGCTATTAATATAGATGGCTCCTGTAAAAGTGGATTAGATTGGACTATAAGTCCTACGTTGGTAAAATATGGCGCCTCTATCGGAGCAAATGCAACGATTGTGTGTGGTATAACCTTAGGCGAATGGTGTATGGTTGGAGCTGGAGCAGTAGTTACTAAAAATGTACCTCCATATGCTTTAGTACAAGGAAATCCTGCTAGAATCGTAAAAATGTTAGATCAATAATATAAATCATGTGACTATGGATATGATTAATTTTAATAAAGAGATTTTATTGCAATTCTTTGAAATGAACAGTCTCTATTCGATTTTGTTGATAGCTTTGCCTGTTGTAATTCCATTTTGTAAACCATGCGAAAGATCATACGATGTATATAAGATGATAAAACTTTCATATTTGAACCTTATATTGATTTATGGAAGTTTAAAAAACGCATTATTAGCTAAGTTTTCAAAAAAAGAAAAGCTTGGAAATATTGGAATATTAGCTACTCATTTTGCTGAAGTAAAGGATATTCCTAAGAATCTGGTACATAAAGATTATATCTATCTATTAGCAAATAAAGATGATGATTATGAAACTCGTAGGCCTTTAGATGACAAAGAATGTTTAGAAAAGATTGTATATGATATAATTTACAAACATTATGATCACTTGAATAATAAATTGATGCAGAAAGGGTGGATGAATGATTCACTTTTTAATATTGAATATGATGGGAAAATGCGACCAATGTGTGATGTGATGAAAGACATCTATAATGTTGACACATTGTGGAAAGCGATAGAGAGTGTGAAAGATAGTATCGGAAATGATGGAGCTATTAAATTTATTGGTAATAAAATAGGCATTTGTGGTTTTTCAATGGAAGGAAGTGGTCAAAATAAAAAACTTCTTTTGCATGTGTATGAAACAGATCACTTTACTTTCAAAGTATTTAAATATATCTTTAAAGATATTCGTTATAATAAAGTCTTCCGTACTTTAATTTCGCATGTAAACCAAGCGAAAGGATGGGAGAAAAAGTCTATGTTGGTAGAGGCTATGGCCTTTCTGTTCTCATCTATGGGTGTAGATATCTTGATAGGAGGAAGAGATATATCTGGCCGTAGGAGATTGTTGGTGGCTGCTAGAAATGGAGAAGTGGAAAGTGATCATGTATCTACTTTACATATACCAGTGAATGAATCATTCTCTAACACAGATGTTGATGGAGATGTTTATAGTGTAACGACCTGTGTGGTACGTGGTATTAAAGAAGAATTGGGTATTCCTAAAGAGATGATTGACATACAGAATATTTCATTCCATGATTTTGCAATTGTTGCCGATGAGGGAGAGATTGGATTTGGATGTTATGTTGATCTTTCAGAAAGACTTCCTTTGGAACAATGTCGAATGTATCCTGGGCAAGATAAATTTTTAGAGCTAAACAATATATTCATTCTTCCATATCCTAAGTTTAAGAAAAAACCGGAAGATTATGAAGATATTTTTTATAGTATGACTGGTGATGATAGATTTTGTATGAAGTGGCAAAGTTTTGCTACTTTGATTTATCAACGTGCTATTCTTAGAAATAAAAAAACGGGATTGATAGCTTCTACTTTTTTTGAGATGATTCTTCTTGTGGGCATATTATTATTATTGGCTTGGGGATTAGGTCGCGATTGTAGAGAAGATATTTATCCTGAAATAGTGTCTGGAATGATTGCTATTGTGACTCATTTAATTGTTAATAAGTATAGGTTCTTTATAAAAAAGAAAGGCTTATTTAAACCTTTTATACCTCAATGGAACGGTGATTGCAAAGTATTGCAATCGTCTGTTGATTTTATCGATGATGAAATGGATAAAATGTTGAAGGATAGTCGTAGATTTGGTTTACTCATGCCAAATTCATTTATAAAAGTTTGTGAATTATCTGATCTCTCATTGTTGATGCCACCTTTTTGTAGTGTTAGACGAAAAAGTCATGATTTTTCCGAATATCCTATTAGCTTCTATTATATGAATTTGGGACATAATATAGGAAATAATTCTTTAAAGTTGATTCAAATATATTTTTCAAGTGATAATGATGGTGAAGTAGCGTTGTGCATGAACATTGAGAAGAAGAATGGAGTGGTTAAAGGAATGAGATTTACTGATGAATATAATGGAAAGATAACATTAAAATTTGATAAGTCTTTTTCTTCGGATGAAATTAGGACCTATAGCAAATATTATAATTTGGATGAAACTGTACTGTCTAAAGTAAGATATGCTACATTTGATGATGTGATAATGGATAATTATGAATTTTATGACTTATTTCAATTTAATAATACTTATTATTGGTCTATTTATGGGAGAAACCATTCTCTTCCTGTGGGGGAAATATGTAATATAGGTCCTCGGACAAAGCCAAAAGATATTTATGAAAAATATATTCAGAAATCTTTTACCTCAAATATCAAGGAGGTTGAGTCTAATTGTATTGAAGAAAACTTTTGGGTTATTTTTAAGGGGAAAAAACCTGATGTTGAGCGTTTTGTATGTGAATTTACATCCCGTGCAGATAATCGTAATCGAATGAGTGAGCTTGACCTTTATACGATGCAACTTTTCCTTATAAGGAAAGGAATTGTTTTTGCTAAAATTCAAGAAGGGTATTTTAAAAGGAGTAATTGATTACAAAGAGCTATTAGATTGGAGTGAGACTAAAAAAATATTTTGTTAGCTTCATAATTTGCGTTGTATTATATTGGGTTATTCAATCTAAAATCCCTATCTTTACCCCGCTGGAACAAGGCAAATTCCTATCGGAAAAACATAGAAATGAAGTAGGTGCAAAACTAGGTGCTTTTCTTGGAAGATTTTTATAACAGGCTGAATATCAGTTTAGATTAAAGACTCCGTTAGTCCCGTACGCACCGCTTAAAAGTACTTGATTCTGAATGAATCAAGTACTTTTTTTATGCTTTCTTCGTTTCAGGCAACCTCTGACTACCGCTATAAGAATGTGTTCCGAATCGAAATAAGGAAACCTATATACGGTTTTCTGCGGTTTCTTCTGCTTGTTCTACGTTTCCTGCACCGGAACCTTACGTTTTTCATGTGGGAAACGTAGGTTTCCGCAGAGAGAGCCGTACGTTTCACGGTCGGGAAACGTAAAAAGCGCTTTTCCATGTTTCTTTTATTTCATAGTCCTTTTTAGGTTATCTATTTTGATGTTAGAAATCCTCTTGTGGTAAGTTCTTCTTTTCCCATCCTGCACTGAATACCCCATCTTGCGAACGTAAACGGGATACAAGCAGGTCCAATAAAACCTTGTGTTCTCCTTGCATTTCCATATCGCAATAAACAATTGCTTTTTTGCCACTTGTTTTGTGGAATAAAGCATTTAATTTTACGTTGCGGTCAAAAGACAAGACATTCATGATTATTTGTTGTATTTTATTGGACAGATTTTGTTCGCACTCCACGTGGACTGTGTATTGAAAAGGTCCTGATTCTTTTTTCTCCATCCATGTGCATAAAGGCCGGAACAGGCAATGTGTGATTAATACACAGGCCACTAAAACTGCTGCTTCTGCATATAGGCCGACTCCAGATAATGTGCTGCATGCAGCAGAGCACCAGATAGTAGCTGCTGTGTTCAGTCCTCTGACATTAAACCCGTCTTTCAGGATGAGGCCTCCTCCTATAAAGCCTATCCCTGAAACAATTTGTGCTGCCACTCTTGACGGATCTCCATTACCTATCGTCATGTCACATGAGAGTACGGTAAAGGCTGCAGCTCCTACTGAAACAAGGATGTTAGTCCGCAACCCGGCATTACGTTGCCTGTACTGCCGTTCAATACCAATTAATGTGCCCATTACGAAAGCACACCCCATTCTTGCCAAGTAATCGTAAAATAACATCATATTTTTTTCTGGCAAAGGTATTGCGGGAATGGGGGAAGGTGATATTAGAATATTGTTAGAGTTGTATTAAAAATGCGTTAGAATGAGTTTTAATGCGCGGTCCATATAATAATATTTCCGGTACGAACCAGAATATGTATGGTACCGTAATCTTACAACGTTGACTCCCTGTATACCGTTTCCGCATCTAACACAATTGTCTTATTGGTCATCGCAGGATTCTCCAGCTTCTCGATGATGATTTTTGAGGCCGTTTCAGCCATTAATTCCACGGGTTGTTCCACCGCTGTTATGGTGGGGTAGACCAGCTTGCTTAATTCTGTCCCCGACATACAGGCAATGGACACATCCTGAGGTATCTTGATTCCGGTAGCCTGAAGGTAATTCTTGGCTCCCAGTGCAGACATTTCTGTAAAACAAAAGATGGCATCGAAAGGAATATTTTTTTCTACTAACATTCTTACGGCATTTTCTCCGCTGTTGAAGTCTACTCCAGCTTCTACTAAATACTCCTCTTTGAAAGGTATATTGAACTTGCTAAGGGCATCCTTGTATCCTTTAATACGTTCAAATGTATTTTGAATATAGGAAGGTCCTGTAAGGTGAATTATTTTTGTTTTCCCCTTTCTTATCAGATGCTCCACCATAAAGAAAGACTTGATGTAGTCGTCAATCTTTATTTGTGAGACATCCATCTCGGCAATTGTTCGGTCAAAAAGAACGATAGGTATTCCTTTGCGGATGATTCTGCGATACTCATTCAGGTTTACCTGATCATGACAAATGCTCAGGAGTATACCGTCCACTCTGTAGTCTTCCATCATTTGCAGATTTATTCTTTCCACTTCTGGATTTTCCTGCGACTGCGCCAGCATTACGCGGTAACCTGATTTATTGAGATACTTTTGGGCGTATGTGATAAAATTGACGTAGAATGAGGTAATCATCTCCGGCACTACAATACCGATGGTACGGGTGCTTTGCTTTCGTAGGTTGACGGCCAGTTCGTTGCGCTTATACCCTAATCTTTGGGCCACTTCCAGGATTTTGGCTTGTGTTTCTTTGCTTACATTCTGATTGTCGCCGCGTAAGGCACGCGAAACAGTCGATTTGGAGATTCCCAGTTCTTTAGCGATATCGATTATGGTAGCGTATTTCATGGTATTCAGGGTTGAATGGTTTTAGTGCAAATATAATGTTTTTTCGGGAACGGTTGCGGAAAATGGGAACGGTTGCGGGAACGGTTGCGGAAAATTATATTTGATTTTTCCGTGTTTTGCCGGAAACAGGGCTTTACTTTTGGATTAGAAAAACCAAAAAAACTAATAATTATGATACACATGGAGAATAAGTTTGAACAGTCGAAAGTTCCGTTTATCAGCAAACTGGCTTATGGCATGGGAGATGTCGGATGCAATTTTAGTTGGATGTTCGTAGGCAACTTCCTTATGATTTTTTATACCGATGTATTTGGTATTGGCATGAGTGCCGTAGCCTCCCTGATGCTGTTTTCGCGCTTCTGGGATGCCATAAACGATCCTATCATCGGAGGGTTGTGCGACAAGACAAAAACACGTTGGGGAAGATACCGTCCCTGGCTTTTGTTTGGAGCCCCACTGACGGCATTGATATTGATACTGACCTTCTGGGCACATCCCGAATGGAATGACACCGGCAAGATTTTTTACATGGCAGTTACTTACTGTTTACTGGTACTGGGATATACCTGTGTCAATATTCCGTACGGAACCCTTTGTGGAGCCATGACACAGAACATGGATGAGCGTGCACAGATTAATACTTCTCGTTCAGTTAGTGCCATGATAGCCATAGGGATAATCAATATCATTACCATACCTTTGATTGAAACCTTCGGAAAAGGGGATGCGCGGCAAGGTTATTTGATGGTAGCCGTTCTTTATGGAATCATTTTTGCTCTATGCCATATTTTCTGTTTTTCCAAGACCAGGGAAGTGATAGAGGTTCCCGTAGAGCAGAAACTGCCACTGAAAACGCAGCTTAAAGCGATAATGGAAAACAAACCGTATTTACTGGCGCTTGTCGGGCAGATTCTTTTTGGATTTATTCTTTATGGCCGCAATGCAGATATGCTGTATTACTTTACTTATGTGGAAGGAAGTGCCTCACTTTTCTCCATGTATTCACTGGCTATTATCATCCCTTCAGTCGTTGGAGCGGCTTGTTTTCCTTATGTGTTCAAGCTGACTAAGAATAAAGGCTGGTCTGCTTCAGTATTTGCTTTTGGTACGGGTGTAACCATGATTGCCCTCTATTTCTTTAGTCCGGTTGCTACTCCTGTAGGTTTTTATGCGTTTTCAGCGCTTTCCCAGTTCTTTTTCTCGGGATTTAACACAGCCATCTATGCCATTATCCCAGATTGTGTGGAGTACGGTGAATGGAAAACCGGAATCAGAAACGATGGATTTCAGTATGCCTTCATTTCGCTGGGCAATAAAATAGGTATGGCGTTAGGCACTTCGTTGCTGGCATTGGTCTTGGGAATGCACGGATATGTATCAAATGCCACTCAGAATGAGGAGGTCGTTTCTATCATGCGACATGCGTTTAGTACGATTCCGGGAGCTTTGTGGATATTTACCGCTGTAGTCCTGATTTTCTATAAACTCAATAAGAAGCTGTATAACAGGATTGTACGGATTGTAAAATATCGAATTCTTAGAAAAACTCGCTAATATTTATCATACGATTATTATAAACTTAAAAATGAAGGAAAAATGGAAAAGAAGATGAAAGTTGCCGTAATGAATGGTATCGGGAAAATGGGATTTGTAGAACGTGAAATACCTCAGCCAGCTGATAATGAAGTTCTGGTGAAGTTGGAATATGTAGGGATATGCGGTTCTGATATGCATTATTATGAAACCGGCCGGATTGGCGACTATGTGGTAGAACCTCCTTTCGTGCTGGGACATGAGCCTGGTGGAGTAGTAGTTGAAGTGGGGAAAAACGTGACACATCTAAAAGTTGGCGACCGGGTTGCACTTGAGCCGGGAAAGACGTGCGGACATTGTGAGTATTGCAGGGAAGGGAAGTACAACCTGTGTCCGGATGTGGTATTCTTCGCCACTCCTCCTGTAGACGGTGTATTCCAGGAATATGTGGCCCATGAAGCTGCATTATGTTTCAAGTTGCCCGAGAATGTGGATACCCTGGAGGGGGCTCTGATAGAACCTTTGGCGGTAGGATTTCATGCAGCCAACCAGGGCGGGGCACATGCCGGACAAACAGCGGTGGTGTTTGGTGCCGGCTGTATCGGACTGGTTTCCATGATGGCTTTGAAGGCCGAAGGGGTATCCAGGGTATATGTGGTTGACATCATGCAGAAGCGTCTGGACAAGGCCATGGAACTGGGAGCTACAGGTGTGATAAATTCCATGAATACAGATGTGCAGGAAGAAATAGGCCGGTTGACAGAGGGGAAGGGTGTCGACCTGGTAATAGAGACCGCTGGAATGGAAGTAACCACCCGTCAGGCCATTCATGTTACCAAGAAAGGTGCTACAATCGTGCTGGTAGGCTATTCCAAGACGGGCGAAATGACCCTTCCTCTTAGTCTTGCCCTTGATAAGGAGCTGACCTTTAAGACTGTTTTCCGTTATCGTCATATTTATTCTATGGCTATTGAGGCTGTGGCTTCCGGCAAGGTTAACCTTAAAGGAATAGTGTCAAACATATTCAACTTTGACGATATTCAGGCTGCGATGGATAAAAGTGTGAGTGACAAGGCTAATATCGTGAAATCTGTAGTAAAAATCGGGTAGTGGACTTGCGTCCGGATAAATTTTAGAGAACCATGAAAAATGTAATCGTAGGTATAGGTGAGGCGTTGTGGGATGTGTTGCCCAATGGGAAGAAAATAGGGGGTGCACCTGCAAATTTTGCTTACATTGTATCGCAGCTGGGGCTTGAAAGTGTGGCCATCAGTGCATTGGGTAATGATGAACTTGGACAAGAGTTGCGTGAGAACCTTGACCGTAAGCACCTGAAGTATATATTGCCGACGGTGGCATATCCTACCGGTACGGTAGAAGTGCAACTGAACGAGGAAGGCATTCCATGCTATGACATTAAGGAAAATGTAGCCTGGGATAATATTCCGTTTACAGAAGACTTGGAACATATTGCTTCACATGCCATGGCCGTATGTTTTGGCTCATTGGCCCAGCGAAACCCGGTTTCACGTGATACAATCAACCGGTTTTTAGATGCGGTCCCGGATGAAGAGGGAAGATATAAGATTTTTGATGTCAATCTCCGGCAGCATTTTTACAACCGGGAAATTATTCATGAATCGGCAATGCGGTGTAATGTATTAAAGATTAATGATGAAGAGCTGGTTGAAATTGGAAAGATATTTGGATGGCCGGAACTGAGTATGAAGGAAACGTGCTTGAAGCTGCTGGCTGACTACAACCTGAAAATCCTGATTCTGACATGCGGGGTGAATGGCAGCTATGTGTTTGAAAAAGAGTCTGTATCTTTTGTTCCCACTCCGAGAGTTGAAGTAGCTGATACGGTCGGTGCCGGCGACTCTTTTACTGCTGCATTTGTGGCTGCCATGTTAAAGGGAATGCCTGTAAAACAGGCACATCAGCTGGCGGTTGATGTTTCGGCTTTTGTCTGTACTCAGCATGGGGCAATGCCCGTTCTGCCGGAGCAACTAAAAAGCCTGTGCAGATGAGAAAGCTTTGCCTGATAGTATGGGGAGTATTTTTTACTCTCCATACATTTGCTCAGTTTCATCTGGATGCCCGGCTGTCCAATAATCATTTGTGGAGAGGAATTGAAGTAGCCGACGGAATGGTTGTGACTTCAGATCTCTCTTATACATTCTTGAAAGGACATGTTTGTGCCGGTTTTTGGGGAGGTACCAATACCACAGGCCAATATAAAGAATTCAATAATCATTTGTCTTTTCAGGTAAAAGGCTTGTCTTTAGCTTTCTGGGATACGTATAATTTTTCTCCGCAAGCCACATATAACAATAAAGAGTTCTTTAACTATAAGGCCTCGGAAACAGGTCGTTTTCTGGATGCGATAGTGAGTTACAGATTTGAAGGGAAATTCCCGGTTTATATAAGCTGGTCTACCATTATCTTCGGCCGGGACAGAAATCAGTCCAATACTGCAAACAAGTATTCTTCTTTCTGCTATGTGGAATATCCTTTGTATACAAAAAAAGGCTGGAGGGTAGATGCGGGTGCAGGAGGTGGCTTTGCTCTGAATAGAGCAGGTGAGAGCAGTCATTTTTATGGCCCAAAAGCAGGCATTGTGCATGTAAGTATGGAGGTTGCCCGAACGGTTTCCCTGGGTGGATATAAGATTCCGGTTCATGTTTGCATGGTATGGAATCCGCAAGCTAATCAGGCATATTATCAGGTAGCTGCCCGGATAATATCATTATAAAATAAGGTACTTGAAAGAGGAGAATCCTTTGTTTGTAACTGTACTTCATAAAAACACCCCAAAAGTTTTGTGTCTAACTTTTGGGGTGCAGTTTATTTCAAATTGGATTAGCGTTTATTTAATCATTTTCATAGACTCCTTCCCGCGGCAGAGGCTTGTCGAGGTTGGCTACACCTAAGGCGGTGATGGCGGTAACGGTTGCTGTATGCTCCAGGTATTCCGGGATGTTCTTGGTAAACAAATCACGTTCGGTATGCCAGATTTCCCCATAATTGAAATTATATCCTTTGATATCTTTTGTGGTAAATCCGTATGTCGGGACACCATACGTGGCAAACACTTCCGAGTCGGTACCACCCGCTACCTTCGGTTGTTTACGGGGCGGACGCACGGTCACTTTGAACGGAATGTCTGCCCGAATCTTCTGGATGGGTTGGGTTATCTTGACGAAATCATCATACATCGCCTGCGAGACAGCTATTCCGACGGGAGGTTCCGGCCCACCGTCACGGTTGAATACGTTGACAATCTTCGGCAATTCCTGCTGATGTTTCTTGCAATAGGCTTTTGAGCCTAACAGGCCGAACTCTTCCCCGGCAAAGGCGATGAAGAGGATGGTTCTCTTGGGTTTGGCTCCCGACAATGCCAGCATACGGGCCGCTTCCATCATGGGAGCAATCCCAGTGCCACAGTCGATGCCGCCTGTACCAGTATCAAAGGCATCTAAGTGTCCGCAGACGATGACTTGCTCGTCCGGGTACTTGCTGCCCCGTATCGATGCCACTACGTTGTGGTATTTAATTGGTCCGAGTTTGAAATGATTGCGGATATCGAACTCCAGCAGGAAGTCTTCCCGCCGTTCTTTTACCATCTGAGCGATGATGTCGAACTGATGCCGGTCGAGCTTGATGTCAGGAACTACCGGCAGGTTGTCGAACGTCATGCTGTCAATCATCTTCCGGTCATAGAGCGCACGGATAGGCACCTCTGATGACTGAATGAATCCTAAGGCACCGGCTTCAACCATCTCATGGTAGTAAAGTGCCGGGAATTCCTTATAAGGAATCATCTTGTTGTTTTCACCTTTCTCCCAGTTCCTTTTTCGGAGTTCGGCATTCTTCTGGTCGATTTCTTTATTCTCTTGTTTGATAGCCTGACGGATAGAATCAGCCTGTGCCGTCCGGTCGATTGGCCAGCCGTTGTTTGTGCCGGAAATCAGTACCCAGGCTCCTTTTAACTTGAGTTTGATGCGTTCGAATTCCTGGTCGGTACGAGGCTCCATCAAAACATGGCCGCGCTGTACCCCTTTCGTTCCGGAAGTATACGAAGGAGTCGCGAAATGGAGGGTCATTCCATGGTCGTGGCTCAACAATTTTCCAAACCAGGGTCCGCGGTTAAAACCGACAGAGAGTTCGCCGGCTTCTTCCAGCTGGGCATCCAGTCCCCACTTTTTGTATTCGTGTATCATCCATTCGGCCGCATTCTCATACGCATCCGACCCGATGAGGCGTCCGCCAAAACGGTTAGTCAGTATATCCAGCTGGTGTGTGGCCTGATTATCCTGGTGCCCGATTTCAATAATCTTCTCAACGACGGCTTTCTGAGCAAAGAAAGGCTGTATTCCTAATGACAAAAATGCAGTGCAGCAAACTAGTAGTTTTTTCATGTGTCAAAGAATTGAATGTTTTTGGTTGCAAAAGAAACGATAAAGCGGGTAAAATCAAAATAAAGAGTAAGTTTTTCTTTAAAGAATCTTTATAGCTTCGGTATTTTCGGTTCTGTAAATACCGGTTTATTTGTCTTTCGGTTGTCACCGGATAAAAAGAAAAAGTCCCGTAAAATCAATGTTTTACGGGACTTTTTCTTTTTATCCGGTGAAACAGGATTATAATTTTTTTTTGTTTTCTAAATCATTATGAATCAATATTTTAATTCGGTTCAATTTTTCAAGTGTAACGATTTAGTAACTGAAAACTGTCTTTTTGTGTCACTCATAGACTTTCACTTGTCCACTTTATCTGCTATTGACTTCAGATGCGAATTGATGTTATCTAAACTTGTCTGGCGGTCAACCAATGGGATATATGTCGAATCAACATCTATAGAATAGTGTGGCAAATCCTTCAGAAACAAATTGATGGTTGTTCCACCATGAATAGTAAACACCTGATTTTATATTACTCATATTCTGCAAGTTCTTCCGAGATTATCATATTTTACTTGTCGATGTATTTTCCCGAAGGCGTGATTATAAATTCATAATGATTTCAAGCATCTTCTTTTGATGTTGAACCATATCATCAACATTCCATTCTAATCCAAATGAACGTTTTAAGGTATCATCTTTAATACCAGCATCGTAATTATCTTGGCATATTTGTAACATGATTCTGAATTTTAATGAAGCAACGCTTACTTGGTTGGATTTTGTATCAAGATAGCGATTCTTTTTATCAATAGGATTCCAGTTGGATCCAGAACTATTTGCATCAGAACCTATCATAGCAAAATTACCAAAGCAATTTATATCTTGCAAGTTAATTAGCATATTATCCCCAGCCTTGGCTTGTGGATAATAATGCTCCAAACTTTTTCGTGTTCGAGAGAAATAGAAATTTTTAAAAGGTTCCAACTCAAAGTCACTACAACCTAATGCTCTAAAAAACTCCATTCTATTACGGGAGCCTTTCTTTTCTTTGTTACCTCGAAGTTCTTCCGCATATTTCTTCCAAAGCTTATAATCTGTATAGTTAAAAACATACAGAGGTATATTGCATGATCCAGTAGGATAAACACTATTGAAATCTCGATTCGCTCTTTCTAATTCGACGTTTAATTCATCACAATTAAGAATAGTTTCGTCAAAACTATTAGGCTTAGGCTGATTTATTTCGTTAAGTTTATCCGTATCAAGATACACATCAAAGAAATACTTATCAGCTAGTTTTCTTAAAAAATCCACATAATCATTAAGGTCATAATTCTCAAATAAGTGATATAAACAATAGAACAGATAGTTTTTTCTTTGCTTAGGCGTGAAAGCAACTTCAAACATAGACAGTAATTGAATCACTTCGTTTTGTTGCACTTTATTATCATCGTACAAATCCTTAAGGTAGGCAGCCTTATTACCCTTCTTATAATAATATTGCAATTTCCATGGATTCTCAATAGCCCTATCTTCACCATTTGCATGGTGTATAACATAGTTATCGAGAAAATATTTAGCCAAAAGGAGATTGTAGGCGAAGTCTTTAACGAACTTTGGAGTAAGATTTACCTTCTCGAACTCTTTAATTAGTTCTTTATCGTCAAGTGTAAAGCTCAAAGGATTAAAATCATCTTTATTCCGCAACCTTGTAATTTTCAAAACAATCAATAGAAAATTCGGAAAGTCAATAATTGGTTGGAAATTATCATTCTTGTCTACTTCATCATCTTTATCTATCGTTTTTATGGACGAATTTAAAAGTTCTGAAATAGTTTTCATTCCTAATGACGAAAATAAGCATTCATTAGAACTTGGAAACTCGTCGAAAGACTCTATAACAAAATCGTCCATAGTGTTACCGAAGACAGTTGTCATCTCTGGAAGTTTCTGCTGAATGTAGAAACTCATGTCGCTACAAGCCTCCCATATACGACTAAACTTCTCCATAGCGTCCTCATCACCTATCAACTGTTCGCTGAGTTTAGCTTTTACTATCTCATGCTTTTCTAACTGCTCACCACGAGAATTCATAACCTCAAAATAGTGATTTAAATCCACATCTTTTGGCACACGATAATGAATAATATGCACTTTGTTCAAGAAAAAATCCTTGAATGCATCTATGTCAGCCTTCTTTTCGCCAACAATGTCTTTAATTGCTTCCTTCACATAATTGAATCCATCGACAATGCCCTTATCTTTTTCTTCACCAAACTTAGGCATCTTTTCTATTGTCATAGCTGAAACCTTTCTTGCAGAATATGTAAGACAATTTGTAATAGTTTCTATGCCCAAAGCCTTCAAGATGATGTAGATTGTTGTAAGTCGTTGCTGACCATCGATAACCTCAAAAATATTTTCATCTCTTTTGTATGTGACAAGAGTGCCAATATAGTAAACGGACTTCTCCAACGAATCATGTACATCCTTTATTAAGGCGTATATTTCTTCACGTCCCCAAGCATAATTACGCTGATAGATAGGTATCTTGTATAATATAGACACCCCGCTGTTTGAGAAATATATGTCATTAATCGAACATTCTTCAAGAATATTTTTCAAATCTTTCATTGTAATCAATTTTTATAAAAACCGTTTATTTGAAAAAAATACAGATAGTTTTCATACACACCATCTATCTCATCCTTTAGATTCTTTAATGTATCTCCTTTACCACTATACTCATAGCATTCCTGCGCCCAACCATCTTTAATATCATTATTCGAAAGAGGATTGATTTTGTCTGCCAAAGCACTCAATAATGAAGATGGAGTATCTTGCTTGACAATCAATTTATACATATTGAATGCATTGATTTTATCACTCAACCCCATAATATAATTCTGTGCAGAAAGCCAACCAAGATTAGTGTATTGGGCCCTTAATGAATAAGCCCAAATGAATGCGTATACAACAAATTGTTCAAATAGTTCCATGTCTTCTTTTGTTGGATATGTTTCTGGGCAGAATCTATCAACGTAAAGCAGAACCGAAGTATCAAACAAAAGGCGTGCTATACCATTACCTATTCCTTTTTTAAAATGTCTATCTAATGTTTTAACTATAATATTATCATTAATATAGAAGCCCTCATATTTGTTGTTGTTCTGAATATCCTTTAGTATATTATAGTAGTGCTTTGTATATTCGAAAAACGGTTTACCTGCAATTATTGGAGTGTCTAATTGGAACGCATTTACATTTCGAGTACCAGAGACAAAAGGCATAGCAGAAGAGTTGACCATATCTGCATAACAATAGGCACTTTTGTAGAATTGGGCATAAGGTGTTCTTGAAAAACGCGTAATACCTTTGAACATATGAATGTTGTGTTCATTTAAAACATTTGCCTTATTGCCACTTACCCATTCTTTGATACGATATAGGTAATTACCAAAGAAATCTGCTAAAGCACTTTGTGAAACCTGTTCCCAATCCTTTACTATCTTTTCTGTTTCATCCTCACTAATGGTATTCATTTCGCGAAGATGGTATGCTTTCAATAAATCATGAGGATAAAGAGCTTTACCTCGTGCATTTTGAGAATCAAAGAACTGGAATGCTTCCGATACATCGGGAGTTATGACAACAATTAACTCACACATATTCTCAATATAGTCCCTAAGACGCTCCATTTCTCTTTGGTGTTCAGTAGCCGAATCGCTATCTTGCAACTTTAATCCGACCCTACGGTTAAGTGCATTATAGTTGTTTGCAATATTATGATTATTGTGCACATTATTATATATTTTCTGCTGCAAGAACTCAATGCCATCTTCGCCTAATGCAGTCAAAAGTAATGAGAATGTTATAGTACGTTGCAGACCATCAACAATATCATATTGTTCCTTATCCTTTGCCTTGTGAAGGATAAGTGTACCCACCCTGTATCTTTCCTTGTTGCTATTCTTCGCTTCAATAATGTCATCAAGCAATTGTATGGCATTACGAGCTGTCCACTTGTATGGACGTTGATAAATAGGTACACATAGGCTTACATCGTTAATTGGCTCTCCACTATTAGTAATAGTAATGGTTTTGCGAAGGAGCAAATCACCGATAGTAGTTATTGATAATGTTAGATTATTATTCATATTCTGCAAGTTCCTTTGAAATTGTCATATTATACTTATTGATATACTTTCCTGTTGGCGTGATCATAAACCTAGATGTACCAAGATTAATATTATCCAGTTTTAACGCCCTATACCTAGAATGACCTGCTTTTTCAGCCATATAGAGAAACCGAGTTTTCACTTTCTGAGATGCGCAGGCCTCCAACAATGTTGGAATCAAATTGGGGCGAATGGTTGTCAAGTAGACTTTAATATTTGCTGTATTTTTGTAGCCATCTTCGTTTATTTTGTAGATACCAACCTAAATTTATGGTAAAAATGTTCTTTTTATTTTGTCCAACCAAACATTTTACTCAAATATTAGCGAATTTTTTATGGAGAGTCATTCCCAAATTCATATTTTTAGCGAATTAGACACAAAAAGGATACATATAATATATACAATAAGACCTTTTTCATCCAAGAGAAAAAATGGGAGCTATGTGTATTTCCTTTCGCCTTGCCCAAAACTGTATCCCAGGCATCCGGCTTCACACTCAGTTTAGAACTGAACTGTGTGATTTCACCGTTAAGTGACAAACGAATCATAATACAAACTGTTCCGTCTTTGTTTACCTGATTCTTTCTTAGATAGAATAGAATCTTAAATGTACTCTTACTCATATCCTTTTTTAATTTAGCTCCGTTACAGTGGGTGTAATGACTTCCCTCTGCAAAGGAATAATTAATAATTGGGTTACAAGCAGACATTTGAACGTCAATGAGCGACAAATCAAGGATTTACATCGAAAATCGTTACTATTTTTATAGGCTATTTTTTAGTAACGATTTTGTAACGGAACTTTGTCTGAAGTGGGCATTTTAATGTCTTTCGGTTGTCCACCGGATAAATAGAAAAAGTCCCGTAAAACATTGATTTTACGGGACTTATCTTTAATTTCTTAGGTTTCAGCGGAGAGACAGGCTCTCGAACCTACACATTCAAGAAATATCATAAAATTGCAAATTACTGATAATCATATATAATCTGGAGTACATAGTAAATCTAAATCT
>ENA-OPBW01000900-OPBW01000900.1-human-gut-metagenome-genome-assembly--contig:-NODE-900-length-19090-cov-4.931442_pt1 | contig 19090 bp, 15 predicted proteins | sample MGYA00241070_ERZ501456 | MGnify/ENA primary metagenome ERZ501456 (study PRJEB25962, sample SAMEA2042624) | human gut metagenome | biome: human gut; feature: human-associated habitat; material: faeces...
CCGCCGATTTTCCCCAATCCAAGTTTACGTATGCCTGCCGGATACGTAACATCGTATTACTACCGGAAAAACCGCCAAAGTCCGTCTCTATCTTAGCGGAGGAACGAGCCTTGCCGATATCGGGCCCCGTCACGTCCAAGCCCAAGCGGGAAGTGAACGTATAGAAACTGCCATTCGGCGTGGCGTTCAAATCCTTGCCATCCGCATCAAAACTCTTATCCAAAGGATAGAGATAAAAGTTCCCATCGATCGGAGCCATATTAGCCCGGGAATTGTAGAAAAGATCTCCACGGACGAAGCCGTAGAATTTGTAAGTGAAGTTTTTTCTTTGCGCTGTCGTAGAAAATAAGGCTAGCATCCCCACGAGCAACAGGGTAATCCGTCTCATTATAATTCAGTTTGTTATTTTTCTTACCTTATAAGCCGCGAATGTATATATTTTTATGGATTCAATTTGAAGAAACGAAATATTATTTGTTCCTTTGCTTCCAAGTTGTAAGCCTTAAAGGTCAAATTAGATTAATATTGTAAACACCAGATAAAGAAAATGAATACTAAAAAGTTTTTGCTAGAAGAAAAAGATATACCTACGGCATGGTATAATATCGTAGCGGATATGAAGAACAAACCGCTGCCGATCTTAAATCCACAAACTAAACAGCCCTTAAAGGAGGAAGATTTATATCCTCTATTCTCGAAAGGCGTCTCTCATCAAGAAATGAACACGACAGACACATGGATCGAGATCCCCGATGAAGTACGCGAGCTTTATAAGGTATGGCGACCGACTCCGTTGGTTCGTGCCACCGGATTGGAAAAAGCGCTGGATACGCCCGCTCATATCTATTTCAAGAACGAGAGTGTAAGCCCGATCGGTTCACATAAGTTGAATTCGGCCTTGGCTCAGGCTTATTATTGTAAACAAGAGGGTACGACTAATATCACGACCGAGACAGGCGCCGGACAATGGGGTGCCGCTCTTTCTTACGCGGCAAAAGCTTTCGGCTTGGAACTTGCCGTTTATATGGTAAAGGTTAGTTACCACCAGAAACCCTACCGTCGTTCGATCATGCAGACTTTCGGAGCACAAGTTGTTGCCTCCCCGAGTATGAGTACGAAAGCCGGACGTAAGATCTTGACAGACCATCCTAATTATCAAGGTAGTCTAGGTACCGCTATCTCCGAGGCGGTAGAGTTGGCCATGCAGACACCGAACTGTAAATATACACTGGGGTCCGTGCTGAGCCACGTAACCCTGCACCAGACTGTCATCGGACTGGAAGCTGAAAAACAGATGGAAATGGCCGGTGAATATCCTGACATGATTATCGGATGCTTCGGAGGAGGTTCCAACTTCGGTGGAATCTGTTTCCCATTCATGCGTCACACCATTCTGGAAGGAAAGAAAACACGTTATATCGCAGCCGAACCGGCATCTTGTCCGAAACTGACCAGAGGTAAATTTGAATATGACTTCGGTGATGAAGCTGGCTACACCCCATTGCTGCCAATGTTTACCTTAGGACACAACTTTACACCTGCCAATATCCATGCCGGTGGTCTGCGCTACCACGGTGCTGGCGTCATCGTTTCTCAGCTGTTGAAAGACAATTTGATGGAAGCAGTAGACATACAGCAGCTTGACACCTTCAAGGCCGGCTGTCTGTTTGCCCGCGCTGAAGGTATCATTCCGGCTCCGGAATCTTGCCACGCCATTGCTGCCGCTATTCAGGAAGCAGAAAAATGCAAGGAAACAGGTGAAGAAAAAGTAATTCTGTTCAACTTATCCGGCCATGGCCTGATAGACATGAGTGCCTACGACCAGTATCTGTCGGGCAACCTGACCAACTATTCACTGAGCGAAGAAGACATAGCAAACAGCTTGCAGGACGTGCCTCAAGTGTAATTTTTGACACGCTCCAAAAACGCAAGTACGTTTGAGAGAAAACGCAAGGACGTTTTGATTCAAACGCAAAGGCGTTTTAGTACGAACGTACTTGCGTTTTTCCGTAAACGAAAAAGCGTTTAAAATATACCAAAACGAAGGGTGCCGGAAAGAGATTTCTCATCTTCCTCCGGCACCATTTATTTATTACATCAACTTATCTAATCCAATTACAACAGACGATTTGTTGCCGTATCCGGGAATACCACGGTCGGCTTGAAAGTCTTGGCCTCCTCAAAGTCCATCAAGGCATACGACATGATAATCACCACATCGCCCACCTGTACCTTGCGGGCTGCCGCTCCGTTCAGACAAATACAACCTGAGCCGCGTTCACCCTTAATGATATAGGTTTCAAAACGTTCACCGTTGTTATTGTCTACAATCTGTACCTTCTCACCGGCAATCATGTTAGCCGCATCCATCAAATCTTCATCAATCGTAATGCTGCCCATGTAGTTCAGGTTCGCTTCTGTCACCGTTACGCAATGAAGCTTCGACTTCAACACTTCAATCATCATCATCCGTTATCCTTTATATTTAATGTTATCAATCAGACGTACTTCACCGCAATATACTGTAATACAACCTACAATGTAATTGCTTTCGTCCCATGCTTTCACGGGCTGAAGCGTATTGCCATCCACAATCTCGAAATATTCCAGCTCCAGTCCCGGTGCGCGACGGATGCAGTCTTCTACAAACTGCTTGGTTTCAAGCAAAACACGTGACTTGCTGAAATCTACACTGGCAAACAGAGCCTTGGAAATCTGCAAAGCTTCCTTCCGCTGTTCTGCCGTAAGACGCGCATTGCGACTGCTCAGTGCCAGACCGTCTTCTTCACGCACAATCGGGCATCCTACAATCTGAATATTGAAAGGATACTTACGCACCATTTCACGGATAATGGCCAGCTGCTGGAAATCCTTTTCACCAAAATAAGCGCGGTCAGGTTCCACCATCAGGAATAATTTGCTGACAATCTGACAAACCCCGTTGAAATGTCCCGGACGGTATTTTCCTTCCATCACCGTATCCAGCGGCGCATAGCTGAACTGGCGGGTATCGGGTTCAGGATAAACTTCTTCCACAGAAGGAGCAAATACCAACGTTGCTCCACATTTCTCCAATAAAGCACAATCCGCCTCCAGTGTGCGCGGATATTTTAAAAGGTCATTCTGGTCGTTAAACTGTGTAGGGTTCACAAAGTCACTGACTACCACTACATCATTCTCAGCTACGGCACGATTCACCAACGAAGCGTGTCCCGCATGCAAAGCTCCCATCGTCGGAACCAGTCCGATAGTCTTTCCTTCTTTGCGGAAAGTATCGAGTTCGGCGCGAAGCTCACTGATTGTTTGAATTAACTTCATCTCTTATTCCTGTTTTTAATCATAAATTCAGAAAACGGCTGCAAAGTAACTATTTATTTAGCACATAAAGAAACGGAAACGGAAAATTCTTTTGATAAGTATTTAATTCCACAAAAGCTTCTTTGATACATCTCAACTATTTAAAATTTTAATCTAAAAATCCACATTTGTCAATTAGTATAAAATTAATATACATCAGTAAAAATTTCGAAGAAAAATGATATATAATTAAATATAAAATTATATTTTTGTAAATAAACAATTGGGGAACAGTGTACAAATGATTAACACATGAGCTAAAAGATTACTTTTAGAAGATAATGGGAAAATGTCCGAATTCTTATTTTAATTATATCAACCGCTCACTGTAATACTGAAAAACAAAAAGCCTGATATTACATAGGCATAAAATTATAGACTCTTAAATAAGCTCAACAAAAAGTGTACACCACAAACAATACATTATTATAATTTATATTACTATGATACATATCGGACAACTTATTGAATCTGAATTACACCGTCAAGAACGCTCTGTATCTTGGTTTGCACAAAAACTTTGCTGCGAACGGACAAATGTATATTCTATTTTTAAGCGAAAAAGCATTGACACGGCATTACTAATCCGCATTTGCCAAATCTTACATTATGATTTTTTTGCCGTATACTCACTAAAACTGGAAATTAAAGATCAAGTAGCGACAAATCCTGTACAATAATATTCCACATATCTGTATAAATATCCTCAACAGAAATTTAATTTTTTCTAAACGCTATAAACTATCTTTACAACTACAAGCAAATGTTTAACCAAAAAGTTTTTAATGTATGAAAAAACTAATTTCAATGTTATTCATGGCTGTACTGGCAGTATTGACCATGACCGGATGTGATGACGAAGAAACAGTATTGCAAAAGTATACTGTAACCTTTAACTCACAAGGAGGAAGTGAAGTAGCCCCACAAGCTGTATACGCAGGTGAAAAAATCGTAAAGCCGGCAAACCCGACAAAGGAAAAAGAGTATTTTGTGGATTGGTATAAAGAAGCAGAATGTACTAACGTATGGGATTTTGAAAATGAAACTGTTTCACAAGACATTACTCTCTATGCTAAATGGACAAGTATTGCGTACACCGTTACATTTGAAACAAATGGAGGAAGTGCAATAGAAGCACAATTGGTTCCGGAAGGTACATTCGCAACCAAACCAGCGACCGCCCCTACCAAAGAAGGCAATTTGTTTGAAGGATGGCACACAGAACAAACCATGACCAACCTTTTTGACTTCTACACTCCTATCACAAAAGATATTACACTTTATGCCAAATGGATGGACATCTCATCTATCACTTTTGATGACTTGCAACAACTATTTTGGAAAGCAGAAAACCTGTCATATCAAGAGTACGCATATACAGAAGAATCACTTCTGGCTTTAAGAGAAAAAGTAGAAGAAGTACGTCTTATCGCAGAAAATCCATCAGCTACACAGGAAGATATTGTAATTGCATACCAAACTTTACACGCTGCCATACAAGCTTTGGTAGAATTGCCCTATCGCCAGACCACCAGCTTAGAAATTTATCCAACTCCAATAGCAGAAGAAATTATTCCAGTATACATCACCCAAGGCTCTATGAATCTTAATATATATGGATTAGACAACAATGGAAATCCTGCAACTCGTCCCAACATTATGCTAGAATTCGACGGTAACGAAATGGCAAAATGGGGAGAATATTATTACGAAGGAGGCTATTTGTCTATTCGTAGTTTAAAACCAAACTTAAAAGCAGGAGCAACAATTAATATCAAGGTTATTTGTAATGACAATCCAAGTCTCTCAACCACTCTTAAACTGAAAGCCATTGATGCAGAAGAACAGAAAGCAATGTTTATCAGCGCCGTAGATGCTCTTCCGCAAACAATCACTTTTGACAATAGCTTAGAAGTCATCCAAACAATAAATGATATTGACAATCAATACAATCAACTCACTTCAGACATACAAACCAATCCTGACGTACAAGCTGCCTGTCAAAAATTAAGTCCAATACTTATCAGCATGGTAAATGCCATTCCACAAGAAATGACATTTGATAATTGTTTGAAAGTAATCAAAACAGCAGACGGAATTAGAGATTTATTTTGGAGAAGCATTATTCAAGAATTACAAGCAAACGACCCAGACATTCAGACAGCTTTCCAAAAACTGAATGACGATATTTATCCTCAAATATGGCGTTTCACTATATACACAGCCTATAAATTTGATGGAAATACATGTACTGTGACCACTTACTATGGCTCAAAAGAAACATACGAATACAAAGCTGATGGTAACTTCCCTTATGGAACCTATACTGGACAATGGGACAAATCAAGTAATGAATATGGCGACCACTATAATCAATACAAAATAGAACTAAAGAGCGATAATACTTACCAAATGTATCATAGATACGCAAGCTCAGAAGCTGAAAAAGAAACTGCACAATGGAATAATAGCAACGCTGGGACCTACAAACTTACAGGTGACCAAACTAATGGAGGCAGCTTAATTTTGAAATCAAACTAATTTAATTAGAAATCTCTCAATCCATAATCAGGTGTGTCTGAATCAGGCTGGCACACCTGATTTCATTTTATAATAACGCCACATGATCACATATAAAACTATCATCTTTCAGACATTCATTGATTTAAATCTTTTATATCTTGTCCCTTCATCAGGCTCAACAAATAGCATAAACCACTCTGTTTATCAATACATTAACATACTATAAGGATTTATAAACGGCTGTCGATTCGCTTCATTGGTGTATTTTTTGTATCTTTGCCAGTCGTTAAGAGCAACTATAATACAATGAGCGCGAAAAAAGTTTTATTCATTACACAAGAAATTACTCCCTACGTACCCGAAAGTAACCTGGCATTAATTGGCCAGAATTTACCGCAAGCCATACAAGACAAAGGCCGCGAAATCAGAACATTCATGCCGAAATGGGGCATTGTGAACGAACGCAGAAACCAATTGCATGAAGTAATCCGTCTGTCTGGAATGAATCTGATTATCGACGACACGGATCATCCGCTGATTATCAAGGTGGCATCTATTCAGGCTGCACGCAGACAAGTGTACTTTATTGATAATGATGATTATTTCCAGCATCGTCAGATGACATGCGATGAAAACGGAAAGGAATATGAAGACAATGGCGAACGTGCCATCTTCTATGCCCGTGGTGTGCTGGAAACTGTCAAGAAACTGCGCTGGTGTCCAGACGTGATTCACTGTCACGGATGGATGAGTGCGATGGTTCCTCTTTATATTAAGAAAGCATATTACGATGAACCTTCTTTCCGCGACTCAAAGGTGATTTTCTCACTTTATCAGGAAGGATTTAATTCGAACTTAGCTCCCAACTTTGCCGAACAAGTGCTGTTCAAGGAAGTAACTCCGGAAGATGTCAGCATGATGAAGTCGCCGGCAAACTATGAGGAACTCTGCAAGTTAGCAGTAGCCTACTCAGACGGAGTGATTCAAAATGACGAAACTGTAAACCAGAATGTACTCGACTACGCACGAAGCCTGAACATTCCGGTACTTGAATACGCTTCGGGCGATGCCTATGCAGATGCGTGTGACGCATTCTATGACAAGGTATTCGTTTCTGAATAAATATGAATACATAAAAAAGGACGAAAATGAAACTTAAGTTCTTGGCAGCAGTCGGACTTGCAGCCACACTCTACAGTTGTGATGATACCACTACAGGTGTCGGTGAATTCGTGGCAGATGCAGATGAAATTACTGCATCGGCTCAAACTTTTGAGGCCACTACCAAAACCCTGAAATATACAGACTTGAACCAGAACGGAGTATTCTCCCGTACAAGCAGCGCATACTTGGGTAAATTCACCGATCCGGATTTTGGAACGTATACCACCGATTTCATCACACAAATCAATTGCACGGAAGGTTTCGAATTTCCGGAAAACATTGAAAAAATAGAAGCTACTACATTGGAATTATCTTATGCCAGCTTCTTTGGTGATTCTTTGGCACCGATGAAAGTAAGAGTCGATGTCTTGAAAGAAGCAATTGATGATACGGGAGAAAATTTAGGTTTGTATTATACGTCTTATAACCCCGAGGATTTTTATAATGCCAATGGAGCACCTTTAGCTGAACAAGAATATGCCGTACGTGATAATTCATGGACAGACGCTGAAATTGACTCCATCAAAAGCGCCAACGGATATTATCCACCTTTGATTATCGACTTGGATAAAAAGAGTACATGGAATATTGGTGACGAACAAAAAACTGGCACATTCAGTGAATACTTGCAGGCCAAATACAATGAAGACAAGAATAACTTCAAAGACGCCAATTCCTTTATCCATAATGTATTGCATGGTTTTTATGTTCATAATACAGGTGGTGAAGGTTCCATCTTATACATTGGAGATATTTGGCTACGTATGAAAGTAAGCTACTGGGTAGACAGTTCTGAAGGTAAATTGGACTCTTTAGTTTATACTTCCATTCCTTTTGCGGCAACCAACGAAGTGTTTATGTCTACTCGCTTGAGTAATTCTGAAGAGACATTAAATAGCCTGGCTGAAGAAAAGGAACACACCTATCTGAAAACTCCTGCCGGACTTTGTACAGAAGTGAAACTTCCTTTACAAGAAATGTATGATGCGTTAGGTACAGACACGCTGAACTCCGTATCTATGTCATTTACTAAATACAAGAACGTCAGCGATAATTCTGAAAATAGCCCGTACAAAATGGGTACTCCGCAGAACTTGCTGCTCATTCGTAAAAACGAAGTAAAAGATTTCTTTGAACAAAGAAAGAATTACGATAGTAAAACGACCTTCTTAGGTACTTACAGCAGTACGACCAACTCCTATTCGTTCTCACAAGTAAACCGACTGATAAGCCAGATTTTCAGCGATATGAGAACCAAAGAAGAACCTGCTGAAGGATGGGATGAATATAATACCATGGTATTGATTCCGGTAAAAACCGAAACAGACTCACAAGGAAACACCATCGGTTTGTCGCACGACCTGGAAGTAAACTCAGCTAAACTCATAGGTGGCGAGGAAGGCGAGAAAATCAAGATGGAAGTTATCTATACCAAACCGAAATTCAACAAATAACGAATAAGAGCATAAAAAAATCCGGAAGTAAAACTTCCGGATTTTTTTATGCCTGTATCTCAAGCTTTATTTCTTTGCTGTACTAGTCTTTTTGGTAGCAGTTGTTTTCTTTGCTGGAGCTTTTTTAGCAGGAGCCTTCTCTGGCTGTTCTTTAACCAAAGACTGCAAATGTTTCACCTGGTCATTCAACTGTACCAGCTCTTCTTCTTGGTTACGAATAGTTGTCAACAAAGAATTTAATTCTTCATCTTCCATATCTACCGGATACAATGAATTTACACGAGAAATAAAGTCTCCAAGAATATTCATATAGTTAGTGAAAGCATCATACGGTGAATCATAAATACCACGATCCAACGATACGCCCATCTGCTTTGTAGTCATGAAGCGGAAGTTATTACTTGCCTGCAGATAATCCCAATCCTGTTTGATTCGGCGGTCAGAGCACAAATGTACACGTTCTGCTACGCTATACAACTTATCAAATGCTTCACGCTGCATTACATTTCCTAACCACGGGCTAATATCACGTTCTTCGTCTACCCAAGACATCGGATAAGGAACGTCAATCATATCGACTGATTTCAGTTTCGTTACGATTTCCGACGGAGTAGAGAAAGTAATGCCTTTCTGTTTAGCACATTCTGGCAACGCTTTCAAGAATTCCAGAATATTAGAAGACAACGGCTGGAAGATACCCAAAGCTGACAATTCCATAAAGATATTGATAACCTGTTCGTTTTCCGGCAGAGAAGCAATCCAACCGATATATTTATCTGCAAACAGCGGATATTCACTCCATTCTGTATTAGAGAAACGTAAGCTTATATCGTCAGACAATTTAAAGTCACGCAGCAACAACTTCAGATTCGGATTTTCGGCACAATGGTACAAATAGTGAGGACTCTTCCATCCTAACACATGCTTAGCACCTTCTGCCAGCATCCCCTTGAATCCCATTCCTGCTACGATACCACCAATCTCATTGTCATAAATCAAGCTAGAGTTACGGAATACCTTAGGATCTTGTCCGAAATAGTCTTTAATCTTCACACGCATGCGTTCTACCTCTTCGCAGAAGCAAGTCTCATTCTTCAATGAAGACAATCCATGTGAATAAGGCTCGCAAAGGAATTCGCAGCAACCTGTGGCATTCAACTCATGCAACAACTCTATTACGGCCGGAGCGTGGATTTCCAACTGTTCCAAAGCCACACCTGAAATAGACAAGGCAACTTTAAATGCGCCATTATTTGCTTTTGCCATATCAATCAGGGTTCTCAAGGCCGGTATATAGGAACGTTCGGCCACTTCATTCATACCCTGCTCATTGGCATAATCATCGTAATAATAATGTTCTGAACCGATTTCAAAGAAACGATAGCGTTTCAAATGAATAATCTGGTGTATTTCAAAGTAAAGACAAATTGTTTTCATATTGTTTTGCAGTTTTATTTACCATAATTTTTTAAGACTTGCTCATAAAGTGCGCGAATCTTCACGCCGACTTTCTCCCATACAATACCATCCACTTCTTTCTTTCCTTCATCGCGGAGATATTCATAAAGAGAATCGTTGGTACAGATAGAATGAATGGCATCTGCCATTGCATGTATATCCCAATAATCCGTCTTAATACATTTCGATAGAATTTCGGCACAACCGGATTGTTTAGAGATAATCGTCGGTACACAGCATTGCATAGCTTCCAACGGTGAAATACCAAATGGCTCAGACACTGACGGCATGATATACACATCACTCATCTTCAACACTTCATACACCTGCTTGCCTTTCATGAATCCCGGGAAATGGAAACGGTCGGCAATACCTCTTTCCGCAGCCAGACGAATCATGGCATTCATCATATCACCGCTACCAGCCATCACAAAACGAATGTTACGGGTACGATTCAGCACCATCGCAGCGGCTTCCACAAAGTATTCCGGACCTTTCTGCATGGTGATACGTCCCAAGAAAGTAACAATCTTTTCTTTCGGATTCTTCTTGACCTGAATATCCTGTATTTCTTTTGGAAGCGGAGACACTGCATTATGCATGGTGAACACTTTGCGAGGATCCTGATAGTACTTATGAATAACAGTCTGACGCGTCAACTCACTTACACACATGATGCAGTCAGCATGGTCCATACCATTCTTTTCAATAGAATAAACGGTAGGGTTCACATTACCACGGCTTCGGTCAAAGTCTGTGGCGTGCACATGGATAACCAACGGTTTTCCTGAAACCTGCTTGGCATGAATACCTGCCGGATAAGTCAACCAGTCGTGTGAGTGAATAATATCAAACTGCTGCTGACGAGCTACCACACCGGCTACAATAGAATAGTTGTTGATTTCTTCATGCAGATTATCAGGATATCTTCCTGAGAATTCCATGCAACCCAAATCATTGGTATGCATATAATTGAAATCTGCATAAATATGGTCGCGCAAGTCATAATAAAGCTGCGGATCCATATAATGTCCGACTCTATCTTTTACATAATCCCACTGTACGTCACGCCATACAATAGGCACACTGTTCATTCCTATGATACGCAAGAAACTCTGGTCTTCATCTCCCCAAGGCTTCGGAATACAGAAGGTAATTTCCATATCCTCCTGCTGAGCAAGTCCATGAGTCAATCCATAACTGGCTGTACCTAATCCTCCCAAGATATGAGGAGGAAATTCCCAACCAAACATCAAAACTTTCATATAAACCCCTCCTCTTTATTGATTGTTATATTTCTCCAACAAATTCAATGTACGTAAAATTTCGGCCACATTCATTGCAAATGAAACAGCACCTCTACCCTGGAACGGTGGGTTACCATCAAACAATTCCGGAATAGAACTGATGCAATGACAGGTCATCTGATCTTCATAACCAATAAGCTGACGCTCTACAAATGAAATAGCACTCCGCTTATAGATACGCAAATAAGCCTCCAGATAGAAACCTTCCAGCCAAGGCCATGCAGTACCCTGATGGTAAGCATAATCACGCTGAAGCTGCGGACCTACGTAGTTTGGATTATAACCACCGCTCTTCGGGCTCAACGAACGAAGACCTTTCGGAGTAAGCAATTCTTTGGTTACGATGTCTACAACACCTTTTTTCTGCTTGGAATCCAACGGAGAATAATCAAAAGCTGCTGCAAAAATCATGTTCGGACGAACACTCCAGTCCATCATATCGCCATCTACATAATCAAGCAGATAGCCATATTCATTCAAGAAGGTCTGCACGAATGACTTAGAGACTTTATCGGAGAACTGATGCAAGTAGTCAACAAAGCCATAGTCTGATGACAGCAAATCAGCCACAAAGCAAAGTGCATTGTACCACAATGCATTAAATTCTACAATGTATCCAGTACGAGCAACTACCGGACGGCCATTGACGGTAGAGTTCATCCAAGTAACGGCTCTGTCTCTTCCATTTGTATAAACCAATCCGTTTTCATGAACCTTCAAATTAGGATGATGATTACCAGCTAGATAATCCATCACGTCCTTCAAGGCTTTGCCGTATTTAACTCGTGCCTCATCCCATGACACCATCTTGGCATATTGCTGTATAGCCCATACCAGCCACAACAATACATCCGGATGTTCTATCTCCGTTACTTTCAAGTGAGAATCTTTACCTTCCATGAATGCATAAACAGCCTTTAAAGCCGTTTCCATAATCATTTCAAATTTACCAATCTCACCAATAGAAAGAGTCAATCCCGGAAGAGAAATAAACATGTCACGTGCACGGCACTTAAACCAAGGATACCCGGCTAAGATATACGACTCACCGTCCTGCTTGTTAAGGAACTGATGTGCCGAATTAATAAGACAGTTCTTGAAGTTATTGCGAGGTGTTCGCTGTTCCATTTCTGCTGCGAACAAAGCATTCAACGAAGTAGTTTCAATTGGTGCTACACCACCTGAGAAAGTAACAGATTCCCCTTTCTTAATACTAATCTCAAAGTAACCAGGCACATACAGGTCTTCATTAAAGTCATACCCGCGTTCACGTTCTTTCGGATATTCTATGCCTCTATACCAATCGGGCTGGAAACAGAATTGATTTTCCTTACTCAACTGCATGTAAAGTTCAGGATAACCGGGATACATGCATGTCTTGATTCCGTTCTCCACCACATCATAATGGCGACTGGCCTGCGCATTTTCGTGTGTATACTGTCGTACACTGCGGAAAGCCAAATAAGGGCGTAAACGAAGAGTTGTTTCTGAATGTGCATCAACCAATGTATACCTTATTAGAATACGGTTTTCATGGTGAACAAATAACTTCTCTTTCTTTAAAACAACACCACCTACACCATAAATTGTTGTCGGCACTTTCTCACACTCGAATTCGCGGATGTATTTATGTCCTCTAGGACTGAAATTGTCACCTCCATACTTATGCAGGCCAAGATTAAACTCGGCCCCATGCTGGATAACAGTTTCATCCAATGAGGAAAGTAATACATGGTTTTCATCGTCCAACTCCGGTACAGGTATCACAAGCAAGCCATGATACTTACGCGTATTACAGTCTACAATTGTCGAACAATGATAAGCCCCCGAGCGATTCGTACGAAGAATTTCTCTAGTTAGAGTTTCTTCCAGATTTGTCATTATCGTCTTGTCAAATCGTAAATAACTCATAGTTGTATATTAAGGTTATAAATTAATACTCGTCATAAAAAATGTTACTTTTATTTCCCCTCAAATTTAATGATTAAAAATAAACAACAAAACCAAAATCTCTTTTTTTTACCTCAAAAGCCTGTTTTTTCTATTTATAAAAGCATATATCCCCGTTTTATTATAAAAAATCTTACATTCCTGAGCTTTAAGAAGTAATTATATAAAAAACGTCTGATACAGATTTAGGCATACCTAAAATCTGTATCAGACGATAATTTTGTTATAATATATTAATTAGTCAATCATATCAAACCCGCAATAAGGAACCAGAGCTTTAGGAATACGGATTCCTTCCGGTGTCTGATTATTTTCTAACAATGCAGCTACGATACGAGGCAAAGCCAAAGCAGAGCCATTCAATGTATGGCAAAGTTCTGTTTTCTTTTCAGCTGTACGATAACGGCATTTCAAACGATTTGCCTGATAAGTGTCAAAGTTTGAAACTGAACTTACTTCCAACCAACGTTTCTGTGCTTCTGAATATACTTCGAAATCGAAGCAAAGTGCAGCTGTAAAACTCATATCACCACCGCACAGACGAAGAATTCTGTAAGGAAGTTCCAGTTTCTTCAGCAAACCTTCCACATGATCTAACATTTCCTGATGAGATTGTTTAGAATGTTCCGGTTTATCAATACGCACCAACTCTACTTTGGAGAATTCATGCAAACGGTTCAAACCACGAACATCCTTTCCATAAGAACCAGCTTCGCGACGGAAACACTGAGTGTAAGCACAGTTCTTAATCGGAAGCTGTTTTTCATCCAGAATCACGTCACGGTAAATATTAGTCACAGGCACTTCAGCTGTAGGAATCAGATACAAATCATCCAAGTTGCAGTGATACATCTGACCTTCCTTATCAGGTAACTGTCCTGTGCCATATCCAGATGCAGCATTTACCACTGTAGGAGGCATGATTTCTTCATAACCTGCAGCACGAGCTTCATCCAGGAAGAAGTTAATCAATGCACGCTGCAAACGAGCACCTTTTCCTTTGTATACCGGGAAACCAGCACCTGTAATCTTAACGCCTAAATCAAAATCGATTAAATCATATTTTTTAGCCAGTTCCCAATGCGGCAGTGCATCTTTCGGAAGCTCAGTTTCCATACCTCCCATTTTCTCTACCACATTATCTTCAGCTCCGAAACCTTCCGGAACACTTTCGTAAGGTACATTAGGGATGGTATAAAGCAAGTTCTGCATATCTTCTGCAGCCTTATCCATTGTTGCCTGCAGTTCTTTGCTAATTTCTTTAATTTCAGCTACACGAGCTTTAGCAGCTTCTGCCTCTTCCTTTTTTCCCTCTTTCATCAAAGCACCGATAGCCTTCGATGTAGAATTTACTTCTGAGAGATTTTTATCTAATTGGTTTTGTGCGCTACGTCTCTGATCATTCAGTTCAAGCACTTTTGCAATTGTTTCTTTTGCATTTGCAAAATGCTTTTTCTCCAATCCACGAATCACCTTGTCGGTGTCTTCTGTAATTTGTTTAATAGTAAGCATATCTTTTTACTTTTTAATGTAATCCAAACCGTAATTGCGTTGCAAAGATATAGTTTTTTATTGGAATATATAAACAGATGCCATGCAGAAAATAACTTCTTCTCAGAAAACGGGTAGTGTATAAACCAAACCTAATGAGATACGCTGGTGATTATAACTTTCCGCTCCCCAAGAACGTGCTTTCTCTGTCAGATGTATATTCTTATATAATAGGTGGAGATAGCACAACAGCTCACTGTTTTTCAAAGGATAGTACTCTGCACAAAGCTGTACGTTCCATACTCTGCGATAGGTACCTGACGAAAACATGTCATTCGACTTGAACACATTGCCCTGTTCGTACACTCCCTTTACATACATATTCCAATGTGAAGCCACACGGTAGTCTAAATTGAATATAGTTGTAAAGTAATCCACATTCGGCACCGTAGTACCTTCACCATTCACAGCTGTTACCTCACTGATAAGCCCTTTAGAATCGATACCCTCACGTGAATACATGAAATCAATGTAGCCTAAAAAGGGTTTCTTGTCCCATACATTTCCGCAAGTAAAATAAAACACATTCTTATGCTTTGCCAGCTGTCCATACGAAAGAGAATACCGAAGCTGCATGGCGTGGTCTACAAAATAACCGTCCCAGTTAACAGTTGCCAGCAAAGGAATTTTAGTAGGCTCTACTCCCTCCGGAAGTCCATACATAAACTGATCGGCACTATCTCCGTTCCGATTATTTGTCACCTGAAAATTAAACTCATGGTTGTCATTCATCTTATAGGCTGCATTCAAACCCGCCTGATAGCATGGTATCGTGTTATTGAAATCGGAGTAATGACGCACTTTAATGGCATTCACCCAGCATTCATACCCACTGAACTGGACAGGTTGCTTTCCGGCTGTCAACTTCCATTTATCATTCAACTGCCAACCCACCATGGCCAATTCAACCGAGCCGGAAAGATTATCCAATGGAATATTGGGAGTCGTGTATTGATTCAAAGACTGACGGAAATGATAGGAAAACTTTTCATGAAATCCTCCTAACACCTCCAAACGGATACGATGTACCTTAAATGCTGCTTCATCCAGTTTGGCATTATTAAAAGAGACATCGGCAGCAGAACAGAACTGAATATTCATATCTGCCCAATCCACCTTCCGCTTACCATCCGTCATTCTCTCCAACAGCGGCACATCATCGGTAGAAGACACCATAGATTCACTTTGGGCATATCCCTTTCCTACTGACAATGTAAGACATACAAACAAAGACACTACAATCTCTTTCCAGACTTTTATCTCAACCAGCCGCCCCATCATACATTACAAAGATTGACGAATACGAACCAGTTTCACCAGCAAGTCTTCCAGCAAGTCCAATTTTAACATATTGGCTCCATCGCTTTTTGCTTTAGAAGGATCTTCATGAGTTTCCATAAACAACCCATCCACACCAACTGCCACACCAGCCTTTGCCACAGTTTCAATAAGCTGCGGCATACCTCCTGTCACTCCAGAAGTCTGATTAGGTTGTTGCAAAGAATGTGTCACATCCAGCACTACCGGATGTCCGAAAGACTGCATTTCCGGAATTCCTCTATAATCGACAATCAAATCTTGATAACCAAACGTTGTACCACGTTCCGTCAGCATCACCTGATCATTACCTGCCTCTACCACTTTATCAGCTGCAAAACGCATGGCAGCAGGAGACAAGAACTGCCCTTTCTTAATATTCACAATTTTTCCGGTACGAGCTGCTGCAACCAGCAAATCGGTCTGGCGACAAAGGAATGCAGGTATTTGCAACACATCTACATACTCAGCAGCCATTTCAGCTTCGGAAGCGGTATGAATATCTGTTACCACAGGCACATCAAACGTGCTTCTTACCTTAGCTAAGATTTTCAACGCTTTTTCATCACCTATTCCTGTGAAAGAATCCAAACGAGAACGATTCGCTTTCCGGTAAGAACCTTTAAAAACGTATGGAATATGCAATTTGTCTGTAATTTTTACGATGCGTTCCGCAATACGAAGAGCCATATCCTCTCCTTCTATCACACAAGGACCTGCCAGCAGGAAAAACATGTCATCCCGCTTTAAATCAGAAATATTCTTTATCATATTAATTAGGTATTATCAAAGTAATTGCTTCTGGAGCTATTGTAATCTCAATCGGGAAATGACGGTCCAGCCAAAGCCGACCATCCAGGCTGACTTCTGCATTCTGTGCACGCAACACCTTTACACACCGCGTACGATAAGGCTTGACCGTCTTATGATTCAGCAATCTTCCCTGTTGCAACATCCAAAGTCCGGAAATTAACTGACGAAGCTCTGGACGATAAATAATAGACACATCAAGCCACCCGTTATATGGAACGGCACTTGGAGTCAGTCCATACCCGTATGCACTACCGATTCCCACAGCCATAATCCGTCCACGAATATGTTCGTCATTTACCTTCAAATGCATTCGATGCAATTTTCGCTCAAAAGCAACCAGAAACAATGAGGCTAAATAAGAAATCAAAGGAATTCCCCAAAAACGACGGGTTTCATTGGTAATCCGTACGATACGAGCACCAAGTCCCATATATACAGCATTCAAAAAGTAACGAGTCTGATGTTGTTCTCCGTCAAAATACGAGAACACCCCAATATCAATCTTTCTCAATCGACGATTGATCAACACATCTACTGCTTTCTTATAATCATCGGAACTTAGTCCCCAGTACTTTGCAAAATCATTGCCAATCCCATTTGGAATTACCCCTAAGGCTATTTGGCTTTTATCTTTTACATCGGAATACATAATACCATTCAGGGCATCATTAAGCGCACCATCTCCGCCTACTACCACAATCGTAAGATAACCATTATTAGCCAGTGTCTTTGCCAAACGTTCAACCGAACCAAATCCCTCCGACTGCACATAATCATATTTCACCTTACATTCATCCATGTAAGCACGAATAGTCTGCCAACGTTTCTGAGCCTTGCGGCTTCCGGCCTTGGGGTTATAAATCACCCCCCATCTGTCTGGTTCTACTGCCATTTCCGTTTATTTTATCAGATCAATAATTCGTTCCACATTCTCATTCAGTGGCGCTTCAGCATCTATCCAATTAATCTGAAAGCCCCTTCTTTCCATTCCTCTAAACCAGGTCATCTGCCGTTTGGCAAACTGATGAATAGCAATTTCAAGCTGGCTGAACATTTCATCATACGACAACTTGCCCACTGCATATAAAGTCAAATATTTATATTCCAAACCGTAATAAATCAGGTCATCTGGATTTATACCCTCTTTCAGCAACGCCTTCACCTCGTCAACCATTCCTTCCTGTAAGCGCTTCTTCAATCGGTTGGTAATCTTCTGCCGGCGCAAATCCCGATCAATATCCACTCCTATAATCAGACTATGTATCTCGGGGAATGAACGCGCATTGACATCTTGAGTTAAATAATATTCCTCTATTTCAATTGCCCGAATGGCTCGCTTCACCGTATCTACATCTGTTGAGTTATGCAATTTCTTATAGCCAGACAAAATATCCGTCAACTCCGCAAGCGATTTAGAAGCCAAACATTCTCTCAGTTCTTTATTTTCCGGAACAGGAAGTAAACGGTATCCTTTCAAAATAGACTCCAGATACATACCTGTCCCTCCACATAAAATCGGCAGAAGTCCTCTGGCCTTTATACCTTCGTATGCAACTAAAAAATCACGCTGATATTCAAACACATTGTATTTATAGCCTGGTTCCACAATATCTATCAAATGATAAGGAACCTTATAGCCGTCAACCACATAGTCCGATAAATCCTTACCTGTTCCCAAATCCATCCTACGATACACCTGACGGCTGTCACCACTAATAATCTCTGTTTTCAGACGAGCAGCCAAAGCTGCAGCCAAAGAAGTCTTTCCTGAAGCCGTTGGACCAAGTATCGTAATCAAATCATAATTCATAAGGTCATTATTGAGAAGTTCAACGGCAAAGATAGTTTTTTTCTGCACAACACGCACGAATATGCGCAAAAAAAAGCCGCCAGGAGAAAATCCTGACGGCTCTTGCTATATGGTCTAAACTAATTAGCAGTTTACAGAAGCCATGTGAGCAATCAAATCCAATACTTTGTTAGAGTAACCGATTTCGTTGTCATACCAAGAAACCACCTTAACAAAAGTATCAGTCAAAGCGATACCAGCTTTAGCGTCGAAAATAGAAGTACGAGTGTCACCCAAGAAGTCAGAAGAAACAACTGCATCTTCAGTGTAACCCAAAACACCCGCCAATTCACCTTCAGAAGCTTCTTTCATAGCTGCACAGATTTCAGCGTATGTAGCCGGTTTAG
>ENA-OPBW01000905-OPBW01000905.1-human-gut-metagenome-genome-assembly--contig:-NODE-905-length-19040-cov-2.748064_pt1 | contig 19040 bp, 18 predicted proteins | sample MGYA00241070_ERZ501456 | MGnify/ENA primary metagenome ERZ501456 (study PRJEB25962, sample SAMEA2042624) | human gut metagenome | biome: human gut; feature: human-associated habitat; material: faeces...
ACAGAGGCTGAGGCTTATCCGGGACCATCACTCATCATCGGATACGCACCTTGCGAGCTTCACGGTATCGCTAAGGGTGGTATGAACCACTGCCAGGATGAGATGAAGAAGGCTGTTAAGGCTGGATACTGGAATCTCTTCTCATTCAACCCTGCACTCAAGGCTGAAGGAAAGAATCCATTCACACTTACATCAAAGGCCGGCGACGGATCTTACCAGGAGTTCCTTAACAACGAGGCACGTTATACTCGTCTTATCAAGCCATTCCCAGAGAGAGCAGAGAAACTCTTTGCTAAGTCTGAGGAGACAGCTAAGGCACGTTATACACACCTTGAGAAACTCGTTAAATTATACGGAGAGGACTAATTCATTAGTCACGGTATATATTTTATCCCACAGGGCAAATGCCCTGTGGGATTTTTGCTTTTTCTCCTGTGATTACACTATATTTCGTGGTTTTTTTGTTTACAAATACAATATGTAATGGTACAATATATATGTTAATGGTATTTAATTGAACCATCGGAGGAATACGAATGTCAGGTATATTTGATAGACGTGCAAAAAGATTTATATCGACAGAACAAGCGGAGCGGGCAGTACCTTCAAGAACAGTAATGGCATCCCGTGTAGCAAGAGACGATGTTAACCGTAGTGAAAGAGTGCAGAAAAAAGAGGATAATATACAAATGGATAAAGATGATTTTTTGTTAACACAAATTGATGAGTTTCGTGAAAAGGCAAAACGTCTTCAGGAGATGCTCAATACGAAAGAATCAAAAGCAGAGGAGCTTTCAACCATAGTTGAGGAGAGGGAAGCTAAGGCAGAGGAGCTGCAGCAGATACTTGACGAGAGACAGGAAAAAGCCGATGGAATCACTGCACAGGTTGCTAAGCAGATAGATGTGCTTATAGAAAGTGTTCATGAAAAGATGGCTGAGATAGAGCAATCTATGAATGCAGGCATGGACAGCTTAGGCCGTCAGGTAAGCTCAGATATGGATAATCTTGGACGCTCGGTAAATGCCAATATGGACAATCTTGGTAGTTCGGTGTCCGGACAGATTGGAAATCTCGGACAGTCACTTGGCACTGAGATATCAGGCATCAGCCAGAATATAGGTCAGAGTCTTGATTTTGGTGACACATTAGAGCAGACAAGGCGTATCACAGAGGAGGGCACAGCAGCAGTTACATCAGCGGTAAATGAGGCGAATGCCCATATGCTTCAGTCGCTTACAGAGCTTAATGATCAGCTTGTTTCGTTAAAGGCGGAGCTGTCTGACAAGGTACATACAGAGAATGTTAAGTGCTTCAGGAATATTCAGGATCTCTTTAAGGTAATGGGAGACAAGGTGGACACAGTGTCAGAGCTTGAGAAGCAGGTAGGAACAACAAAGACTTTTGCAGTCATCTCTACTGTGCTGGCTATTATCAATACATTTGGTTTTGTTGCAATCGCATTGTATATATTGGGGTTCTTTGGTTCGATTCTTTAATAAATATTATTGTAATAGGGTGGTGCAGTTCCCGGTTAGGGAGTTGCACCATATTTTGACATTTTATAAGGCAGACAGAGAGGAAAACTAAATGGCAAAAAAGATTGTAAGAGTTGTTGGGCATAAAAATCCTGACACAGATTCTATCTGTGCAGCAATAGCGTATGCAAACCTTAAATCACATACAGATGATACAATGGAATACATACCAATGAGAGCAGGCAGCATCAGTGCAGAGACAGCATTTGTGCTGGATTATTTTAAGGCAGATACGCCTGCCCTTTTAAAGGATGTTGGCACACAGATAAAGGATATACATATCAGAAGGACTGAGGGTGTCAGCAGTAATCTATCCATGAAAAAGGCATGGGAGATGATGAAGATACTCAACGTAGTCACTCTTCCGGTTGTCAATAAGAAGGACAAGCTTGAAGGGCTTATTGTGACAGGTGATATAGCAAAGTCATATATGGATGTGTATGACAATTCTATCCTGGCAAAGGCGAGGACCCAGTACAGAAATATTATAGAGACGCTGGATGGCAAGATAGTTGCAGGCAATGAGCATGGCTATTTTGTGAAAGGAAAGGTTATAGTTGGAGCAGGTACACCTGATACCATAAAGGGAAATGTGGCTGAGGATGATCTGGTCATCATATCAGACCGTGAAGAGTCACAGCTTATATGTATTGAGGCAAACTGCAGCTGTATCATTGTGACAAGCGGCTTCGATATATCGAAGGATGTCATAAATGCTGCAAACGCTAAGGACGTGGTAGTGATAAGTACACCATATGACACGTTTACCACATCGCGTCTGATAAACCAGAGTATGCCGATAAAGTCATTTATGACAAGGGAAAATCTTATTCATTTTGATTTGGATGATTATGTGGATGATGTGCGTGATACTGTTTCAAAAATCCGACACAGGGATTTCCCAATACTTGACGAAAACCAAAATTATGTGGGTATGTTTTCACGCAGAAATTTAATGAATGCAAGGAAAAAACAGGTGATACTTGTGGATCATAATGAGACCTCACAGGCAGTGGCCAACATTGATGAGGCTGAGATTCTTGAGATAATTGATCATCATCGAATTGGTTCTCTTGAGACAATAGGACCTGTGTATTTCAGAAATCAGCCGCTTGGATGTACCGGAACCATCATCTATCAGATGTATATGGAAAAGGGTGTGGAGGTTACTCCTCAGATGGCGGGGCTTATGTGCGCTGCAATACTTTCTGACACACTAGTGTTCCGTTCGCCTACATGTACCCAGGTTGACAAATCTACAGCACTTATCCTGGCGGAGATTGCGCAGATAGATGTAGAAGAGTTTGCCCAGAAAATGTTCGAGGCAGGCAGTAACTTTGCTAACAAGACAGAAGAGGAAATATTAAATCAGGATTTTAAAATCTTTCATTCAGGGGATTATACATTTGGAGTATCGCAGATTTCTGCTCTTTCGAGAACAGAGCTAGATAAGGTACAGGCAAGAGTGGTGCCTCTGCTTGACAAGATGCAGGTGGAAAAACAGCTTGATATGCTCTTTGTTATGCTTACGGATATACTTAATGAGTCTACATATCTCATCTACAGTGGTGCAGAGGCAGCGTCAATAGCAGCTTCAGCATACAATCTGCCACAGAGCAAGGATGGAATTATGCTTAAGGGAGTAGTGTCGCGTAAGAAGCAGCTCATACCTGAGCTTATAAATGTGATTAATGAGAGATAATGCAGCACTAAAAATAATTAAAAGCTTCCTGTGATATATCGTGAAGCTTTTATGTATTTGTAGGGGTAGAATGGAATTGCTTGCGGTATGCGCGGATAAATGAGGAATAGCTTCCGAATCCACAGGCATCGCAGGCGGCAGACACACTGCTTCCGTCGCGAATCATATCGCGGGCGAGCAGCAGACGCTTTGTTGTGATATATGAACCTATGGTGCAGCCGGTTTCTTCCTTGAAGGTGTGCATCAGGTGATACCTGCTCATATAGAATTTATCTGCCAGTTCATCAATACTTATACGGTTTGTTAAATTCTTATTTAAGAAATCCAAAATCTCTACAATTTTTTTGTTTGAGGAAAATGTGTTAATATATTCGATACCGCCATGCAGGGTGATACGATTGAGCTGTATCAGAAACTCTAAAAACAGGAGCTTCTGGTACAGCTCATTTGCGTATTCATTGGTTTCTCTAAGTGTAGAGTCTAGTCCCTTGATTGTATCAGCCAGACGGCTGCCCTTGGTCGCAGCGAGTCTTAGTACATGTGACTGGTTAGCATAGGCCTGCTTGAAACAGCATGCCAGATCATAGCCTTTGCTCACATAATCGTCAATAAGCTGCTGTGACACATATATAATGATTCTTTCATAAATTGAATCGTCATTTAATATTGGCTTATGAACCTCGCCGGCATTGACAAGCACGATATCATGTTCTTTGAGCTCATAGCTGCGGCCCTCTATGCAGTAGGATACATTGCCGTGCAGATGAATCAGAATTTTGTGGAAATCATGGTAATGGAAATCTATATTTAGCTTGTGTTCATCTCTTAGATGAAATATTTTAAAAGGCTCCGTCAGGTAGCCTGCTTTTGTATAATTTGAATCCATGATATGCTCCTTTGATAATAAGATGTTACTATAAGCATAATCTATAACAGCACAAAACGCAACATAAAACGCACAAAATGCTATAGAAAAACAAGAAAGTGCGCTGTATAATATAGTTACAAATATAAAACCAATAACGAGGTGATCACTATGAAATTTACAAAAATGCACGGCTGTGGAAATGATTATGTATATGTAAATCTTTTTGAGGAGAAGTTGGGTGACCCGGCAAGGGTGTCAATATATGTCAGTGACAGGCATTTTGGAATAGGCTCAGACGGACTAATCACAATAGGTCCGTCTGATAAGGCAGATTTTAGAATGAGGATATATAATGCAGACGGTTCGGAAGCCGAGATGTGCGGAAACGGCATACGCTGCGTGGCGAAATACGTGTATGACCACAAACTTACTGACAAGACTGAAATATCGGTTGAGACAGGAGCAGGCATCAAGTACCTTACACTATATGTTGAGGAAAATAAGGTATCACAGGTGCGCGTGGATATGGGTGAGCCTATTCTGACGCCTGGGGACATTCCGGTTGTGAAAGCAGACGGAAGTGCTTATGGTGATGACTACAGGGTAATAGATGAACCGATTTCAGCAGGCAATAGAGAGTGGCACATGACCTGTGTTTCAATGGGAAATCCTCATGCGGTAGTGTTTGTCGATGATGTGGCAGGTTTTGAGCTTGAGAAATACGGTCCGCTTTTTGAGAATCATAAGATGTTTCCAAAGCGCACCAACACGGAGTTTGTAGAGATACTTTCAAGGAATGAGGCGAAAATGAGAGTATGGGAGAGGGGCAGCGCTGAGACCTGGGCCTGCGGTACAGGAACCTGTGCGACCGTCATGGCATGTATACTCAACAAAAAGACTGACAACAAGGTGCTTGTGCATCTAAGAGGCGGAGATCTGACTATCGAGTATATACCAAAGACCAATCATGTGTTTATGACTGGACCTGCTACTGAGGTCTTCTCAGGAGAAATTGATATCATATAAATCACAAGTATTGTGCGGTTTGGCGAATGTCTGTGGTTGAATAGTTACAAATCTTTAAGAAACAAAATTAACAGAAAATATATATCAAAAATATAATAAAATATGGGAGAAAATAAAATGAAGCTTGAAAAATTACTTGAAAGAATGGATTATAAAGTATTAGCAGGAAGCACAGATATAGAGATTTCCACACTCGTGTATGACTCGCGCAAGGTGGAGAAGGCATCGGTATTTGTGTGCATATCGGGAGCTGTGTCAGATGCGCATGATTTCATCCCTGATGTGGTAAAGAAAGGTGCAGCGGCAGTGGTTGTCGAAAAAGATGTGACTCCTATCGAAGGGGTGACATATATTAAGGTAGATGATACAAGGCTTGCACTTGCGTGTATGTCAGCAGCTTATTTTGATTATCCGGCCGAGAAGATAAAGACTATCGGTATTACAGGTACAAAGGGTAAGACCACTACCACATATATGGTAAAGTCAATTCTTGAGTCAGCCGGCATAAAGACAGGACTTATCGGTACAATAGAGTCTATATGTGGTGACAAGAGAATTCCGTCAGCAAATACCACACCTGAGTCATACAGAGTTCAGGAGCTGTTTAAGGAGATGGTGGATGAAGGCCTTGATGCAGTTGTTATGGAAGTGTCATCACAGGCTCTCATGCTTCACAGAGTATCTGGCTTTACCTTTGATATCGGTGTATTTACAAATCTTGAGCCTGACCACATCGGAGAGCATGAGCACAAGGATTTTGCAGACTACATGCATTGCAAGAGCCTTTTATTCAGACAGTGCAGGCTTGGTATCTTTAACGGAGATGATGAGCACTTAGAGGGTGTTATGAAGGGACACACATGCCAGGTGGAGACTTACGGCTACAAGTCCACAAATAACCTGGTAGCAGAAAATGTTGAGCTTAAAAAGGAGCATGGAGCACTCGGCATTAAATACCATGTATCAGGGCTTTTGGATTTTGATGTGGAGGTCAATGTGCCGGGCAAATTCTCAGTATACAATTCACTAACGGCCATTGCTATCTGCCATCATTTCAATGTGGATAAAAAGGCAATCGGGGAGGCTCTTCATCATGTGAGTGTAAAGGGCAGAATAGAGATTGTTCCTGTTACAAAGAGATATACCCTTATGATTGATTATGCACACAATGCGATGGCACTTGAAAGCCTTCTCACCACTCTTAAGGAGTATGAGCCGGGCAGACTTGTATGCCTGTTTGGCTGTGGCGGAAACAGGGCAAAGTCACGCCGTTATGAGATGGGAGAGGTGTCATCGAGACTTGCAGACCTTACTGTTGTCACATCCGATAATCCAAGAGATGAGGAGCCTATGGACATAATCAATGATATTTTACAGGGTGTACACAAGGCAGATGGAGAGTATGTGACAATTCCTGACCGTAAGGAGGCTATCAGATACTGCATGGAGAATGCAAAGGATGGTGATATCATAGTACTTGCAGGAAAGGGACATGAGGATTATCAGGAGATAAAGGGTGTGAAGCATCACATGGATGAGAGAGAATTAATTGCTGATATAATAAAAGAAAATCCTGACATCAGACTTTAATATTTTAGTATAGGTTAAATAGTTTAGTATAAACTAGTTCAGTAAAATAGTGTATTTGGGAGGTATATATGTCTCTGTTTAAAGGCGCCGGAGTAGCGCTAATTACTCCTTTCAATGAGGATAACAGTGTAAACTATGAAATGCTTAGGACACTGGTGAAAAGACAGATAGACGGTGGCACTGATGCAATTATCGTGTGTGGCACGACAGGTGAGCCTGCCACGATGACAGAGGAAGAAAAGCTTTCGGTAATAAAATGTGTGGTAGACGAGACAGCCGGGCAGATTCCTGTAATAGCGGGAACCGGTGCCAACTGCACACAAAATGTGATAGATTTCTCACAGAAAGTTGAAAAGCTTGGTGTAGACGGTCTGCTTGTTGTCACACCTTACTACAATAAAGCCACACAGAATGGTCTTTATGCACACTATGCAGCGATAGCAGGGGCGGTTGGGCTTCCAATCATTATGTACAACGTACCGTCGCGTACAGGCTGCAATATACTTCCGCAGACTGCGGCAAGGCTTGGCAGGAATTTTGAAAATATAGTAGGAATCAAGGAAGCAAGTGGCAATATATCGCAGGTTGCAAAGCTAAAGAAGCTGGCAGGAGATGACCTCGATATTTATTCGGGAAACGATGACCAGGTCATCCCAATACTTTCGCTCGGTGGAATCGGTGTGATATCAGTGCTGTCTAATGTAATGCCGGCTGCAGTGCACGATATGGTAGTGGAATACCTGAATGGAAATATTAAATCAGCACTTGATATTCAGCTTAAATACCTGGATTTAATAGAGGCACTGTTTTGTGAGGTGAATCCGATTCCTGTAAAGGCAGCTATGAAGCTTTTGGGATATGATGTGGGAGGACTTCGTCTGCCGCTCACGGAGCTTGAGGATGCAAACCGTGCAAGGCTTAAAGAAAGCATGGAAAAACTAAAGGAAAATTAGTGGATATAAAAGGATATTAAAGAAAAATTAAAGGATAAATTAACATATGGGAAAACAAAACTGGAAGCCGGGCAATATGCTAAACCCGGTGCCGGCTGTGATGGTGAGTGTCACTGACAAGGCCGGAAATAACAATATAATAACAGTGGCATGGGCGGGGACGGTGTGCACCAATCCGCCTATGCTTTCAATATCTGTAAGGCCGGAGCGCTTTTCTTATAACATGATTAAAGAAACGGGAGAGTTTGTGGTAAATCTGACCACCGAGGAGCTGCTTAGAGCCTGCGACTACTGCGGAGTGAAAAGCGGCAGGGATGTGGACAAATTTAAAGAACTGCATCTGACACCGCTTGCGATGCAGCATGTGTCAGCAGTCGGAATATCACAAAGCCCGGTAAATATTGAGTGCAGGGTAAGAAAAATCGAGGAGCTCGGCAGCCATACAATGTTTATAGCAGACGTCGTCGGCGTGACAGTGGATGATAAATACATGGACGGGACCGGGAAATTTCATATAAATGATACCGGCCTTGTGATGTACTCGCACGGAGAGTATTTTGGCTTTGGAGATAAGCTCGGAAGTTTCGGCTACTCTGTAAGAAAAACTAAAAAATAATCTATCGAAGCAGCATATCCATGAGGTATGCGTACACATCCTCGTTCTGATTCTTCCAGTTGCTGCAGATGGCCTCGGCCTGCTCCTTTGTGCCGACTGAGAGAGTCAGGTCGATGATGGTGGTGCTCTCTGAGCGCACCTGACAACGTACTGCATATTTGCGGTCAGTTGTCCTGTAATAGTCGGCAAGAATGGAGTTTTCCTGTCTGAAATCGAGCTTGTTGTCCGTAAAGAAGCTCTTTACATCGGACTCAATACCGTCGGTAATCTTGTCTTTGAAGAAACCGAGAGTTTCTTTTCCGGCAGCAGTCAGAGTGTACTGTGTATTGGAATGAGTAGACTCAAAATTAATTAAATCAGCATTTACTAAATCACCGATGACCTCCTGTACACGGAAGTAGTCGGTGTATTCTTTTTCCAAAAAGAAATTGGAAATCTGTGTGTTTGACAGCGGAAAGCCCGCTTTGTCGAGCATGTATAAAATTGTCAGCTTATATATGGTAAATGGCTCAGCCATGATTTCCTCCTTTAAAACAAGTTTAATCGTCCCTGATATGTGTCTCGCACTTCAAATCTTTTATTGATTGTGTTCAGAACCCGTTTTTTATCTGTGCTCCAAAAAGGTGCAACAAGTAAAGAACGTGGTCCGTCACCGGTCATGCGGTGGATAACCATATCCTTTGGAAGTCTTTCTATACAGTCTACCACAAAATCGCAGTAATCATCCAGCGTAAAAAGCTCAAATGGCTGTTTAATATACATATCAGCCAGTGGTGTGCCCTTTAGTACATGCAACAGCTGAAGCTTAACTCCGAAAATACCGCTTTTAGCAACAAAATCAACTGATTCAAGCATCATTCCCCGTGTCTCATGAGGAAGCCCGAGTATGAGATGTGCAATAACCTTTATGCCACGGCGTCTAAGCTCATCCGTTACAATGATGAAATCCTCAACACATGTATGGGTATTCATGGCATCAAGAGTGCACTGATGGATGGTCTGAAGGCCCAGCTCTATCCAGACAGGCTTTATGCTGTTTAATTCTGAGAGCAGATCATAAATTTCAGCAGAAAAACAGTCAGTTCTTGTGCCGATGGACAGCACAGCGACAGATGGATCTTCTATAGCCTCATAAAATATGCGCCGCAGATAATCTATCGGCGCATATGTGTTGGTAAAAGCCTGAAAATATGCGATAAAGTGCTCACAGCTGCTCTTTGAAGCAACCTTTTCCCTAGCGGCAGACAGCTGCTCCTTTATGGAAAGGTTGCGGTTCGCCGCAAAATCACCGGAGCCACCGGCGCTGCAGTACAGGCATCCAAGCGATGAGAGTGTGCCATCACGGTTTGGACAGGTCATGCCTCCATCTAGAGAGAGCTTGTAGAGCTTTTCACCGAATGTATCGCGGCAGTATCTGTTGAGTGAATAGTATCTCATATTAAATATGTGACTTTACAGCTTCGCTGACAACAGCGGCAACACGAGGGTCAAATGCCTCAGGCATAATAAAATCATCATTTAATTCTTCGTCTGAAACAAGACCGGCCAGTGCTTCTGCGGCAGCAAGCTTCATTTCCTCTGTGATCTGTGCAGCGCGTCCTTCTAAGGCACCCTTGAAGATTCCGGGGAATGCAACCACGTTGTTTATCTGGTTTGGGAAATCACTTCTTCCGGTACCGACCACTCTGGCACCTGCAGCCTTTGCCACATCAGGCATAATCTCAGGAACAGGATTTGCCATGGCAAAAAGGATAGCGTCCTTGTTCATAGAAGAAACCATCTCGGCTGTGACGATATTTGGAGCGGAAACACCTACGAATATGTCAGCACCCTTTAAAGCATCTGCGAGAGTACCCTTTGCATTTTCAAGGTTTGTAACTTCTGTCATTTTCTGCTGCATCCAGTTGAGGTTTGGATAGTCCTTTCCTATGATGCCTAGACGGTCACACATGGTCACATGTGTAAAGCCGTATGTCAGAAGAAGTTTAGTGATGGCAACACCTGCTGAGCCTGCACCGTTTACTACAACCTTGCAGTCCTCTTTCTTTTTGCCGGTAAGGCGCAGAGAGTTGATGATACCGGCGAGTACGACGATTGCAGTTCCGTGCTGGTCATCGTGGAATACAGGAATATCGAGCATCTCTTTAAGTCTCTCCTCAATCTCAAAGCAGCGCGGAGCAGAAATATCCTCTAAGTTTATTCCGCCAAAGCCCGGTGCGATATTTTTGACTGCAGCAATAATCTCCTCAGTGTCCTGAGTGTCGAGACAGATAGGAACAGCGTTTACGTTTCCAAACTCTTTGAAAAGTACGCATTTACCCTCCATGACAGGCATGGCAGCGTAAGGACCGATGTTTCCAAGACCAAGCACAGCACTTCCGTCTGACACTACGGCAACAGTATTTGCCTTCCAGGTGTATTTGTATGCAGCCTCCTTATCCTCGGCTATGACCTTACATGGCTCAGCAACACCTGGGGTGTATGCAATTGCAAGGTCCTCTCTCGAATTAACCTTTGATTTAGCGATGGTTTCGAGTTTTCCGTTCCACTCTTCGTGGCATTTCAGTGCCTTTTCTTTATTATCCATGGTAATTCTCCCTCTAAAAATTCTTTTGAATAATCATAACATTGCAGGTGATTTAAATCAAGTAACTATGCAGATAACCGATTATATAAAAATATGATAAAAAATAAGAAATCGCTTTATATTTTTAAAGAAATGATGTATAATCAATAATTAATAATTCAAAAGTCAATTCAGGCGTTATTTCCCAATAGTTACACAGATATATTTGTTAAATAATATTGTTTAGACGAATTGAATAAATACTGTTATCAAATTTAAGGAGAAGACGAAATGGAACAGATGAGAGAAAAATATGAAAGTTTGTCGGCATTTGTGCTTAAGGATCTGGCGAAGGCAAGAGGAATTAAGGGCGTTTCATCACTGAAAAAGGGACAGATTATTGAAAGAATGCTCGAGGAGGATGCAAAAGAGGCTGAGGAGGCTGAGAAAAACGGTACAGCCGAGGAGCGCGCCAACTCTTTTAAAGATGATTATGCAGCACTCGACAGTGGAGAGGAGGCAGAAGGCATACTTGAGGTAATGCCGGAGGGCTTTGGATTTATCCGCTGTGATAATTATATGCCGGGAGATCATGATATCTATGTGGCACCTGCGCAGATACGCCGCTTCAATTTAAAGACAGGTGATATCGTAAAGGGTAATATGAAGGTGAAGTCTGAGCGTGAGAAATTCCAGGCTCTTTTATATCTGACCACTGTCAACGGATATACACCGGATGTAGCACAGAAGCGTACAAGCTTTGAGGATCTTGTGCCTATATTCCCGAATGAGAGACTGCGTCTCGAGAGACCCGGAGCAAGTGTTGCGATGAGGGTTGTAGATCTCATCTCTCCAATAGGAAAGGGACAGCGAGGCATGATCGTTTCACAGCCTAAGGCCGGAAAGACCACATTACTTAAAGAGATTGCAAAGTCTGTCACTGTAAACAATCCTGAGATGCATCTTATTATTCTCCTTATTGATGAGAGACCGGAGGAGGTTACAGATATCAAGGAGGCTATAGAGGGGGACAATGTCGAGGTAATCTACTCTACATTTGATGAACTTCCTGAGCATCACAAGAGAGTGTCAGAGATGGTAATAGAGAGAGCAAAGCGCCTTGTAGAGCATGGTAATGATGTCATGATACTCCTTGACAGCATAACAAGGCTTGCAAGAGCTTACAATGTGACAGTTCCACCATCAGGCCGTACACTTTCAGGAGGACTTGATCCTGTAGCGCTTCATATGCCAAAGAGATTTTTCGGAGCAGCACGTAATATGAGAAACGGCGGCAGTCTGACAATACTTGCAACAGCTCTTGTTGATACTGGAAGCAAGATGGATGATGTAGTATTTGAGGAGTTCAAGGGAACAGGAAACATGGAGCTTGTACTCGACAGAAAGCTTTCCGAGAAGAGAATCTTCCCTGCTATAGATATAGTAAAATCAGGAACAAGGCGTGAGGATCTGCTCCTTGATGAGGATGAGCAGGCAGCAGTCGATAATATGCGTAAAGCCTTCAACGGTATGCGCTCTGATGAGGCTGTTGAGAACGTACTCAACATGTTTGCACACACAAAGAGCAACAAGGAATTTGTTAATCTTGTAAAGAAAAACAGAATTTTATAAAAATGTCTTGCAATTGACAGATTCATGTGCTACAATAATTAAGCTGTTTATCGGGATGTAAACGGACGCAACGTGTCGCTCTTGCAGCAAGTATCATATGCGGATCGGGCATACGGGTATAAAGAGTGAAGCTAAAGAAATACGATAAGAATATAAAAGAGGTGAAAATCATGAGAGAAGGAATCCATCCAGATTATTATCAGGCAACTGTTACATGTAACTGTGGTAACACATTCGTTACAGGATCTACAAAGCCGGAGATCCACGTAGAGATTTGCTCAAAGTGCCATCCATTCTACACAGGTCAGCAGAAAGCTAATCAGGCTCGTGGACGTATTGAGCAGTTCAATAAGAAATATGGTATGAAATAGAATCATATAGTTACTTGAAAGGTTGAGGTTGCAATATACCTCAACCTTTTTTGGAATATAGAGAGGTTTTATGAAGTATTCAGGTATTGGCGGTCAGGCTGTCATGGAGGGCGTAATGATGCAGAACAAGGACACATACGCAGTAGCCGTGAGAAAGCCTGACCATGAAATAGATGTCAAGGTGTCAAAGCGTAAGAATTCAAAGACGCTTGATGCAATTAGAAAGATCCCTATTTTAAGAGGTGTGGTGAGCTTTGTCGATTCGCTTTATCTGGGCATGAGCACACTGATGTATTCAGCGTCATTTTTCGAGGACGAGGATGATGAAGGTACCTTGGCTTCAAAGAAAAAGGAAGAAGAACTCACAGCGGAAGAAAAGAAAAAAAGGGCTGCCAAAGAAAAGAAACAGGAAAATGCCATGCTTGGAGGTACAGTGGTACTGTCAATTGTCATAGCACTCGCGCTGTTTTTTGCATTGCCGTATTTCCTTTCAGGTTTTTTTAAAAAGGTGATAAGCTCCCAGATGCTCATAGCGTTCATAGAGGGCGTTATCAGACTGGCAATATTTCTGGGGTATATAGCAATTATATCGCTGACCCCTGATATTAAGCGCACATTTATGTATCACGGAGCAGAGCATAAATGCATTAACTGTATTGAGCATGGGGAAGAACTGACACCGGAAAAAAGGCTGGAGCAGGCAATGAATACATTTTGCCCTATTCAGAAATATAAGGGTAAAACTCTGGGCGAGGTTCTTTCCATGGACCCCAATGCTATAAATTGGATTGCTACAAAATTTAAAGGCGATCCGGAAATTGCTGCTGCGGCCAGATTAATTTGTGAGGATTCTCTTTCACAGGCCTCTGCATGAGAAAATATAAGTTGGGCGGCTTTGCCGTCTAAAGAAAGGAGGGCTGTATGGAGTTCTTTCATATGGAAGACATTATCCCTTTGATTGGTATCCCAGAGCCTCCACCCGGCCGGAGTGACTATAATATCCCGTGTCCTTGTTGTGACTACAAGCCCCGGAAAAAGCACTTGAATATTAATCTGAAAAAGGATGTGTTCCGATGCCCGCGATGTGGATTCAACGGAGGTGTGTTCGACTTATATGCCTATTATACAGGGATCCCCCGCGAGTCGGTCCGGGAGGCTTTGATAGCCCGTCTGGATGTTCGCGGGGAAATGCCCAGACCTAAGAAAAAAACTGAGCCACCGGCGACACCGGAATGTCCGCTGACAGATATTGATGCCCGCCATGCGACTTATGAGGCACTCCTTGGACAGCTCTCGCTGGCCTCCGATCATCAGGAAAATCTGTTGTCACGCGGCTTGTCGCTGGAGATGATTCAGGAGCTGGGTTACAAGACAACACCGGTAATCGGTATGACGGCGATTGCGAAGCACTTGCAGGAAGCCGGATACTATCTGTCAGGGGTTCCCGGATTTTACCGTAAGGATGGCAAATGGAGCTTTGTCAGCGAAGGCCGGGGGATACTGATTCCCGTAAGAGATATGAAAGGACGTATACAGGGACTTCAGATCCGCAGGGATAATGTCACAAGGCGAAAGTTCCGCTGGGTATCCAGTACGAATAAGCCGGACGGCTGTGGGGCCGAAGTATGGGTACATATCACGGGACAGCCACGTTCGACAGTTTTATTGACAGAGGGACCATTAAAAGCAGATGTGGTCCATGCACTGACCGGACAGACGGTTGTGGCTGTAGCAGGTGTTAATTCCGTGCTGGCAGTACCGGGCGTAAATGCCTTAACACAGTTAAGACTATCGCTTGAGCAGCTTCGCAAAAATGGTCTCGAAGAAATTAAAACGGCCTTTGATATGGATTTTTTGACGAATCCACATGTGCAAAACGGATATACTAATCTTACCCAACTTTTGGCGGAAACAGGGTTTCAGTATGGCACTTACCTTTGGGACCCTCATTATAAAGGATTGGATGATTATGTCTGGGAATACTGTATGCAGGGCAGGTCATCACAGTGACAGGAAAGGGCGGGGGAAATCCGCCTTTTCTTTTTTCTGGAAGAAAACGTATTTTGGTTGTAAATGCGTTTGTATATGCGTGTAATGTAGACAGAATGATAAACAGGAGGTAGATATTATGCTGATTGCAATCGATCATGGCAACTATGCGATTAAAACACCGCACTTTTCCTTTGTCTCCGGCTTGACCGAACATAAGGTGAAGCCGCCGATGGCAGAGGAGGTCCTGGAATATGGAGGAAGTTACTGGACACTCTCGGGACTGCGGCTCCCCTATATGCGGGATAAGACCAAGGACGAGAGGTACTGGATCCTGACGCTGTTCGCCATCGCCAAGGAACTGGAGAAGAGCGGAAATACAAGCCCTATGGTCGAGGCAGATCTGGCGGTCGGCCTGCCGCCGGAGCACTACGCGCTGCGGCAGCGATTTGCGGACTATTTTAAGCGAGGGAGGGTAAACTTCGTTTACAACGGTGCTCCGATCTGCCTGCTGATCCGGCATGTGTTCGTCTATCCCCAGGCCTACGCCGCTGTGGTGCCGCAGGCAGGGCGCCTGAAGGAGATTCCGCGCACCTTCATCATTGACATCGGCGGCTACACCACGGACGTCATGCTCCTGCGCAACGCGGCGCCGGACCTGTAGTTTTGCCGCAGCCTGGAGATGGGGGTGATCCCCATGTCCAACGACATCATCAGCCGGGTAAGCGCCATGTATGACATTAAGATTGATGACGATCACATTGCGGACATTATCCAGGGCCGTCCTACCATCCTGCCGCAGGAAGTGCGCGACGTTATTTTTGCAAAGGTACGTAGTTATGCCTGCGATATTCTTGACAAACTGCGGGAGCTGCAGGTCGATCTGCGTGCGAACCCTGCCATCTTTATTGGGGGTGGTTCGATTTTGTTCAGGTCCTTTGTGGAAGAGTCGCCCCTGGTGGCGCATGCGGACTTTGTGACGGATCCCAAAGCAAACGCCATCGGCTACGGGATGCTGGCCATTGCTCAGCTGCGGCGGATGGCTCCACAGAATTACGGAGGGGAGTTCTTTGCGCAGGGATGATAAATACCGATTTTCTCTCAGCTGGGGCAGGGATACTGCTGAGAAGATCACTGTCGGGGATCTCCTTGAGAAATTAAAGAACCGCAAGAGCGATCTGATCGTCCAGGCAGTCTGGGAGTATATCGGGAATCATCCGGAAGTAATGGCGGAGAATGCTAAAATAGTGATTACCGTCCAGTCCACGCCAACGGACGAGCAGACCCTAGCAAAGATCCAGCAAATGATTGACGCCTCGGTAGAAAGGCTTAAGGACAGCATGAAGTTCCAGATCCAGCAGGAAAAGCAGGTGGAGCAGGTGGCTCCAACCGTACTTAATCAGAAGGATCTGGACGATATGCTCGACAATCTCACTATATTCGACCAGTAAATGTGGGCAGCCCTACGCTTTCAAACAGCGTGGGGCTGTTTTTTGCGGCAAAACTGCTGGCGGAAAACGGGGAATGAGGTGAAGACGAAATGGTCTTCCAGGAAGGCATCCTACTGCACCTTGAAAAAAAGGCGTGCCGCGCCTCATATCAGCAGCGGGTACGTTGCGTGTATGGAGAGCCGCACAAGTAGACCGGGCCATGATCCCGAACAGAGAAGGGAGGACAGGGGGAGCCGGATGCTGTGTGCAGACAAGCTGTGGCGGCTTGGAGGCCATGACCCATACTCGTTAATCATGATACGTCGCTTTGGCCGTGATCCGAGCGGTAGCCAATCCGTCGCAGGTTGCGGGAAGTGCCAATAGCTCGGGGAGTAAGTCTCGCGGAGCGGCCTGGCCAACCGCCGCCCGCTGCTTTTCATTTGACTTTTACAAAAAGGAGTTGAGGAAATGGAAAAGCAAGCGGTACCAATTTGGGAGAAGGCCAATTTGACGATTGAAGAGGCGGCTGCCTACTTTGGAATTGGGACAAATAAGTTGCGAGAGATAACCAGCAACCCGGACTGTGGATTTGTTATTTGGATAGGAACAAAAAGGCTGATTAAGCGAAAAAAGTTTGAAAAGTATTTGGAAGATGTCGATACATTGTAAGCAAACAAAAGGAGGTCTGGACATGGCTTGAGCCGTGGCCAGACTGTTTTGTTATATAGCAAACTGTAACTGGTGTACTGGTAATTTCCGTAAAAAATCTAATTAAGTAGAATTCATTATGAAAAATGTGATGAAATCTCGCCAGAGTTACCGGAAATAGGTTGAATCTTGAAAAGTAGTATCTGATGTGGTAGAATAAAATGCTATATCAGATTCCTTTTCTCATGATAGAAGGGGAATTACTATGCCAAGCAAACGAAAAGACAGCAAAGGTAGAATCCTTAGAAATGGGGAGGTGCAAAGGCGAGACGGTATGTATATGTTCCGATATACCGACCCGGATGGAAAACGGAAAGCGGTATATAGTTGGAAACTGGTCAGTACTGATAAGGTTCCGGAGGGTAAGAAATGCGTGATGGCCCTTCGAGATATTGAAAGACAGATCCAGAGAGATCTTGAGGATGGTATACGTGCCGGTGAAGCAAACACAATAACTGTTAACGCGCTGTTCAAATCCTTCATGGACTTACGCACTGACCTCAAGGAAACCACAAGATGTAATTACATTTGCTTATACGACAAGCAGGTTCGGGATGAACTTGGCGGACGTAAAATTCGGAGTGTCAAGTTTTCTGACATTCAGAGATTGTATATGCATATGGTCCAAGATCTTGGCCTCAAGGCAAGTACGGTTCAAAGTGTCCATTCCATACTGTACCAAATGTTTGAGAGCGCTGTAATGGACAATCTTATTCGTGTGAATCCTGCAGCGAATGTTTTGAAAAGCTTGCGTAAGATGCTGCTGGTTGAACAGGAAAAGCGTCACGCTTTAACGGAAGAAGAACAGGCAAAATTGATTGAGTATGTTTATCAGTCGCGGATTTATTGTCGCCTCGGTACACTATTCACTGTTCTTCTTGGAACTGGTATGCGGATAGGTGAAGCACTTGGACTTAGATGGTGTGACTGCGATTTCGAAAAAAAGCTCATCAGTGTAAATCACACCCTATTATATAAGCAAAGCGAAAATGGGGGATATCGGTACCGAATCTCTGAGCCAAAGACAAAAGCGGGTCTAAGAGTTATCCCGATGCTATCAGAAGTGAAAGAAGCGCTTTTGGCTGAAAAGGCGAAGAGAAGAAACCCCAATTTAGAGCCCTTCTCTATTGGAGGATACACCGGTTTTATTTTCCTCAATAGTCATGGTAAGGTTTTTACTCCGGCGTATGTGTTCGATGCCATACAAAACATCACGAGTGCATTTAATAGGGAAGAGTACTTCAAAGCTGAGCAAGAAAACAGAGAACCGTGTTATTTGCCAAAGTTCAGTGCCCACATATTGCGCCACACTTTCTGCACAAGGTTCTGCGAAAATGAAAAAGATCTCAAGATAATCCAAGATGTGATGGGCCATAGAAATATTCGGACAACGATGGATGTCTATAATGAGGCAACCGAGTCCAGAAAGATCGCAAGTTTTCAAAGCCTGGAAGGCAAAATCAAGGTCATATAGGTTTACACCATTTTGCCGCAGCCAACACCATTTTGCACCAGGATTTACACCACTACACTGAAAAGTTATAGAAATCTGTAAGGGGTTATGTAAGCACAAAAAGCCTGGAACCCCTTGAAATAAAGGGGATAGAAGGTTATGGAAAGAAAGAGGTGTGCTTATGTACCTGAAAGCGTTGAAAATACATAGAGAACCCACCAAACCGCTGTAATGCCTGGGAAATCGTTGATTTGATGGTATGGCTGCCTAATGAATTACACCAATTTTACACCAGTTGAGACAGGGTCTGATATAGCACGTAGGTATAGTACAGTTATAATTGGGGAGGCAGTCGCTTCGATTTTGCCTCTTTTGGCAGAAACGGCCACTGCAATAGAAAAGATTAAAGGGGTTTGGGGATGTACCAAGTAAAGAATACCCCAAAAGAATACTGCAAAAGAAACGCCCGAGACTTACGAGCCTCGGGCGTAATTCTATATTTGTGGTGTGTAAAATACATCCCAAGAAATGTAGTTCATATACAAAGATAAAAAATGTGCTATAGGCAGAAAAACTGCATGGGTAGTGAGTCAGAAAA